>Ga0256841_1000906_pt1 | contig 27805 bp, 26 predicted proteins | sample 356308metaG_FD_185971 | JGI IMG/M metagenome (GOLD analysis project Ga0256841, IMG submission 185971) | Hydrothermal vent microbial communities from Mid Atlantic Ridge, Atlantic Ocean - 356-308 | ecosystem: Environmental > Aquatic > Marine > Hydrothermal vents | place: Atlantic Ocean: Mid...
CAGCCCTTGGCAGACCATGAATCGACCGGGTTCCGGGGTCTTCAGGTCGGGTCTGAGGGCTGTGAGGTGAAAAATCATGAAGCTTCGCTCAAACAAGGGTGAGGTTCAGGGGTTGTTCAGAGGTTCCCTTGGTAGTCAACGTTGGGATCGAGCGACTTTCTGGACCTCGGCCTCTGCGATCAGCTCGGAGAGGACGTCTCTGGCGCGGAACAAAGGGTAACGCCTTCGGGGAATCTGATCGCACGGGACCCAACGGGCAGGCCAAGGCCGAGGGGGCGTGATCGATTTCTTGAACGAGTCGGCGGTGCGTTCGAATCATCGCGTGGGCACCAGCTGTGTAACATAGTCACAGACGCCGTGCCTCTACTGGGCGAGAATTCGTTCCACCGATCCCGGAGAGACAGGAGAGATTCCCATGAACAAGAACGTTGGAACCGTGGACAAGGTCATTCGCATCGTGGTGGGCCTGGCGATCATCGGCTGGGGCGTCTATGCCCAGAACTGGTGGGGGGCCATCGGGGCGATACCGCTGGTCACCGGGCTGCTGGGTTGGTGTCCAGCCTATTCGCTGGTCGGGATCCGCACCACGGGCGGATCTTCCTGAACCCCCCCTGTGCGTTTCCGCCCGCCGTGGCGGAGCGCTCCCCGGCGGACCGGCCCCGGGCGGGCCGGTCGCGCCGCCGTTGAAATCGGCTCGAGCGAACGCACATAACGGGTAGTCGTTTCATTCCGGCGTGGCGTTGACCGCAGGGTCCGGGCCGCGCAGACTTGCTCGATCCGTATCGACGAGCCGAACCATGGATATCGAGATCCCCAAAGACGAGGAACAGGCCCGCCCCGGGGGCGAAGGGCCCGGCATCGCGCGGGCCGACGACCTGCTGCCCTCGGTGATTCCCGTGCTGCCGCTGCGCAACCGGCCTTTCTTCCCGGGGCAGGCCATGCCCCTGGTGATCGACAAGGAAGCCTGGGGGCAGACGGTGCAGCAGGTGATCGAGTCCGAGCACCACGTGGTGGGCCTGGTGCTGATCCACGGGGACGACGCCGAGCACGCCACCACCGGTGATTTCCACCGCTGGGGCACGGCCTGCCGCGTTCACCAGGTGCACGAGCAGAAGGGCAAGCTCCAGGTGATGCTCACGGGGCTGCAGCGCTTCCGCATCGAGGAGTGGCTGCGGGTGGAGCGCCCGTATGTGGCCCGTGTGCGTTACTTCCGGGAAAAGGTCCCCGAGAACCCCGAAGTGGTCAAGCCCTATGCCCTGGCCATCATCAGCACGGTCAAGGAGCTGCTCCCGCTCAACCCCCTCTATGGTGAGGAGCTCAAGCTGTTTCTGGAGCACTTCGGCCCGGACGATCCTTCCCACATGGCCGACTTCGGCGCGAGCCTCACCAGCGCCAGCAAGGAGGAGCTGGAGGAGATCCTGGAGACGGTGGAGATCGTCCCGCGTCTGGAAAAGGCGCTGGTCCTGCTCACCAAGGAGCTGGAGCTGGCCAAGACGCAAAAAGAGATCCGCGAGCAGGTGGAGAAGGAGATGCAGGAGCGCCAGCGCGAGGTGTTCCTGCGCGAGCAGCTCAAGGTGATCCAGCGCGAGCTTGGCATCACCAAGGACGACCGCACCGCCGAGGTGGAGGAATTCCGCGCCCGCATCGAGAAGCTGGAGCTTCCCGAGGCGGCGCGCCAGCGCATCGATGAGGAGCTCAAGAAGCTTTCCGTGCTGGAGCCGGGCTCGCCCGAGTTCGGAGTCACGCGCAATTACCTGGACTGGCTCACCTCGCTGCCGTGGGGGGTGTACACGGAGGATGAACTCGACCTGGACCGGGCCCGCGAAATCCTGGACCGGGACCACGACGGCCTGGATGACGTCAAGGAGCGGATCCTCGAGTTCATCGCCGTGGGCCGGATGCGCGGCGAGGTGGGGGGGTCCATCCTGCTGTTCGTGGGTCCGCCGGGGGTGGGTAAGACCTCGCTCGGCCGCTCCATCGCCGAGGCCGTGGGGCGGCGGTTCTACCGTTTTTCCCTGGGCGGCATGCGCGACGAGGCCGAGATCAAGGGCCACCGGCGCACCTACGTGGGGGCCATGCCCGGCAAGTTCATCCAGGCCATCAAGGAAGCCGGGTCCGCCAACCCGGTGATCATGCTCGACGAGATCGACAAGATCGGCGCCTCGTTCCGGGGCGATCCGGCCTCGGCGCTGCTGGAGGTCCTCGACCCGGAGCAGAACAGCGAGTTCCTGGATCACTACCTGGACGTGCGTTTCGATCTGTCCAAGGTCTTGTTCATCTGCACGGCCAACCAGCTCGACACGATCCCGGGCCCGCTGCTCGACCGCATGGAGACCATCCGGCTGTCGGGTTATCTGGCCGAGGAGAAGCTGTTGATCGCCCGCAATCACCTGATCCCCAAGCAGCTCAGGGAGGCGGGTCTGCGCGAGCGGGGTGACGTGCGGATCGAGCCCGCCGCCCTGCGCAGAATCGTGGAGCAATACTCCCGCGAGGCCGGCGTCCGGCGCCTGGAGAAGTCCATCGCCACGGTGATCCGCAAGGCGGTGGTCAGGCTCGTGCGGGGTGAAAAGCCGCCCATCGTGGTGCGCGCCCGGGACGTGGAGGACTATCTGGGCTCGCCGCCGTATCAGAAGGAGAAGCGGTTGAGCGGCGTGGGGGTGGTCACGGGGCTGGCCTGGACCCCGCTCGGCGGGGCCACCCTCAGCGTCGAGGCCACCCGCATCCACCAGCTCGCCCGAGGCCTCAAGCTCACCGGCCAGCTGGGTGACGTGATGCGTGAATCGGCCGAAATCGCCTACGGCTACGTGATGGGCAACGCCGAGAAACTCGGCGCGCGCGCCGGCTACTTCGACAAGGCCATGATCCACCTGCACGTGCCGGCCGGCGCCACGCCCAAGGACGGCCCCAGTGCCGGAATCACCATGGCCAGCGCGCTGCTGTCGCTGGCGCGCGGCCGGCGCATCGTGCGCAACATCGCCATGACCGGCGAGATCACCCTGACCGGTCACGTGCTGCCGGTGGGCGGCATACGGGAGAAGCTCGTGGCCGCCAAACGCGCCGGGGTCAAGGAGGTGATCCTGCCCGCGGCCAACCGCGGCGACTATGCGGAGTTGCCGGAGACGGTACGCGAGGGGCTCGAGGTGCATTTCGTCTCGCGGTATCCCGAGGTGATCCCGTTGTTGTTCGACAAGGAGGCCGCGTGAGCCTGCCGAAGTTGGGACTCACCACCGGGGCCGGCGAGCGGCGGGCCGTTCCCGTGGAGGCGGTCTCCGCGCAGACCCTTCAGACGCACGTGGCGGGCGAAGCCCCCCTGCGGCGCTGGGTGGCGGCTCAGGGCTTCGAGGCCCGGGAGGGGACCTGGTTGGGCTGTCCCGGGCCGGATGGAGGGCTGGCCCGGGTGCTCGTGGGCGTGGATGAGGCGTGCCCGCCGCGCGCATTCGGGGCGCTGGCGCGGACATTGCCCGAGGGGGTGTACCGGCTCGGCGACGGCGCGGTGGCCGTGGATGCGGGTACGGCGGCCCTGTACTGGGGGCTGGGCGCCTATCGCTACACGGCCTACAAGGAAGAGGAGGCCGGCTGCCGCGCCCTGTGGATGGTGCCGGACGCCGATGCCGGGGTGGTGCGTAGGCGTCTGGAGGCCGTCTACCAGGTGCGCGATCTCATCAACACGCCGGCCTCGGACCTCATGCCCGGACAACTGGCCGCGGCGGCCCGCGATCTCGCCGAGCCGTTCGGCGCCATGGTGGACGAGATCGTGGGCGAGGCCCTGGCCGGGGCCGGTTACCCCATGGTCTACGCGGTGGGGCAGGCCAGCCACCACGCCCCGCGGGTGGTGAGGCTCACGTGGGGGCGGTCCGGGCCGCTGCTGGCGGTGGTCGGCAAGGGGGTGTGTTTCGACAGCGGCGGGCTGGACCTCAAGACCGCCCAGGGCATGCGGCTGATGAAGAAGGACATGGCCGGGGCGGCCCAGGCGCTGGGTCTGGCGCGGTTGGTCATGGGGGCGGATCTGCCGGTGCGGCTGCAGGTGTGGATCCCGGCGGTGGAGAATGCCGTGGCGGGCAACGCCCTGCGGCCGGGCGATGTCTTGCGGGCCCGTGACGGCACCACCGTGGAGATCGACAACACCGACGCCGAAGGGCGTCTGATCCTGGCCGACTGTCTGGCGGCGGCCGGCGAGGCGCGGCCCGATCTGATCGTCGATTTCGCCACCCTGACCGGCGCGGCGCGGGTGGCGTTGGGTACGGAACTCCCGGCCCTGTTCTGCAGCGACGAGGCCCTGGCGCGCGAGCTGGCGGCCGTGGCCGACGAGGTGGACGACCCGGTGTGGCCCCTGCCCCTGCACACGGCCTACCGCTACCTGCTCGACAGCGAGGTGGCTCAAATCAAGAACTGCTCCAGCGAGCCCTATGCGGGCGCGATCACCGCGGCCCTGTTCCTGCGGGCCTTCGTCCCAGAGGCCGTGCCGTGGGTCCATCTGGACTTCATGGGTTGGAACCTGCGCGAGCGCCCGGGTCATCCCAAAGGGGGCGAGGCGCAAGGGCTCCTTGGCTTGTTCGCCTGGCTGGAGCGGCGCTACGCATGACGGCCGCCGGCGCCGGCGGGCGCCGCTTCTGCGTGGCGCCCATGCTGGACTGCACCGACCGGCATTTCCGTTATTTCGCCCGCCGGCTCTCGCGGCACGCCTGGCTGTATACCGAGATGGTCCCCGCGCAGGGACTGTTGCGGGCCGACCCGCGTCGTTGGCTGGCCCACGACCCTGACGAGCATCCGGTGGCCTTGCAGCTCGGCGGCTCGGACCCCGATGCTCTGGCCGAGGCCGCGGCGCTGGGCGAGGCGGCGGGGTTCGCCGAGATCAATCTCAACGTGGGGTGTCCCAGCGACCGCGTTCAGGCCGGCCGCTTCGGCGCCTGCCTCATGGCCGAGCCGGAGCGCGTCGCCGAGTGCGTGGCCGCCATGACGGCGCGGGTGCGCGTCCCGGTCACGGTCAAATGCCGCATCGGCATCGATCGACGGGACCGCTACGAGGATCTGCTGCGGTTCGTGCGCACCGTGGCCGACGGCGGCTGCCGCACCTTCATCGTACACGCCCGCAAGGCCTGGCTTCAGGGGCTGAGCCCCAAGCAGAACCGCACCCTGCCGCCGCTGCGCCACGCACGGGTCGCGCGGCTCAAGCGCGAGCTGCCCCGGCTGGAGATCATTCTGAACGGGGGGCTGCGCGACCTGCAGGCGGCCCGCGCCTGGCTCGACCGTGTGGATGGGGTCATGCTGGGTCGCGCGGTGGCCGAGGCGCCCTGGCTGCTGGCCCGGGTCGATCCGTTGTTCCACGGCCGGCCGGCCCCGGTGGCCTCGCGGCACGAGGCCCTGGCCGCCTACCTCCCCTACGCGCAGGCCCAGGTGGCCGCCGGCGTTCCGCCGCGGCGGGTGCTGCGGCCCCTGATCGGCCTGTTCCAGGGCCTGCCAGGCGCCCGGGCCTGGCGCGGCTGGATCACCCGCGCGCCCGACCTGGACCGCTTGCTGGACCGGGCGCCCCCGGAAGAGGCCGCGGCCGGTGGTTGCAAGCGGCTGGCGCAAGGGAGAAACTGAACGCCATGTCCATCCAGGAGGCCCCACTCCATGGCCCGCCGCCCGCCCGGCCCCCGGCGTCCCCCCGGGGGCAAGATCGACCGCGAGAAGCTCGACCGTGTCGTGGCCCAGGCCCGCAAGGACGCCGAGGCCCGCATGCGGGGCTATCGTGAACAGTCCCTGCGGATCCATCCCTGGGTCTGCGCCCGCTGTGGTCGGGAGTTCACGCGCGAGAACCTGCACGAGCTCACCGTGCATCACAAAGACCACAACCACGACAACAATCCGCCCGACGGCAGCAACTGGGAAAATCTCTGCCTTTACTGCCACGACTGGGAACACCAGAAGTATTCCTACGCGGTCAAGGGCGCCCACGCCGATTTCGGCCTCACCGGACGGACCGACCACCCCCCGGAGGCCGCCACGCACAACCCCTTCGCGGGGCTGAAGGACCTTCTGAACAAGAAGGGTTGATCTCCGGGAGATCGCGTGCACGGCCACGCCCACCACCACGGCTCCGACTCCATCGCCTCCGGTGCGCGCCTGTTCTGGGTGATGCTGCTCAACGTGGCGATCACCGGGGCCCAAGTGGTGGGTGGGGTGCTTTCCGGCAGCCTGGCGCTGCTGTCGGACGCCCTGCACAACGGCAGCGACGTGGTGGCCCTGGCGCTGGCTTGGGCGGCGGCCCGGATCAAGCGCCGTCCGCCCACGGAACACTACACCTTCGGCATGAAGCGGGTGGAGATCCTGGCGGCGCTGTTCAATGCGGCCACGCTGATCGGGGTCTCCGTGTTTCTCCTGGTCGAGGCGGTGGGGCGCCTGCGGGCGCCGCCGCCCGTGGCGCCGGGCATCGTCATCGCGCTGGCGGGGTTGGGTCTGGTGGTCAACTCGGCTTCGGCCTGGATCCTCCACGCGGGCGCGCGTCATGACCTCAACGTCCGGGCTGCCTGGCTGCACCTGGCGGGCGACGCCGCCACCAGCGCGGCCGTGCTGGCCGGCGGGCTGGCCATGTTGCGGTGGGGTGTCTGGTGGCTGGACCCGGCCATCACGATCGCCATTTCCGCCTGGCTGTTGCACCAGAGCTGGCGCATCGTACGCCACGGGGTGGACGTGGTGCTCATGGCCGTGCCGCCCACCCTCTCGCTGGAGGAGATCCGCGCGGTGTTGGCCGAGCTGCACGGGGTAGAGGACGTGCATCACATCCATTTGTGGCAGCTCGACGGGACCCAGATCCACTTCGAGGCCCACGTGCGGGTGGCCGCCGAGACCACCGTGGCCGACACCGACCGCATCCGCGACCGGATCGGCCGCCTGCTGCACGAGCGCTTCGGGATCGAACACGTGACCCTGCAGTTCGAGTCCAGGGCCTGCGCGGCATGAGGACGCCGGATCAGGGACGGTGGGCGTGCTGGCGTTGCCGCGCCTGGCGGACGAGCCGTTGGTAGCTTTCCAGCCGGCGGGGGTCGATCCCGCCGGCCTGGGCCGCGGCGATCACGGCGCAGCCGGGTTCCACGGTGTGGGTGCAGTCGGGAAAGCGGCACCGCCCGAGATAGGGGGCGAACTCGCGGAACCCTCGCTGCAGGGCGCGCGCGTCGAAGGCCGGTGGTTCGAAATCGCGCACGCCCGGCGAGTCGATGAGCCGGCCGCCTTGGGGCAGGGTGTAGAGCGTGGCGCGCGTGGTGGTGTGCCGGCCCGTGCCGTGGGCCGCGGAGACGGCGCCGATGCGGATCTCGAGGTCCGGGAGCAAGGCCTTGACCAGCGCCGATTTGCCGACCCCGGAGGGCCCGACGAGGATGCTGGTGCGGTCGCGCAGCCGGTCGCGCAGCGCGTCCAGGCCCTGGCCGGTGAGGGCGCTGGTGCGCAACACGGGATAGCCGATGCGCCGGTAGACCTCGATCCGTTCCGCGGTCTCGTCGCCGCAGGGCAGATCGGTCTTGTTGAGCAGGACGGCCGCCTCGGCCGGCAGGTTCTCGGCGGCCACCAAGTAGCGGTCCACCATCCCCCAGTTGGGCGGCGGCCGGCAGGCCGAGACCACCACCATCTGGTCCACGTTGGCGGCGATCACCCGGGGCCGTCCGTGCCGGTCGTGGCGCGTGACGGCGTTGTGCCGCGCAAGGACCTCGGTGACCACGCAGCCGCGGTCGGTGTGCTCCAGGGCGACGCGGTCCCCGCAGACGATGCGCTCCAGCCGCCGCCGGGAGCGGCATCGGCGGACCCGCCCCGCCGCCTCCATCACCAGAAGCTCGGCACCGAAGCGGGTCACCACGGTGCCGAGTGCGCTGCTCACTTGGCGGGGAACTTGTAGAACTCGCGGTTGAGATAGGCCGCCACGTCCGCCACGTCCTCGGGGAACCACTTGAGGCCCAGGGACTGGTCGCAACGATTGATCTGCTTGAGCAACGCCTCGTAGGACTTCACCCGACGGTCCTTGCGCTTGTAGAGCAGGGTGCCGTCCCCGCCGACCATGCCGCTGTGGCAGTCGATGCAGTATTGGTCGTGGAGCTGTTTGCCCCGGGCGGCATCGGCCGCCCAGGCCGCCTGGACCGCGAGCGCCAGCAGCGCCCCGGTGAGCATCAAAATCTTTTGCATCCGCATTGGAATCTCGATTCCGGTTTCCGGTGGCGAAATGATACGGTAGGCGGCTCACGCCACCCAAGCGCGGCAGGATTCGGCACATGGGAGAAGAGCACAAACCGTCCGAGTATCTCGTCTGGATCGATCTGGAAATGACCGGTCTGGACACGGTCCGCGACACCATCATCGAGATCGCCACCCTGGTGACGGACAACGACCTGAACGAGGTGGCCGAAGGGCCGGTGCTGGCCATCCACGTGTCCGACGAGGTGCTGGCGGCCATGGACGAGTGGAATACCCGGCAGCACACCAAATCGGGATTGGTCGAGCGGGTGCGCGCCAGCCGCGTGAGCCTGGAGGAGGCCGAGCAGGCCACGCTCGCCTTCCTCAAGCGGTACTTGCCCGAGGGTGCCTCGCCCATGTGCGGCAACAGCATCTGCCAGGACCGGCGATTCCTGGCGCGCCAAATGCCACGGCTGGAGGCCTTTTTCCACTATCGCAACCTGGACGTGAGCACGCTCAAGGAGCTGGCCCGGCGCTGGGCGCCGGAGGTGGCCAAGGCGTTCAAGAAGGACACCCGGCACCGGGCCCTGGACGACATCCGCGAATCCATCGCCGAGCTGAGGCACTACCGGCAACACCTGCTCCGGCTGCCGTGACCGCTGCGTTCACCCGTTGCGGTTGACCGTCAGCGGCGCATAGCCGCCGGTGTTCGGCTGTGGCGTGAGCACGGTGGGGATCCCGTCGAGCGCCGGATCGCGGCCGGGATGATCGAGGGTGTAGTGCAGGCCGCGGCTCTCCCGGCGCCACAGGGCCGAGCGGATGATGAGATCGGCCACCACCACCAGGTTGCGCAGCTCGATCAGGTCGCTGTTCACCCGGAAGTGGCTGTAGTATTCGTCGATCTCCTCCATGAGCAGCGCGGTGCGGCGGCGGGCCCGTTGCAGGCGCTTGGTGGTGCGCACGATGCCCACGTAGTCCCACATGAACCGGCGCAGCTCGTCCCAGTTGTGGGAGACCACCACCAGCTCGTCCGGTTCGGTGACCCGGCTCTCGTCCCAGGGCGGAATCTCGATGTGTGGGGCGGGCTCCTCGAGCCGTCCGGAGATGTCCTCGGCCGCCGCCATGCCGAACACCAGGCATTCCAGCAGGGAATTGCTGGCCAGGCGGTTGGCCCCATGCAGGCCGGTGCAGGCGACCTCCCCGGCGGCGTAGAGGCCTTCCAGGTCGGTGCGCGCGTGCAGATCGGTGACCACCCCGCCGCAGGTGTAGTGGGCGGCGGGCACCACCGGAATGGGCTGGCGGGTGATGTCGATGCCGAGTTCCAGGCAGCGCCGGTGGATGGTGGGGAAGTGACCGCGGATGAACGCCGCCGGCTTGTGCGTGATGTCCAGGTAGACGCAGTCCAGCCCCAACCGCTTCATCTCGTGGTCGATGGCGCGGGCCACGATGTCGCGCGGGGCCAGCTCCGCGCGCGGGTCGAAGCGGGGCATGAAGCGGGTCCCATCCGGCAGGCGCAGGAGCCCGCCCTCGCCGCGCACCGCCTCGCTGATCAGGAAGGTGCGCGCCTCGGGATGGTACAGGCAGGTCGGATGGAATTGGTTGAACTCCATGTTGGCCACCCGACACCCCGCGCGCCAGGCCATGGCGATGCCGTCGCCCGAGGAGGTGTCCGGATTGCTCGTGTAGAGATAGACCTTGCTGGCCCCGCCCGTGGCCAGGACCACGAACCGCGCGGCGAAGGCATGGACACGCCGGGCGTCGCGGTCCAGGACGTAGGCCCCGATGCAGCGGTTCTCGTGCGAGCCCAGCTTGCGGGTGGTGATGAGGTCGATGGCGATGTGGCGCTCGAACAGGGCGATGTTCGCGTGCGATCTGGCCTGCTCCACCAGGGTGGTTTCCAAGGCCTTGCCCGTGGCGTCGGCCACGTGGGCCACCCGCCGGTGGGAGTGCCCCCCCTCGCGGGTGAGGTGGAGGCCACGGCCGGCGGCGCGTTCCCGAGTGAAGTCCACCCCCAGGTCCATGAGCCAGCGGATGCAGGCCGGGCCTCGCTCCACGGTGTAACGCACGGCCTGCTCGTCGCACAGCCCGGCGCCCGCCTCCAGGGTGTCGCGTACGTGCGCCTCGATGCTGTCCTGCCGGTCGAGCACCGCGGCGATGCCGCCCTGGGCGTAGAAGGTGCAGCCCTCGGTGATGCGATCCTTGGCCAGGACCGCCACCCGCGCCCGCGGGGCCAGGCTCAAGGCCAGGGCGAGTCCCGCGGCACCACTGCCGACGACCAGCACGTCGAACGAACGGGGGGTGGGCGTGTTCGGGGCGGGCATTGTGAGAAGCTATTCTGACATAATCACCGCGGCGGCGTTTTCGGGCCGGCGAGCGTGGGGGTCAGTCGATCTTTTTCAACGTACGGACACGAACTCATGGGCATGGTGGTGGTCAATTGCTGTAGGCGGCCGGGCGTGCCTCGCGCCGGGTGTGCCCGATGAGCGAGCGTGACGAGGACGCGGCGCTGGTCCGGCGCGTCCAGGCCGGGGACCGCCGGGCCTTCGATGCGTTGGTGCGCAAGTATCAGCAGAAGATCCTTCAGCTGATCATGCGCTACGTGCACGATCCGGAGGCCGCGCAAGACGTGGCGCAGGAGGCGTTCATCAAGGCCTACCGGGGCCTGAAGGGGTTTCGCGGTGACAGCGCGTTCTATACCTGGCTGTACCGGATCGCGATCAACGCGGCGAAGAACTATCTGGCGTCGAAGGCGCGCAAGGTCCCGGATTCGGACGTGGAGACCTCCGATGCCGAGCTCATGGAGGGCGCCGACTCCATGCGCGACCAGGGCACGCCCGAACGCGAATTGCTGAGCGATGAGATCAAACGTACAGTATTGCGCGCCGTGGAAGAGCTGCCGGAGGATCTGCGCACCGCCATCACGCTACGCGAGGTGGAAGGGATGAGCTACGACCAGATCGCCGAGGCCATGGGTTGTCCGATCGGAACGGTGCGTTCGCGCATCTTCCGGGCGCGCGAGGCGATCGATCGCCACTTGGAGCCCCTGTTGCGCGAATCGGCGCGCCGGGGCGGGAAAAAAGCGGAAAGCCAGGCATGAGGGATCTTCCATGAGCGCATCGGGCCCCGAGACCGACCGGGAGGTGCTTTCGTCCTTCGCCGACGGGGAATGCACCGAATTCGAGTGCCGCCTGGCCGTGCGGCGGCTGGTGGAGAGCGAGGCCGAGCGCCACCGGCTGGAGCGGTATCAGCTCATCGGGGCGGTGCTCCGAGAGGAGCACCTGGTGCGGGTGGATACGGCCTTCGCCGACCGGGTGATGGCGCGCCTGGACTCGGAAGGGGCGGTGGAGGAGATGCCGCCTGCGGTGGGCAAAAAACCCCCGGCACGGGCCACCCGGTACTGGCGCTCGGCGGGTGGGGTGGCGCTGGCGGCCACCGTCGCGGCGGCCACCGTGCTCGGGGTGCGCGCCCTGACTTCCATGCGGCCCGCCGCGGAGCCGGCCCCGGCGCAACTTGCCGAGCGCCCGCGGCACACCCCCCGGCCCGGGATGCCTCCGCCGGTGGACGTGGCCCTGCCGGAATCGCCCGAGCTTGCGGACTATCTGGTCCATCACGCCGGTTTCGCGCCCATGCGCAGCACGCTGCCCTACGCCCGGGTGGTCGGCTACGATCTCCCCGCCCGCTGACCCGGCATGCGGGTTTCCAGGGTGTTGCTGGGTCTGGTGAGCCTGCTGCCGCTTGCGGCGGTGGCGGTCGACGACGAGGTCAAGGCCTGGTTCGAACGGGCGGCGCGGGCGGCCGAAGAGCGCAATTACGAAGTGGTCATGGTCTTCGAGCGCGACGAGCGCTTGCAGACCCTGCACGTGGTCCACGGCTATGACGCCGGCCAGGTGCGCGAGCGCATCGAATCGCTGGACGGACGGCCGCGGGAGGTGGTTCGGTTGGACGGCCGGATCACCTGCAACGTGGGCGGCGGTGTGCACGTGCTGGTGGGGCGCGGGCACCAGCGGCAGGGGATGCACGTGGCCTTGGGCGCCGATCCCGATGCGCTCAGTGCGTGGTATGCCTTCGCGCTGGGGTCCGAGGACCGGGTGGCCGGAAGGAGCTGCCGCAAGCTCCGTATCGAACCCCGCGACGATTACCGCTACGGGTATCGCCTGTGTCTGGATGCCGAATCCGCGCTGCCGTTGCGCTCGGAGGTGGTCGATCGCTCGGGCCACGTGCTCGAGCGCATGATCGTCACCCGGCTCGAGCTGTATTCCGAGCCCCTGCCGTCCGAACGGTTCGCCGCGCGTTGGTCACGTGAGCATCCTTCCCAAGGGGACGGGGCCGGGGTCGCCGATGCGGCGGCGGACACCTCAGAGGTCACCTGGCGGATCGCGCGCCTGCCGCCCGGCTACGAGGTCGTCGAGCGCGGCCGCTATCCGGTGGCCGGCGGTCACGTGGCGGTGCATCACATCGTGGTCTCCGACGGTCTGGCGGCGGTGTCGGTGTTCGTGCGGCCCCAGATCGAGGGGTTGTTCCAGGGCCTCAAGTACGCCGGCGCCATGCACGTGCTGGGGCTGTCGCGTCCCCCCGATCACATCACGGTGATGGGCGAGGTGCCGCCGGTGGTGGTCCGCATGATCGGCGAATCCCTGCAGCGGGTGGAAGGCGATGATTGAACAGCCGGCCCGGGTGGTGGCGGTGGACGGGCCCTATGCCTGGGTGGAATCCGAGCGCACCTCCGCTTGCGGACAGTGCAGCGCCAAAGGGAGCTGCGCAAGCGGGGCGCTGGCTCGGCTGCTCGGCCGTCGTTCGGTGCGGCTGCGGGCGCTGAACCGTGCCGCGGCCGTGGTGGGGGACCGGGTCACCATCGGCATCGACGAGGGTGTCCTGCTGCGCGGAGCGCTGCTCATGTACGGGCTCCCGCTGGCGGGCCTGCTCGCGGCCGCCGCCACCGGCCTCGCCATCTGGGGCGAGGCCGCCAGTGTCCTGGCCGGTGGGGCCGGGCTCGCGGCCGGATTCCTGTTCGTCCGCCACCGCACGCGCCGAGCGGCCGAACGGGGGCTGCCCGTGGTGCTGTCCCGTTCTCCGGCATCCGGTCGCAGTCGGTAAGGCCCGGCGCGGCGCGCGCCCGGCGAGTATAATTCCCCGCTTTGACTCGTCCGCAGGCCCCGTGCGGGCTCCGTGCGGTCGTTACGCCATGGATCATATTCGCAACTTCTCCATCATCGCGCACATCGACCACGGCAAGTCGACGCTCGCCGACCGTTTCATCCAGGTCTGCGGGGGTCTCAGCGAGCGCGAGATGCAGGCGCAGGTGCTGGATTCCATGGATCTGGAACGTGAGCGGGGCATCACCATCAAGGCCCAGAGCGTCTCGCTGCGCTACGCGGCGCGGGACGGTCGCGTCTACGAGCTCAATTTCATCGACACGCCGGGGCACGTGGACTTTTCCTACGAGGTCTCGCGGTCGCTGGCGGCCTGCGAGGGGGCGCTGCTGGTGGTGGACGCCTCCCAAGGGGTCGAGGCCCAGAGCGTGGCCAACTGCTACACCGCCATCGAGCAGGGGCTGGAAGTGCTGCCCGTGCTCAACAAGATCGATCTGCCCTCTGCCGATCCGGAGCGGGTGGCGGCCGAGATCGAGGAGGTGATCGGCATCGACGCCACCGACGCCGTGAGGGTCAGCGCCAAGACGGGGCAGGGGGTGGAGGCGCTGCTCGAGCGCATCGTGCGGGACATCCCGCCTCCCCAAGGCGAACCCGGAGCGCCGCTCAAGGCCTTGATCGTGGATTCTTGGTTCGACCCCTACGTGGGGGTGATCGCGCTCGTGCGGGTGGTCGATGGGGCGCTCGCCCCGGGACAGAAGATCCAGGCCATGAGCTCGGGCGCGGTGTACCAAGTGGAGAAGGTGGGGGTTTTCACCCCCAAGCGCGAGGAACGTGAGCGGTTGGAGACCGGGGAGGTGGGTTTCGTCATCGCCGGCATCAAGGACATCGAGGGCGCCCGGGTGGGCGACACCTTCACCGACGCCAGGCGCCCGGCCGCCGAACCCCTGCCGGGTTTCCGCGAGATTCGGCCCAAGGTGTTCGCGGGCCTGTACCCGGTGCGTTCCGACGACTACGAGGCCTTCCGCGAGGCCCTGCAGAAGCTGCGCCTCAACGATGCCGCCCTGGTCTTCGAACCCGAGTCCTCCGAGGCGCTGGGTTTCGGCTTCCGCTGCGGTTTCCTGGGCATGCTGCACATGGAGATCGTGCAGGAACGCCTGGAGCGCGAGTATGGACTGGAGCTCATCACCACCGCCCCGACGGTGGTCTATCAGGTGGAGACCACGGCCGGCCGGGTGCTGGAGATCCACAACCCCTCGGAGTTGCCGCCCCCGAACAAGATCGCCGAGATCCGTGAGCCCATCATCCGCGCCTCCATCCTCGTGCCCCACGACTACGTGGGGCCGGTGATGGGTTTGTGCGTGGACAAGCGCGGCGTGCAGAAGCGCATGCACTATCACGGCAGTCAGGTGCTGTTGGAATACGAGCTGCCGCTTTCGGAAGTGGTGCTGGACTTCTACGACCGGCTCAAGTCGGTGAGCCGGGGCTATGCCTCGTTCGACTACGAGCACGCCCACTTCCAGGCCGCGCCCCTGGTCAAGCTGGACATCCTCATCAACGGGGAACGGGTGGATGCCCTGTCGGTGATCGTGCACCGGGACTCGGCCCAGGCGCGCGGTCGCGAGCTGGCCGAGCGCATGCGCGAGATCATCCCGCGCCAGATGTTCGACGTGGCCATCCAGGCGGCCATCGGCTCGCAGATCATCGCCCGCACCACGGTCAAGGCGCTGCGCAAGAACGTCACCGCCAAATGCTACGGGGGCGACGTGACCCGCAAGCGCAAGCTGCTCGAGAAACAAAAGGCCGGCAAAAAGCGCATGAAACAGATCGGCAGGGTGGAGATCCCCCAGGAGGCCTTCCTCGCCGTGCTCAAAGTGGAGAACAAATAGGATGCAACAACAATGAACCTCGAACTGATCCTGACCCTGGCCACGGCGGTCACCGGGCTCGTCTGGCTCGTCCATGTCCTGCTGCACCGGGGCGAGAAGCCCAAGGACAAGCGGCGCGAGCCATGGTACGTGGAATATTCCCGGTCCTTCTTTCCCGTGCTGCTGATCGTTCTGCTGCTGCGCTCCTTCGTGGCCGAGCCGTTCCGCATCCCGTCCGGTTCCATGATGCCCACGCTGCTGGTGGGGGACTTCATCCTGGTCAACAAGTTCGCCTACGGCCTGCGCCTTCCGGTGCTGCACACCAAATTCCTGGAGGTGGGCGAACCACAACGGGGTGACGTGGCGGTGTTCCGCTACCCCCGCAACCCCAAGGAGGACTACATCAAGCGCATCGTGGGCCTGCCGGGCGACCGCATCGGCTACTACGACAAAACCGTCTACGTGAACGGCAAGCCGATGCCGCAGTGGGTCGTCGGGGTCTACCACGGGGTGGGCTCGGGCAAGGTGATGACCGGCGCCGAGGAGCGCATCGAGGACCTGGAAGGACGCATGCACCACATCCTGATCCGGCCGGACCGGCTCAACGTGGAGGGCGAGTACGTGGTTCCGGAAGGCCATTATTTCGTGCTGGGCGACAACCGGGACAACAGCAACGACAGCCGGTTCTGGGGCTTCGTCCCCGAGGAAAATCTGGTCGGAAAGGCCTTTATAATCTGGCTCAATTGGGACATCTCCGGCGGGGTCTTCGATCCCAGCCGGATCGGGACCAAGATCCAATGAGGGGGGTGGGGAGATGCTGAATCCATCGTGGCGGGCGCAACGGGGCATGTCCATCTGGTTGTGGCTGTTCGTGTTGGCGGTGTTGGGCTACACGATCATGATGGGGGTGCGGCTGGCGCCCTGGTACTTCGAGGCCCTCTCGGTGAAGAAGATCGTCGAGGACGTGGCCCGGGAGTACCGTGGCAAGGACGTGAGCAAGCGGGAACTCTGGTCCACGATCAACAAGCGGCTGGACATCAACCAGATCGACAAGGTCAATCGCGAACACTTCAAGGTGGTGCGCGAGGGCAAACAGAAGCTCATCGTCATCCAGTACGACATCCAGCAGCACCTCATCGGCAACCTGGACGCCCTCATGCACTTCAAATTCGCCGCGCCGCTGACCGGTCCGCCGGCCGGATGAGCCGGGCCTCCCTGGAGCGACTGCTCGGCCCCGATCTGGTCGGGGACGCCTTGGTCGAGGAGGCGCTCACGCACCGCAGCGCCGCCCGCCGGCACAACGAACGGCTCGAATTCCTGGGCGATGCGGTGCTCGAACTCGTGGTGAGCGAGTTCCTCTACCGCCGGTTTCCCACGGCCGACGAGGGCGACCTCAGCCGGCTGCGTGCCCATCTGGTGCGGAAGGAGACCCTGGCGGCCCTGTCACGCGAGCTGGATCTCGGCGCGCATGTCCATCTGGGCCCGGGCGAGCGCAAGTCCGGAGGGCATCGCCGCGACACCATCCTGGCCGATGCACTGGAGGCCCTGATCGGCGCGGTGTACCTGCGCGGGGGGCTGGCGGCGGCGCGGGAGTTCGTGCTGGCGCTGTGGCGCCCGCGGTTGGAGGCCTTGCCCGACGCCGGCTCGCTCAAGGACCCCAAGACCCGCCTGCAGGAACTCCTGCAGGCCCGGCGTCTACCGCTGCCCGAATACGAACTGCTGGAGGTGCGCGGCGCCGAGCACGAGCGCAGCTTCCACGTGGCTTGCCGTGTTCCGGGCGGCGGCATGGAGGCCGAAGCCTGGGGCAGCAGCCGCAAACGGGCCGAACAGTCCTGTGCCGCCGCACTCTTGCACCGCATCGAGGGTCCAACCCCCCGGGAGCCATGAACCATCCGAAGCCCCATTCCGTTTCCCCCCGCACGCCGGCCCCGCCGGGAAAGTCTCCCACGCGCAGTGGATATGTGGCCATCGTGGGACGGCCCAACGTCGGCAAGTCCACCCTGCTCAACCGGCTGGTGGGCGTGAAGCTCGCTTCCACCGCACCCAAGCCACAGACCACCCGACACAACGTCACGGGCATCCTCACCGAGGAGGACACGCAGATGGTGTTCGTAGACACGCCCGGCATCCATCGAGGCGGCCGGCGCTTGCTGAACCGGGTCCTCAACGAGGCGGCCCTGGCGGCGCTGCAGCAGGTGGATCTGGCGGTGTTCGTGGTGGACCGTACCCGGTGGACGGACGAGGATGCCTATGTGTTGGAGCGCATCCGCGAGAGCGGGCGGCCCACCATCGCGGTGGTCAACAAGGTGGACGCGGTGGACAAGCGGGCCTTGTTGCCGACGCTGGAGGCCCTGCGCGCCCGTCATGAGTTCGCGGCCTATGTGCCGGTCTCGGCCCGGCGCGGAACCAATCTCGACGCGCTCAAGGCGGAGATCCGCTCGCGCCTGCCCGAGGGGCCGTTCCTTTATCCGGAGGATCAGGTCTCCAGCCGCAGCGAGCGGTTCATCGCCGCCGAACTGATCCGCGAGCAGCTCGTGCGCACCCTGCGCGACGAGGTGCCCCATGCGGTCTACGTGGAGATCGAGTCCATGGAGGAACGGGCCTCTCTGGTGGCCATCGGCGCGGTGATCTGGGTCGAGCGGTCCTCTCAACGGGCCATCGTGATCGGCCGTGGAGGGGCGATGCTCAAGAAGATCGGCACGCGCGCGCGCCGCGCTCTGGAGTCGTTGTTCGGCAGGCAGGTGCATCTGGATCTCTGGGTCAAGGACAAGGCGGGCTGGCAGGACAATCCGAGCGTGCTCGCCGGGTTCGACACCACCGGCTTTTGAAAGCGTCGTGCGCGTGGAACGCGAGCCGGCCTGCGTGCTGCACACGCGCCCGTGGCGGGAGACCAGCCTGTTGTTGGAAGTGCTCACGCCAGGCCATGGACGCGTGGGTCTGATCCAGCGTGCCGCCCGAGGTGGGCGGCGCGCGCCGGCGGCCCGGCCGTTTCGCCTGCTGCGCATGGACTGGCGGGGCCGCGGCGATCTGCCCACCGTGACCCAGGCCGAACTGCTGGAACCCTTTCCCGGGCTCACGGGGCTTGCGGCGGTCTGCGGTCTGTACGTCAACGAGCTCACGCTGCGCCTGCTGCCCCGGGGACTGCCCGTGCCGGAGTTGTTTCCCGTCTACTGCCGGTCCTTGACCGAACTGGGCCATGGCGCGCCACCGGATGTCGTCCTGCGCCGGTACGAGCTCCACCTGCTCCGGGCGTTGGGTTATGCCCCCGTGCTGGAGCGCGATGCCCGGGGGCGGGCGGTGTCGGCGCGCGGCCGATACCGCTACGATAGGGAGCGGGGGCTGGTTCCCGTGCCCGCCGGGGGCGGGGGGCCGCTGATCTCCGGGGACACGGCGCTGGCGCTGGCGAACGGGCGGTTGGGGAACGCGGCCCAGCGCCGCGAGGCCCGGGATCTGCTACGCCATCTGTTGGATCCGTTGCTGGGCGAGCGACCGTTGCACAGCCGGGCGCTCCTCCACCGCTTGCAGGCGGCCCGGCGTAACGAAAGTTCATAGGGGCCTTCCTCATGACCGAACACATCCGACTCGGGGTCAATCTCGACCACGTGGCCACCATCCGTCAGGCGCGCGGCACACGCTATCCGGATCTCATGGAGGCGGTACGGGTGGCCGAGGCGCATGGGGCCGATGGGATCACCCTGCATCTGCGCGAGGACCGCCGCCACGTCCAGGACGAAGACGTATTCGCCGCCCGCCGCGTGGTGACCACCACGCTCAACATGGAGATGGCCGCCACCGAGGAGATGATCTACGCCGCCGAGGCGGTCGGCCCCGATTTCTGCTGCCTGGTGCCGGAGCGGCGCGAGGAACTGACCACCGAGGGCGGATTGGACGTGGTCGGACAACGCAGCCGCATCGCCGAGGCCGTGGCCCGCCTGTCGGCGGCGGGCATCCGGGTCTCGCTGTTCGTGGAGCCGGAACCGCGCGTGCTCGAGGTCTGCGCGGAGATCGGCGCCCCGATGGTGGAGTTGCACACGGGGGCCTACGCCAATCTGGAGGGCGAGGCGGCCGAAAGGGAACTGACGCGCATCCGCGACGCGGCGCGCCTCGGTGCCGAGCTGGGTCTCCAGGTCAACGCCGGCCACGGGCTCCACTACGACAACGTGGGCGCGGTGGCCGCCATCGCCCAGATCGTGGAGCTCAACATCGGCCATGCCATCGTGGCCCGGGCGTTGTTCGTGGGCCTGGGCGAGGCGGTGCGTGAAATGAAGGACCGAATGCTCGGCGCCCGGCGGGCGATGGTGTGAAGGTACTGCTGGCGCGTGTCACGCACATTGGGGATCTGGTCCTGGCCACCCCGGTGTTGCGGGCGCTGGATGTGGCCGACTGCGAGGTGCACGTGCTGGCCGGTGCGGGCAATCAGGCCGTTCTCCAGGCCCATCCCCACGTCGATCGGCTGTGGGTGTTCGACAAGCGCAGGCCGGGCGGCCTTCCGGGGTTGCTGTGGCGGTTGCGCCGGGAGCGCTTCGACGCGTGGATCGATCCCACCGACGATCCCTCCACGACGAGTCAGTTGCTCGCCCGGGCAGGTGGCGCGCGCGTGCGGATCGGGTGTAACACCGGTTTCCGCCGCCCCGCGTTCACGCATGGGATTCCCGCCTTCTGGGAGGATCCGGGGCCGCACGCCGTGGACCGGGCGCTGCGCTGCCTCGAGCCCCTGGGGGTGTCCGCCGCCGGCAGGCGACCGGTGCTCGGCCGCCCGGGCGCCGTTGAACGCCGCATGGCGCAGCGGCTGCACGCCCTCGGAGTCACCCGCTACGCACTGGTGAACCTGTCGGCGGGCCATGAGGACCGGCTCTGGCCCGCGCAACGGTGGCTCGCCTGGTTCGAGGCGGTGGCGGCGTGCATGGATCACTGGGTCCTGATCCACATGCCGCGGGAGGCCCCCACGGCCCGGGCGATCCTGGAGCGGTTCCCGCAGGTGGTGCACATGGCCACCGATGGGATCCAGGAGGCCGCCGCCCTGGTGCGTGGCGCGGCGGTCGTGGTCAGCCCGGACACCTCGCTGGTGCACGTCGCCTCGGCCTTCGACGTGCCCACCGTGGCTCTCTACGCCAACCGGCCCCTGTTCCACTGCCGCTACCTGCCCCTGGCCCGCCGCCACCAGGCGGTGATCGCGCCGCGCGAGGGCGATCCCGTGGCGGCGATCCCCGTCGCCGCAGTGGTCTCGGCCTGGGATGCGGTGCATCGCGACCGTTGCACGCGCCTCGGTACGTAGCGCGCTAGGGGCGGTGAGGAGCGGCGGGGCCGCCAGGAAACGGACGACGCGTTCCAGGCTGGCATAACCCGAGACGATCAGGGCGTGTTCGGCCGTGCGCAGATCGGCAAGGACCACCGATTCCACCCGGGCGCCGCCCAGATTGACTGGAAAGCGCCCGGCGGGCGGCCAAGGCGTGGTATCCGGGGCCGGCGGCTCCCGGACGCCGTGCAGGAACAGGTCGAGGGTGGCGTCGTCGCTGGAGGGCATCCTGGGGACCGTCGTGTGAGAGACTTGCATTGTAGCTCCGGTGGCGACGCGGAATCTCGAGCCGGAGAGGCGGCCTCGACGACAGCAGGAGCCCGTACGCCCATGACTGACTTCGTTGTCCACATCGCCAAGACCCCACCGCCGGCGCTGGAGCCCGAATGGGCGCGTCTGTCGGGCCTGCCGGGGGGCGAGGCGGCCCGGCGGGTGGCCCTGGTGAGCCCGTTCGCCGCGCGGGCGCTGGCCTCGCCGTTGGGCGAGGCGCTGGTGGCCAGCGGCGATCTGGAGCGGACCTATGCGCCGGGGACCCTTGCGAAGCGGGCCCGGGCGCTGGCCGACGTCGAGGACGAGGCGGCGTTCATGGCGGCGCTGCGCCGTTTCCGGGTGCGGGAGTCGGTGCGCATTCTGTGGCGGGACCTGTTGGGCCGGGCGGATCTGCGCGAGACGCTGGCCGATCTCACGGCGCTGGCCGAGGCCTGCCTGGAGGTGGCGCTGCGGTGGGCGCGAAGCTCGGTGGCGCGGCGCCACGGGCTGGCGCGCCACCCCGACGGACGGCCCATGGACCTGGTGGTGCTCGGCATGGGCAAGCTGGGGGGGCGGGAGCTCAACTTTTCCTCGGACATCGACCTGATCTATGCCTACGAGGCGGAGGGCACCACCGACGGCGCCCGCCCGGTGAGCCACGGCGAGTTCTTCCGTCGGGTGGGCCAGGTGCTGGCCCGGCTGCTCGCCGAGCCCACCGCCGAGGGGTTCGCCTATCGCGTGGACCTGCGGTTGCGTCCCTTCGGCGAGGCGGGGGCGCTGGCGGTGAGTTTCGACGCCATGGAGACCTATTACCAGCGCCACGGCCGGGATTGGGAGCGTTACGCGCTGGTCAAGGCGCGGCCCGTGGCCGGCGACCGGGCGGGCGGGGCGGAGCTTTTGGGACGGCTGCGCCCCTTCGTCTATCGCCGCTACCTGGACTATGGGGCGGTCGATGCCCTGCGCCGGATGAAGGCCCTGGTCGACACCGAGGTTCGGCGTCGGGGGCTGGCGGCGGACATCAAGCGCGGCCCGGGCGGTATCCGCGAGATCGAGTTCATCGTCCAGACCTTCCAGCTCATCCATGGGGGGCGCGACGCCGCGCTGCGCCGCCGCGGCCTGTTGGAGGTGCTGCCGCGCCTGGGCGAGCGGGGCCTGCTGCCCGGCGACGACGTGGACCGCCTGCGGGCGGCCTATGTCTTTCTGCGCCACACGGAGAACCGCCTCCAGGGCATGGAGGACCGCCAGACCCAGCGCTTGCCCGAGGACGAGGCCGGCCGGGCGCGCCTGGCTTGTGCCATGGGGTTTGCACAGTGGGCGGATTTCGACACGGCGCTGGCGGGACACCGCCGTGCCGTGGAGACGGTGTTCGCCGGGTTGCTCGCCGCCCCGGAACCGGCGGTGTCCGAGGTGCTGAGCGCGCTGTGGGCGGAGGGGCTGGACCCGGCCGAGGCGCAGAGCCGCTTGCGGCACATGGGCTTCCGTGAGCCGCGGCGTGTCCTGGAGGCACTGCACGGCTTGCGCGAGGGGCGGGCCTATCGGCTGAGCAGCGAGTGGGGCAGGCTGCGGGTGGACCGCTTCGTGCCCCTGTGGCTGGAGGCGGTGGCGCGCACCGCGGATCCGGACCTCGCCTTCCACCGCCTCCTGCCGCTGGTGGAGGCGGTGAGCCGTCGCACCGTGTACCTGGCGCTACTGGCGGAGAATCCCCAGGCCCTGGAGCAGCTCGTGCGACTGGCCTCGGGGAGCCGATGGGTGGCCGAATACGTGGCCCGGCATCCGATGCTGCTCGACGAGCTGCTGGATCCACGCCAGCTCTACGCCCCCCGCGACCGCGAGGGTCTGCGGGCGGAGCTCGAGGACTGGGTTGGGCAGGTGGACCCGGAAGACCTCGAGACGTTCATGGACCGGCTGCGCCAGTTCCGCCATGCGGCGGTGTTGCGCGTGGCCGCCGCCGACCTGATGGGGCGGCTGGACGTGGAGACCGTCAGCCACCGGCTCACCGAGATCGCCGAGGTGGTGCTGGACCACGTGTTGCGGCTGGCCTGGCGCGAGCTCACCGGCCGTTACGGGGTCCCGTCGTGGGAGGACGAGGCCGGCCGCCGCCACGAGGCCGGCTTCGCCGCCATCGGCTATGGCAAGCTGGGGGGGCGCGAGCTCGGCTACGGTTCGGACCTGGATTTGGTCTTCTTGCACGACAGTCGCGGCGCGCGCCAGCAGACCACGGGTCCCAAGGAGGTGGACAATGCGGTGTTCTTCGCCCGGTTGGGCCAGCGGGTCATCCACCTCCTCACGACCCAGACCCCGGCGGGCACGCTCTACGAGGTGGACGCCCGGTTGCGTCCCAGTGGACGCTCGGGGCTGCTGGTGAGCTCCACCCGGGCCTTCGAGACCTATCAGCGCGAGCACGCCTGGACCTGGGAGCACCAGGCGCTCGTCCGTGCCCGCCCGGTGGCCGGCGACCCCTCGGTGGGCCGGCGCTTTGCGCACATCCGGCGGGAGGTGCTCGCCCGGCCCCGTGACCGCGCCGCGCTGCGCGGCGAAGTGGCCGGGATGCGCCGTAAGATGCTCGACCAGCAGGCCGGCGCCGATCCCGGTCGCTTTCACCTCAAGCGCGACGCCGGCGGTGTCGTGGACATCGAGTTTATGGTTCAATACTTGGTTTTGGCACACGCCCACGAGGCGCCCGCCCTGCTCGACGAGACGGCCACCGTGGCGCTGCTGCGTCGCTTGACGGCCGAAGGCGTCCTGGCGGCGGATCCGGCCTCGCGACTCGCGGCGGTCTATCTCGCCTACCGCGCCCGGATCCACGCGGCCAGCCTCCAGCGGGAGGAGGCGGTGGTCCCGGCGCGGACTTTCGCGGCCGAGCGCGCGTTCGTGCGGGGGCTGTGGTCGGAGCTGATGGAAGGCTGATCGGCGCGACGCCTATCGTTTTGTTTTAGTTGGGGGAACGAGCCATGAACTTCGCCGACCAGGACGGCGTCATCTGGATGGATGGGGAGCTGGTGCCGTGGCGCGAGGCCCGGGTGCACGTGCTGACCCACACGCTGCACTACAGCATGGGCGTGTTCGAGGGCGTGCGCGCCTACCGCGCCGAGCAGGGGACGGCGATCTTCCGGCTCCAGGACCACACGCGCCGCCTGTTCAACTCGGCCCACATCCTGGGCATGCGCATCCCTTTCACCCGCGAGCAGATCGACGAGGCGCAGCGCCTGGCCGTGCGCGAGAACGGGCTGGAGGCGGCCTACATCCGGCCCATGTGTTTCTATGGCTCCGAGGGCATGGGGCTGCGCGCCGACAACCTGCGGGTGCATTGCATGGTGGCGGCCTGGAACTGGGGGGCCTATCTGGGCCAGGAGAACATGGAGCGGGGCATCCGCATCAAGACCTCCTCCTACACCCGCCACCACCCCAACATCACCATGTGCAAGGCCAAGGCCAACGGCAACTACATGAACTCCATGCTGGCCTTGCAGGAGGCCCTGGCCTGCGGCTACGACGAGGCCCTGCTCCTGGATCCGGAGGGCTATGTGGCCGAGGGCAGCGGCGAGAACATCTTCATCGTGCGCGACGGGGCCCTGTACACGCCCGACCTCACCTCGGCCCTGGACGGCATCACCCGGCGCACCATCATCACGCTGGCTGGAGAGCTCGGCATTCCCGTCCACGAGAAGCGGCTCTCGCGCGACGAGGTCTACATCGCCGACGAGGCCTTTTTCACCGGCACCGCCGCGGAGGTCACGCCCATCCGCGAGCTCGACGGGCGCGTCATCGGCGCGGGGCGCCGGGGCCCGTTGACCGAGCGGCTGCAATCGCTGTACTTCGACGTGGTGCACGGCCGCAGCCCGGCCCACCGCGGTTGGCTGACCACCGTTTGATCCTGGTGTCCCGGCGGTTGGCGTGTGATTCCGGTGGAGGCATGCGCGGTGGCAATCCCGAGCCGCGCGCCGCGTCCCGAACGCGTGTTCTCTCACCGCCCGCCGAGGTCGTGTCGTGATCGTCCCGGACTTCTCGCCGGCCTCGGTCCTGGTGGTTGGAGACGTGATGCTGGACCGCTATTGGTACGGCGACACCTCGCGGGTCTCGCCCGAGGCGCCGGTGCCGGTGGTCCATGTGCGGCGGGTGGAGGAACGCGCCGGCGGAGCCGGCAACGTGGCGCTCAACGTGGCCGCCCTGGGCGGGCGTGCGGCGCTGGTGGGGGTGACCGGGGACGACGAGGCCGCCGACACCGTCCAGGGGCTGTTGGAGGCGGCCGGGGTGGACTGCCGCTTCCAGCGCGACGGGGCGTTTCCCACGGTGACCAAACTGCGGGTGGTGAGCCGTCACCAGCAGCTCATCCGGCTGGACTTCGAGCAGGGCTTCCACCGGCTTCAACCTGGCCCGCTCCTGGAGCGGGTGGACGATCTGCTGGAGACGGCCGGCGCGGTGGTGCTGTCCGACTACGGCAAGGGGGCCCTGAGCCCGAGCGTGCCGTTCATCGAGCGCGCCCGCGCCGCGGGCGTCCCGGTCCTGGTGGACCCGAAGCAATCGGACTTCTCGCATTATCGCGGCGCGACCCTCATCACGCCCAACCGGGCCGAGTTCGAGGCGGCGGTGGGGCCCTGCCCGGACGACGCCGCGCTGGCGGCGCGGGGCCGCGAGGTGATGCGGCGTCACGAGATCGAAGCGCTGCTCGTCACCCGGGGTGAGGAGGGCATGACCCTCCTGCAACGCGACCGCGATCCGGTGCACCTGCCCACCCAGGCCCTGGAGGTGTTCGACGTCACCGGCGCGGGGGATACGGTGATCGCGGTGATGGCCGCCGCCCTGGCCCTGGGGCGCGACCTGCGTGGGGCCATGCGGCTGGCCAATCTGGCCGCGGGCGTGGTGGTGGGCAAGCTGGGCACGGCGACGGTCAGCCCGGCGGAGTTGCAGGCCGCCTGCGACCGCCACGCGGGCATCCCCTGTGGCGTCTTGGACGAGGCGCGCCTGCTGCAGGCCGTGGCGCGGGCGCGGGCCGCCGGGGAGACCATCGTCATGACCAACGGCGTGTTCGACATCCTGCACGCGGGTCACGTGCGTTATCTGCGCGCGGCCGCCGCCCTCGGCGACCGGCTCGTGGTGGCGGTCAACGACGACGCCTCGGTGCGACGCCTCAAGGGCGCCGCGCGCCCGGTCAACGCCCTGGCGCAGCGCATGGAGGTGCTGGCGGCGCTGGGCGTGGTGGACTGGGTGGTGCCGTTTGCCGAGGACACGCCCGAGCGGCTCATCTGTGCCGTGCGCCCGGACGTGCTGGTCAAGGGGGGCGACTACCGGGTGGAGGAGATCGCCGGAGGCGGCTGCGCGGGGCAGACGCGCGTGCTGCCCTTCGCCGACGGGCATTCCACCACCGGACTCATCGATCGGATTCGCAACGGAGCGGACACATGATCATCGTCACCGGCGGGGCCGGTTTCATCGGCTCCAACCTGGTCCAGGGGCTCAACGAGGCGGGCGAGACGGACATCCTGGTGGTGGACGATCTCAGCGACGGGACCAAGTTCCGCAACCTGGCCGACTTGGAGATCGCCGACTACGAGGACAAGGACCGGTTCATCGCGCGGCTGCGCGCCGAGGGACTGCCCAAGGACGCACGCGCCGTGTTCCATCTGGGGGCCTGCTCCACCACCACCGAGTGGGACGGCCGCTTCATGATGGAGAACAACTACGCCTATTCCAAGGAATTGCTGCACGCGGCCATGTCCCGGGCGGTGCCGTTCATCTACGCCTCCTCGGCCTCCGTCTACGGCATGGGGCCGGCCTTTCGCGAGGACCGGACCTGCGAGCGCCCGCTCAACGTCTACGCCTATTCCAAGTTCCTGTTCGATCAGTACGTGCGCAGGCGCCTGTCGGCGGCCCCGGCGCAGATCGTGGGCCTGCGCTACTTCAACGTCTACGGCCCGCGCGAACAGCACAAGGGCGCCATGGCCAGCGTGGCGTACCACTTCCACAATCAAATCCGGGACGACGGGCGCGCCCGCCTGTTCGAGGGCAGCGACGGCTATGGGCCCGGCGAACAGCGGCGCGACTTCGTGTACGTGGGCGACACCGTGGCGGTCAAGCGCTGGCTGTTGGCGCATCCCGAGGTGCGGGGGATCTTCAATCTGGGCACCGGGCGCGCCCAGAGCTTCAACGACGTGGCGCGCGCGGTGATCGACTGGCACGGTTTCGGACAAATCGAATACATTCCCTTTCCCGAGCACCTCAAGGGGCGCTATCAAAGCTTCACGCAGGCCGACCTGTCGGCCCTGCGGGCGGCCGGCTACGATGCCCCCTTCCTGGACGTGCACGCCGGCGTGCACCGGTATCTCGATTGGCTGGCGGCGCAGGGGTATTGAGCCGGCGGTGACTTGGCGCGCGCGTTACGAGGCCCTGGGCGCGCGGCTGCTCGTGCTCACCGCCTGGGCGCTGCCCGCCACGGCGGTGGCCCTGCCGCACGGTGCGAGCACCCCGTTCACCGTGCTATTCCTCTACGCGCTGGGCACGCTGGTGCACCTGCCCCAACGCTGGCGGGAACTCGAGCGGGCCGAGCGCTGGCTGATCCTGGCCATGTTGGTGTTCTTTCTGGCGCCCCTGGCCAGCCTGATCAACGCCGACGACCTCCACGAATTCGGCAAGCGCTACGAGCGCCACCTGCGGTTTGCGGGGGTGATTCCGATCTTCCTGCTGGCGCGCGCGGCGCGGCGCGATCTACTCCGCGCCCTGATCTGGGGCTGCGCGGCAGCCGGCCCTCTGGCCTTGGCCGTGGCGGTGCACGACGTGGGCTGGCTCCACAAGGAACGGGCCGAAGGGGCCTATCACGCCATCGTCTTCGGGGATCTCACGGCCGTCTACGGCTTGCTGCTCGTGGGCTGGGCGGCGGTCGGCGCGCGTGGTGGCCCGCTGGTCCGCCTGCCGTGGCTGGCCGCCGCTTCGGCGGCCTTCGGCGCCTGCGTACTCTCGGGCACGCGTGGGGCCTGGCTGGGCGTGGTGGCGGTTCTGGCCCTGTTGCCGCTGATCCTGCCGCGCACGCGCGCCGGCCGGCTTCGGGCCGCGGTCCTCGCCGCCGGCGCGGCCCTGGTCGGTGGCTGGCTGGCCATGCGGCTGCCCGTGGTGGCCGCCAAGGTGGAAGAGACCCTGTGGTGGGTGGGGGCGTACCTGGAAGGTTTTCAGGC
>Ga0256841_1000907_pt1 | contig 27770 bp, 14 predicted proteins | sample 356308metaG_FD_185971 | JGI IMG/M metagenome (GOLD analysis project Ga0256841, IMG submission 185971) | Hydrothermal vent microbial communities from Mid Atlantic Ridge, Atlantic Ocean - 356-308 | ecosystem: Environmental > Aquatic > Marine > Hydrothermal vents | place: Atlantic Ocean: Mid...
CGTCCTTCTGGACTCGACGATGGAGATGACGTGGGAATAACCGTGGAGACTGACCCCCAGGTCGGAACCAATACAACAGGCTATGTTCCGATGTGGTCGGGGTCGGCCTTGATAAAGGGGACAATTTATGACAGTGGCACTAACATCGGTATCGGTACTGATAGTCCCTCCAGGAAGCTCACGGTAAATGGAAAAGCCTATATCTATGATGGGGATGCCACCGTGGAAGTAAACAGGTATATAACCACGTATCCTTACGGTTTAAAATACAAGTATGGGATAAAATCAGATGTGACAACTGGTTCTTATAATACCACCTACGGTGTCTATGCCAGAGCTACTGTCGGTGCAAATGGTGGTTACGGTGTCTATGGATCAAGCGCCACAGGTATTGGAGTGAGCGGCATTGCAGATGACGCTGGTGAGAATACGCAAAATTACGGAGGGCATTTCACAGCTCTTGGTGGTAAGGGAAGAGGCGTCTATGGTTTTGCTTCGAAGTCTGGGGCATACGCTAACTACGGTGGATACTTTAGAGCCGAAGGCGACTCTGGATACGGTGTCTACGGTTATAGCCCACACCATTGTGGAGTCTACGGTTATGGCAAAGACAGGGGGGTGTACGGCTATGCAAGCGGAACAAATGGAACAGGTGTTCGAGGATACAGCTCAGGGAGTAGCGGGATAGGAGTTTATGCACATTGCTACGGAGGCACAGGAATTTACGCGTACAGTCATGATGGGTGGGCAGGTGACTTTCGAGGAAACGTAAGAATTCGAGAAGCCTCGACCGGTGATACCGTCATGGAACTTGGAAAGGGTCTCGATTATGCTGAGGGTTTTGACGTTTCTCATGTTAGCAAGATCAAGCCCGGCAGCGTCCTCGTTATCGATCCTGAAAATCCTGGAAAACTTAAGCTTAGTGATACTCCATATGACACAAAGGTGGCAGGGATTGTAGCCGGTGCAAACGGTCTTGGTTCCGGGGTGCGCCTAGGTGCAGGACAATACGACCATCCAGTTGCCCTAGCCGGACGGGTTTACTGCTACGTGGACGCTACGGAATCCGAGGTAAGGCCTGGAGATATGCTTACGACATCAGCTACTTACGGATATGCTATGAAGGTAACAGACCATAACAGAGCACATGGAGCTGTCCTGGGCAAGGCCATGGAGGCACTTGAAAAAGGTAAGAAGGGTAAAATCCTGGTGCTCGTAACTTTACAGTAGTAGATGGAGGTCATGATGATACGATATGTGATTACAGCTTGTCTTGCGATCTTTATGATCATTCCCGGAACGTGGACCTCCGGATACTCCGAGGATAATGGAATCGAGAAAGAAGCAAAACTCCCAAGTGCCGTAGAGTTAATGGCCGCCCAGAAAGTAACACGGGTGAGACCTAGCGAAGACGCTTTAATTCGGAGGATAGACAGTAGCCCGCGAGAGTATATCCGGTTAAGGAATGACATCATAAAGGTTGTTTCGTATTTCCACCAGAGAAAGATAGATGAAGCCGTAGTTGAAAACAACTATATTCGATACATGTTTAACTCGGAAACAGAAGAACTTATAGAAGAAACAAGAAAATGGCGAAATGATCTTCCAGAACATCTTCCGCCCGTAATCTCTCAAGAAGATGCTGAAAATATGGTTGAAGGTGAAATTCAGTGTGCGAAACTTTTCTATATCTCACCGGAATCAGAAATATTTCATTTCGATCCTGTTCCGAAAAACCCGTGCTGGGTGATAACAAGCGTTAACAGGGGTGCAATGACCATTACTGTCATTGATGCTGTTACAGGAAAGAAGGTTGGTAATGGAATTCCACCCCCGTACACAGGACTTTCAATACATGGGCCCGACTGGGAAGATTGTGATAATTCCGAGCCTCTCTGGGAGAAGCATGCAACAAATGCCCATGATTGGTTTGAGAAGATGGGTTACAGTACCATTCAAATCGGTAGCGCAACGCAGTCCCAGATCCAGAGCCATATCCAATCAGATTCCACGGCGATGTTTTATGAATTGGATCATGGAGGAGCAACTAGGTTCCATAATCGATGCGAAGATGATACTTATGCCAGTGAAATAGAAACGTGGATTTCCAATTATGCCAGCATGCCTTTTGCTTTTATCGGGAGTTGTGGAGGGCTAAGTAGTATGGGGGATGGCACCTTCGAATATGAATTTCGCAAAGGCCTCGGTTATGATACAGTTGTCGTCGGTTATGATGATATGAGTGGAAACGCATGTGCAACTGACTGCTGGAGTCATGCAATAGCGTGGCAAACAGAGCTTTTTAGCCGGATGAACGACGGCTATACGGTGGGACAGGCATTTGCCTATGCAAATATTGCTTTCCCCGATTGTACCGATGACGGTCATGATTGCATGCGGATTAGTGGTGATATAAATCTTAAGGTTGCAGGTTCCGGTATTTCGAAGGTGGGAAGAAGTAAATGCGGTCAACTCTATAACGCTCCCCCTTTGTACCTTTCTCCTCTACCGGGAAGAGAAAGCAGAATCCACTGCAGGCCACATTACATCCGGTGTAATTGCTACGTGCCCAGCGGTTACTGGCTAACGGTTAATCCTACAAGCTCTTATCCTTTTACCGATTTGTTGTTCTTGAATAACTCAAAGTTTACCGTTTATGGTATCTATTTCAGTGCGGATGCCACGGATGGAGAGGTAACCTTTGTGTCCGAGCAGGACAGAACCAAGGGAATGAAGTTGCTCTATAAAACAGGAGGACAAATCAAGATCATGAACGGGGGAGAATTCAGGGTTTACCAATAGGACAGTTATGCGAAAAACGTGTTCATCTCCAAAATAGTCTTGTGTTTTGTATCCTGCTTTGGTAACGTGACTTTAAAGAGCTGCTAGAATCGTTGGCGGAGGCTCTTAAATCACAAAATGTAGTACTCTGGTTGGGTTTGCTAATTTGGGACCCCATCGGAAATTGTTGCTTCGCATAAGCGAACTGGTTTCATGGTAGTTCCCAGGTAATACCTAATGAGAAGTACGAAAGTTGGAAAGGAGAAAGTTCGCTTATGGCAGAAGGTAGAGTAAAGTGGTTCAGTGAAAAGAAGGGATACGGTTTCATCGAATGTGACGAGCATGGTGATGTTTTCGTTCATTACAGCGCAATCGAAGGTCACGGCTTCAGGTCACTTCAGGAAGGTGACGCCGTTGAGTTTGAAATTGAACAGGCTCAAAAGGGTCCCCAGGCCGTACGGGTAAGAAAGGTTTAAACGAAAAATAGAACTGTAATTGGAACGCCCTTGATTATCAAGGGCGTTTCTCGTTTGAACCTTTCTACCTCCGTACAGACTGGATGCCGGATGGAGTCCGGCATAACGTGCAAGTGGTCCCTGGGTATCTGACTAATTAATCAGGAGTTCCTTCTATACACAGTCTATCTAGTCTATATTTGCATGTGCCGGGGAGACAGTCTTGAAGAGGAATTTTTCAAAGAAACTATCTGGTATTCGATCAACTATCTTGACTATAAAGTAAACAAGGACAAAGGCAAAAAGCATCCTCCCCCAGAGTACTCCAGACACCTGCCCTCCAAGAACCACCATCAATAAAGTATCCTCTATCAGGCTATGGCATAAGCTCAACAAAACCAGGGCTGAAAAAATGTCCTTTCTATCAATGTTTCCGAGTTTTGCCTCTTTTATGATTAATCCCCCGCCATAAGCCAGTCCCATGACCATGCCAACCAGTACCATTGTCATAGCTTTTTCACTGATTTTAAGAAAGTGAAGTACCGGCCTTAAAGCCCTGATAATAACGTCGGTTATACCCGTTTTGTTGAATATTTCGAGCAACAGGTGAAGGCCCACAATAATGAAAAAAATGATGATTAGTTTTTTAATTTCACCTAGACCCCAGGATAGGAGAGACGAAGATTTGACTTTTGGAACCCATGCCACCGTGTTTGGATGCTGATTCCAGTTGAGCAACAGGTAAACGTTGTTTAGCAACCAGCCATACAGAAAAGCACATAGAAGGCGCACTGTTCCAATAACCCTGATCCTTACCCCGGATTTTTTGGTTATCCCTACTTCCACAGGTAAGGAGTGCGCTATCAGCATCATCGAAGTCAATACGGTAACTTGTGCAGCGGTGAGATGTAGCCCGGGAGCAAGCATTGTGAATGCAACCATTCCAGCGTAAAGGTTAGTAAGCATGGTGGTTGCCCATACAAAACCCATGCTTCCCGGCAGCCCCACAACTTGCATCACAGGAGACAATGCAGCCGCAATGTATTTGATTGCTCCAACTTCCTGCAAAACCTTTACAATTATGGTTACCGGGATGATTATCTTGTAGAGTTCAATACTCACAATTACGGAGTCATCCCATATTTTCTTTGCGAATTGCCCGAGTGCGTAATATCTCTTTACCATTAGAAAGTAATCCCTTGTGAAAGCCGCATTCCTAATGGGAGGAAACAATTGTCCAAACTCCGATCACTATAAACGCAATACCTGCACACCATGATAGGTACTTCGTATTCACGTAAGACGAGACAAGTGAACCGATGAAAACTCCGACTGCAGAGGTCAGGATCAAGGCAGATGCAGAAGCTGCAAACACAATAAACTTCGGATTTTTTGCCTCGGAAGCAAAAAGTAACGTGGCCATTTGTGTCTTGTCACCAAGTTCTGCAAGAAAAACGGTCAAAAAAATCGTGAAAAAGAGTTTCATCTCCATGGTAAATTTCTTCCGGTTTTTGTTTTTTTATTTAGCGTACCAGGTGCTTTTCTTATTTTTCCTATCCATATTCCATAAGTGGAGCCGGTGTCAAAGGTTAAACTCTTGAGTTGATAAGTTTTATACTTTTGCTAGTATGACGGGTAGGTTTGAGACATCAAAGATTTAGGTTTGGAGTAGGTAAATGAATAATACTCAGTACATCATTGGTTTGTCCTCTTTCTTTGGAGGCCTAGTAATTGGGCTGATAGCATCCTGGGCTGTAGTTAAAATAAGATTGAGGCAAAAACTAGAAATGCACCACTTGCGTAATGAGGCAACAATAAATGTTCTTGAAGAACGTCTGGGTGAACGGGATAAGAGAATAGAAGAGCTTGAGGGGCATCTGGAGGGGGCTGGAGAAAAAATCAATCAACTGGAAGATACCCTGCGCAAAGAATGTGAAAAGCGATCTGCGGCTGAAATGCAGTTATCCCGTCTTGGCCAAATGGAGAAAGTGTCAGAGGAACAACAAGCTACCATTGCGAAATTGCAGGTTGAAAATGCAGAGCTTAAGACTCGGCTGATTGAGGAAAGAAAGAAAATATCGGAGCAGGTGGAGCTTCTTAATAAGGCGAGAAGTGAACTCAGTGATACTTTCAAGGCACTTTCTGCGGAAGCCCTTAAAAGTAACAATCAATCTTTTATAACCCTCGCCAAGTCTATCCTGGAAAAGTTTCTTGAAGAAGCGTCACATGATCTTAACCTGCGCAAGAAGTCCATAGATCAACTCGTTGAACCCATAAAGACTTCTCTGGAGAAAGTAGACGAAAGGATTCAACAGCTCGAAAAGGCGAGAACGGAAGCATACGCAAGTCTATTAGAACAGCTCAAAAGCGTTGGTGAAACCCAGAAGCAACTTCACCAGGAAACCACAAATCTGGTTAGAGCACTCCGGTCTCCCACAGTCAGGGGAAGGTGGGGAGAAATACAGCTTAGGCGAGTGGTTGAGATCGCCGGTATGGTCCAGTATTGTGACTTTATTGAACAAAAGTCCATTCAATCAGAAGGCGATAGGCTGAGACCTGACATGGTGATTAAACTTCCCAACGGACGGGTGATAGTTGTGGATGCTAAGGCACCGCTGCAGGCCTACTTGGAGTCTCTAGAAACTGACGATGAATCCGAAAGGTTAAGGAAGCTCAAGTATCATGCCAAGCAAATCCGCACCCACATTACGATGTTATCAAACAAGAGCTACTGGCAACAGTTTGACCAGACGCCAGAGTTCACGGTACTCTTTTTGCCGGGGGAAGCCTTTTACAGTGCCGCCCTGGAACAGGATCCGATGCTTATCGAGTTCGGAGTTAATAAAAATATTTTGTTAGCGACGCCAACCACCCTAATAGGGCTTCTTAGAGCGGTGGCATATGGCTGGAAACAGGAACAACTGACAAGAAATGCCCAGGCAATCAGCAATCTAGGAAAAACTTTGTACGACAGGATCAGAGTTTTGGCGGGTCATTTTTCAGATTTGAAAAAGGGCCTGGAACGATCCGTGATTGCATACAATAGGACGGTTTCAACCCTGGAAAACCGGGTGCTTGTTACCGCTAGGAAGTTCAAGGCGCTCGGAAGTGCAACAAACCTAGAAATAGGCGTGGTGGATAAGATCGATGAAAAACCACGGGCGACTGTTTCGCCTGAGTTGAATTCTTCTGATTAGCCAGGCATCTGATGGCACGCTGATAAATTCGTCTTTCTGAAACCAGTTCAGCGTTTTCTAATACCAAAGGAAACTCTTATTAATTCCGATTTCTAGAACTCTGATACAATTGAGCCAGAGGTGGGAATACTGGAGTCGTATACCAGACCTGCCCTTGCTCATGGCCTAGGGTTACCGCTATCCTGTAACCGACGATTTCAACCGTGGTAACGCGGGCCAGAAACAATCACGAATTTAGCGCGCGGTTTTAACCGTGGGAACATAAGCCAACGACAACTACAGAACCGATTCATCGGTTTCTAGTATGCTCCGAATTCTTTTTGTTGAAAAAGCCCGAAATCGCCTGGCCACAAGCTAGATTTTCTTGTACTTTGTTAATCTTTATGTCATTATTTTACAAGAAAGTGATAGCGAATGCGGTGTGACAAGTATGGTTCTCCTTTAAAAGCTGAAGCTACATTTTTTCTTCGTCAATAATTTAAGTTAAACTATCCTGAAGATAGCCGTGATGGATAAATGAATCGAGACAGTGCAGCAAGGAAGCACGAAGAGCCAGAAAGTCGAGGGCCTGACGAGGGAAGTGAGGATTTATCTGAAGGCTCTATCGACAGGATTGAAATCAAGAGGGTTGTACGTAAACTTGATACCCTTCCAAGTGTGCCTGCCGTAGCCACCGAGATTCTCAACCTATTTTCCAAAGAAGATCCCGATATTGATAAGGTGATCAAGCTTATTGAAGCAGACCAAGCCATTACCATGAAACTGCTCAGGCTTGTTAACTCTGCTTACTTCGGTTTCAGGAATCCGGTAACCTCCGTATCTAGAGCGGTAGCACTGCTTGGACTCTCTCAGCTAAGGTCAGTTTTACTCAGTGTTACCGTGTCTGAGTCCCTTCTCAAACCTTTGAAAAAGAGCGCTCTAAAAGAACAGGAAGCTCTATGGAAACACTCCCTTGGCTGTGCGGTATGTTCAGAACTTGTGGCAGAAAAAGTAGACAGCGAACTTAAAACGGATGCCTTTGTTGGTGGTCTGCTTCATGATGTCGGGAAGCTAATCCTGGAAGAATGTTTTCCGGAGAGATACGAGCTAGTGGCAAAAAGGTGCCGGGAGGAACACGAGCCGTGGTTCATAGCTGAGAAGGAAATACTTGGAATTGATCACACCACTGTTGGCAAATGGCTGGCCGCAAAATGGAATTTACCCAGAACCCTCATTCAAACAATCTGGTTACATCACCAGCCTCCTAATGCACTCCTCGACCTGGAATTCGTTGAAAATAAGAAGCTGGTGGCAATAGTGTATCTTTCAAACATCGTTGCTCATGAAGTCATGGCGGATTCAGTAACAATTTTTCATGAACCGCCTGAGATGGACGATGTGCTTGAGTTTCTGGCGATTAAGCAGCAGGAACTGGAAGATCTGAAAGTTGCGGTAGGAAAACGATACAGCGAACGCACCACCGTTCTCGACATAAACTACCAGGATGAAATCTCCTTTTATTACGAAGCGTTGCAAAGGGCAAATAAAAAGCTATCAGAGCTTGCATCCAAGGGGGCCGAGCATGCAGCCCTGGCCAGGGTAAATCACGACTTGAGATTACTTCATGGCTTGAATCTCGAGTTGGCCCTGGTGGATGACGTTGGGGATGTCCTCGAACATGTGTCGAATTTGCTGGTTTCGGAACTAAACGAAGAAGAAGGGGTTATTTATTACCTGAGCAAGTCTGACAAGAAGCTTATGGGGCGGTACTGGACTTCGGGAGACAAACCGAGGATTATTGAAGCAGATTTAGATGAAGATCTGGTACCTCTCCAAGCGCAGATTCCACGAGTTCCTGAGCAGTTGAACAATTTGATCAATACATGTCACGCACGCTTTATGGATATTGCTAACGATGGTGACCGGTTGACGAGGCTTCAGTACTGTAAACCATACCTGATAATCCCGATGGTTAAAGAATCATGTCTCCTGGGGGAAATATTTCTGTACAAGTCAGCATCCGATCCTGCAAAAGTGTTAACCCCCGCCATGCTGGAAATCTACAAGTATCTGGCTTCGATTACTGCAACGGCTTTATGGAAAGTCGAACTGGTGGTTGAAACAGAGGAAACTGCAGAATCTCTCATAAGGGCTCTTTCTAAAAATGGTGAATTGTTGCAACGACTATCCCGTTCTTCAAAGCGGTTTGAAGCTCTTTTTGAAAATTCCAATGATGCCGTCATACTCCACAGCGTGGACGGAGAAATACTTAGGATCAACAGGAAAACGGTTGAACTCCTGGGCTATCTGGATAGGGAACTGAAAAACAAATCCCTCAAAGTCCTATTTCCGGACGAAATTTCCGATGAAATTTTTGAAAAATTGAAAGAAAAATGGTTCTCGAGATCCGGTGGTAAGCTCGAAACCACTGTAAAACATAGGGATAACAGGATCATTGAGGTCGAAGTAAGCACGAAGCTGGTCGACCCCACCACTAACCTTGTTCAGTGCATAATAAGGGACATTTCTCACCTGAAGGAAGCTGCAAGGGCCCTAGAGGAAGAGAAAGAACGTCTTTCGGTTATGTTGAAAAGTATTGGAGAAGGGGTGATAGCCACGGATTCCGACGGGAACGTCGTTCTTATCAACGATTCGGCAGAAGATCTACTGGGTGTCTCTGAAGATGAGGTGATCGGGAAGCCGATTGATGAGGTGTTTCAGCTTATCGATAGCGAGACTAAGGAGATTCAGGAGGATCTCTGTAAAAGGGTTCTTGAAAAAGGAGAAACAAGGAGTAGTTCCTTTGACGCTGTTCTTGTAGATAAAAATGGAGAAGAAAAATTTGTATGTGCTACCGGCTCCCCTATTTTTGGGAAGGATAGAAAGATCCTTGGTTCGATACTAGTATTCAGGGACATTACCGAAAATAAAAAAATAGAAAAGGAACTTCTGAAAGCCCAAAAATTAGAATCAATTGGAACCCTGGCAGGCGGTATTGCCCATGATTTTAACAACAGTTTGACAGCCATCCTTGGAAATATTTCCCTTGCAAAAATATATACGAAGCCCGGAGATACTATTTATAAAGTGCTAACTGAAGCCGAACGAGCATCCATCCAGGCGAGGGATCTCACCCAGCAACTGCTCACTTTTTCCATGGGCGGTGCTCCAATCAAAAAGCCAACTTCCGTGGGTGACCTTATCAGACAATCGGTTGATTTCTGCTTGAGGGGTAGTAAAGCCCGGTGTGAATATTTCATCGATGACGATTTATGGGCCATTGAAGCCGACGAAAGCCAAATTAGCCAGGTCATTCATAACCTAGTTATAAATGCCAGCCAGGCTATGCCAGCCGGGGGAGTAATAGAGGTGGAAGCCAGCAACGTGAGAATCGAAAACCCGAACACTCTGCCTCTTGAACCTGGCAAATACGTGAAGATTAAAGTGAGAGACCACGGAGAAGGGATTGATAGGGCCGATCTCCATCGAATCTTCGAACCATATTTTACCACGAAGGAGAAAGGTTACGGGCTGGGGCTTGCGACTTCGTATTCCATAATTAAAAAGCATGATGGTCATATTGAGGTAGAATCCGAGTTAAGTAAGGGGACAACTTTTACCATTTACTTACCCGCTACTGACAAGAAGATAGAAGAAAAAAGGAAAAAAGATAAACCCATATTTGGCAGTGGTAAGGTTCTCGTTATGGATGATGATGAAGATATAAGAGCGGTGCTCTCCATGATGCTGGAGGAACTGGGCTACGAAGTGCACCTGGTACAAGACGGGGAAGAGGCGATTAGACTCTACACCACCGAAAAGGAAGCAGGTAGGCCCTTTGATCTCGTAATAATGGACTTAACCATCCAGGGAGGCATGGGGGGTAAAGAAGCACTAAAAAGACTTCTTGAAATAGATCCCCAGGCAAAAGCGGTTGTATCCAGCGGTTATAGCAACGATCCCGTAATGGCTGATTACAGCAAATACGGATTTAAAGGGGTCATTACAAAACCTTACAGTATTGAAGAATTGAGTGTCGTCATAAAGCGCGTAATCAATGGCGACCTGTAACCTTAAATCCCTTCCTTCTTCGGTAACCTTCCACTCTTTTCCAGAAAAGACTCAATAGCGGATCTGGACCAGAAAAGTTTTCTGAAATGATACCCGTAAATCGCTAGGGTAACTACGTCTGCCAGTGCATTCCTGTAATTGAGGAGCGCCTTTTTTAAAAGTTTCCAATAGTACTTTCTCGTGCCACTCTGGTCCCAGATACCTAGGTACCAAAACGATCTCAAGAATGTCGCTACGTCAGAGAAGAGAAGTTTTGTTTTGGCTCTTGGCTGGTAATACTTGAGAAAATTTAATATTCGCTCGTAGTATTTTTCGGGGGAATAAAGGGTGTCCATTACCCACTGGTAGCCGTTCAATATGGCCTCTCGATCCATTTTGGGGATGAAATTCAGGCTGCCGCTAACATCAGTATTGTTACCTGATGACTTGAACAGTAGCCGTCCTTCTTTTTGCAACCTTTGATAAAGTCTTGTTCCTGGGAGTGCAGTCAGCAAGCCTATCATGGCCGTTACAACCCCGTTGTTTTGTATGAATTCCACCTGTCGTTGAAATATATCCATGGGGTCATTGTCAAAACCAATAATAAAACCACCCATCACGTTCAAACCATGCTGCTGAATTATTCGCACCGATTCGCTAAGGCTTCTCTTGAGATTTTGTTTTTTGCCACACTCTTTCAAGCTTTCTTCCGCGGGGGTTTCAAGGCCGAGAAAAACCTTGTTAAAACCCGCTTCAACCATCAGGTTCATCAATTCCTCGTCTTCTGCCAGATCCACGGATGCTTCTGTAAAAAAAGAAAACGGGTGCTTGTGTTCTTTCTGCCAGAGTATCACTTCCTTGAGCAAACCCTTAACTTTCTTCTTGTTACCGATAAAGTTATCGTCAACGATAAAAACAGACCCACGCCATTTCTTTTTATAGAGCACTTCAAGTTCCGTCAGTACCTGCTCGTTGCTCTTTGTTCTGGGAACTCTTCCATTCATCACAATAATATCGCAAAATTCGCAGTTGTAAGGGCACCCTCTGGAATACTGAATGCTCATGGTAACATAGTCCCTAAACCTGATAAGATCCCACTCCGGGACTGGTGAGAACTCAAGCGGAGGATGCATACTTGAATGGTAGAAATGTTCGGCTTTGCCATTTTCCAGGTCTTCGATGAACTGGGATAAAATGGCCTCGCCTTCTCCAACAACAATATGATCCATGTCAGAAAAATCACTGTGATAGGAGAAAAAGAGAGGACCTCCACCGACGGTCTTTATCCCTGCCGCCTTGCACCGATCAACTACATCTCTAGCCGATTTCTGTTGAGCAACCATCGCGCTTATAAATACGTAGTCAGCCCACGTGATGTCATCTTCCTTCAGGTTTCTCACGTTCATGTCGACCAGTTTTTTCTCCCAGTGTTCTGGCAACATTGCGGCTACGGTTAATGCCCCAAGAGGAGGAAAAGCTGCTTTTCTTCGAACTATTTTCAAGGCATGTTTAAAACTCCAGAAAGTTTCTTCCACTTTCGGGTATACGATTAGGATCTTCATGATCTTGCTCCAGTCTTTCTATAACTATGTTCTTTGTTAGGTAATTGACTGATTTTTCGAAAAAGGGTTGTGAAAAAACGGGTACCTGCCCTGTGGTATTTTCCGTGAAGTAAACGTAACAGAAGCATTGAACATCCGGCGTGTTTTACAACTTGCTGTTGGCCAAATAACCCCTGGACTACTGATGGAGTGAACTATACCTCGCTATCTCCCTTGTAAACATATCTACTTATAACCAATTCTTCGACATAAGTAAATGTCAATAGACATGATACCGTATTTAGTGTCTCTTTCAGAGATGGTTCAAACCCCTTGCCTTTAGGTGAAGAAAAGTTTTGGATAGTCGCAAAGCAACTTGTCATTCTCATGGAAGCCAGACCCCAGTGACTGCTATGGTTACAATTCTTGGATGTCGAATCGATTCACAAAAAAATGCCAAGATTCTGTCATTGCGATCCCGCACCTACTTCAGATACGACTATTTACCATTGCTCCTACAGTTCGCAGGAAGTGGGTGCGGGATCGCAATGACAATGCGTTGGCTTTTTGTTTGACACAATAGTTAGTAAGCGCCTGACTAGATCAAGAGATCAGCATGACAACCAGAGGTGCCCAGCGCCATGAGTTGATTTTGACCAATCACCACAAACCCCCTCGTCTTGTAAACGAGGGTCGTTTAGTTTTAAATGTTCCTTTTTACAGAACTAACCTCTTTTCTTGCTTTATCCTGTGGTCGAGGAAATAAAGAATCGGCACAACCATCCTGGAGAAGAGAGTGGAAGCAACTTCTCCTGCCATCAGAGAGATGGCAAGGCCCTGGAAAATGGGATCAAAAAGGATAACGAAGGATCCCACAACTACCGACATTGCCGTCAGGAGCATGGGCCTAAAACGAACTGCTCCGGCATCTATTACAGCTTCGTCCAGAGACATGCCTTCGGAGAGTCTCAGTTCAATAAAATCTGCAAGGATGATGGAGTTACGCACCACGATTCCCGCCCCGGCTATAAAACCTATCATTGATGTGGCTGTAAAAAAGGCCCCTGCCAGGGCATGTGCCGGCAGGATACCAATTAAAGAAAGTGGTATGGGAGCCATGATGGTAAGAGGCGCTGAGTACGACTTGAACCATCCTACTACGAGTATAAATATGAGTAGCATCACGGCACCGAAAGCCATTCCCATATCCCTAAATACCTCATAGGTAATGTGCCATTCTCCATCCCACTTCATCGCCCATTCTTTCTCAGAAAAGGGAAGATGAGTGTAATATACCTTTATGGGATAACCTGCCGGCGTCTTCAATTCTTTCAATTTCTTGTTGATCTTAAGAATCCCGTATGCCGGGCTTTCCTCCTTTCCCGCCATGTCCCCGGTAACGTAAACCACCGGATGAAGGTTCTTATGGTAGATTGGAGTTTGTAAAGTTCCTTTTTCCACTCTCACAACCTCTGCAAGAGATACCATTTTCCCGTTCGCAGACTTGATTTTGATGGATAAGAGATCTTGCAGGGATGACCTACGCTGGCGGGGATATTGCAAAGTAATGTAAACTTCTTCTTTTGCGCGTTCATCGTGTAAAAGCCCAAGCTTTAGTCCTTCTTCAACAAATTCGAGAGTCTTTAAGACTTTTGCAGGAGATACCCCGTTGATCATAGCCTTGGCACGGTCCACCACCAGGTGATACTCGGTCTGGGGATCAGTTACGTACCAGTCTACATCTACTACGTTTGGTGTTTCTTCGAAGATCCTGCGCACCTTCCTGGCAATATCAATCTGTTTGCCATAATCGGGGCCGTATATTTCGGCAACCAAAGTCTGGAGAACCGGTGGGCCTGGCGGCACCTCCGCCACCTTGATTCTAGCCCCATACTTCTTTCCTATCCGATCCAGCAGGGGCCTAACCCGTTTTGCGATGTCATGGCTCTGTAATTTCCTCTCTTTCTTCCCCAGCAGGTTTACCTGTATGTCGGCAACGTTGTTCCCACGTCTCAGGTAATAGTGCCTGATCAACCCGTTAAAATTAAATGGTGCGGCCGTTCCTATGTAAAGCTCGCAGTCGGTTATTTCCGCTTGATTTACTAGCACCTGGGAGAGTTCCTCCGCTACCCGTGCCGTTTGCTCGAGAGATGTCCCCTCGGGCATATCCACTATTACCTGGAATTCACTCTTGTTGTCGAAGGGTAGCATCTTTACGTAGATAATCTTGAAATAAAAAAGCGAACATGCCCCCAAAAAAAGGATAAAGACCGCAAAAAGAAACACCCATCGCCAGCGAACGTCTCGGATCAAGTGCCCCATTAACCAGCGATAGTAGTGAGTAAAAATGTCTTCCTTTTCACCTTCTTCGTCATGTGCCTCCTTCTTGAGGATGTGGTTAGCGGTCCAGGGAGTAATAATGAAGGCTACAACCATGGAAAAAATCATAGCCAGGGATGCACCGATTGGCATTGGGCGCATGTAGGGACCCATGAGGCCTCCCACGAAGGCCATGGGCATTATGGCGGCTATGACAGCGAATGTAGCAAGAATCAATGGGCTTCGTACTTCGTTTACTGCCCCGACAATCACTTGAGTGAAAGGCTTACCCTTGTTTTCTGGCAGGCGAATATGGCGTACGATGTTCTCCACATCCACGATGGGATCGTCCACGAGTATCCCGATACAGAAAATCAGCGCAAAAAGGGTTACGCGGTTGAGCGTATAGCCGTAGAGGTAATAGATAAACAGAGTTATTGCAAGAGTCACCGGTACGGCTATTATGACAATAAGGCTGGCCCTAATACCAAGAAAAACGGCTATCAAAAAGGCGACTGAAACTGTAGCGATGAAAAGATGCTCCAGCAATTCATTCGATTTTTCCTTTGCCGTTTCCCCGTAATTTCTCGTAATCGTTACGTTGATATCTTTCGGTATCAGGTAACCCTTCAATGAATTTATCTTTTTTATGCAAAGATTTGCCAGTTTCGTTGCATTTTTGCCTTTCCTTTTTGCTACCGATAATGACACGGCTGGGTAGAGCCGGCCTAGCTCGCCGGAAATCCTTTTCTCCCTTCCTGCTTTCCCGGGAACAAAGAAAACGTAGTCCTTCGGTTCCTCAGGGCCATCGATTATGTCGGCGATGTCCTCGAGGAAAACGGGCCTCCCATTACTGACCTTCACAAGGGTGTTTTCGACGTCTTTCAGGTTCCTGAAAAAATTATTGACCTTGACCCTGGAAGTATAATTGTCTGTTGTGAAATCCCCTGTAAACAATGACTGGTTTTGTGTTTTGATCATTGCGGAAATTTCTTCGGGATCGACGCCCAAAGCGTACATTTTCTCCGGTTTGGGGAGTATCCTTATCTGGCGTTTAAATCCACCGATTATCGATGTTTCCGATATGCCGGGTATATTTCTGATCTCGTCGTTCACGCTCGCAACAATCCTTCTTATTGTCTGCCCGTCATATCCTTTTCCCCAGAAGGTAAACACCACGATGGGGACATCGTTAATCGACCTGGGTTTAAGGATTGGCATACTGCATCCGTGAGGAATCCAATCCAGGTGCTGGTAAAGCTTGTCGTACGTCTTCACCAGGCTTTTTTCAACATCTTCTCCGACGTAAAAACGAACAACAGTCATTGCCTGCCCGTTCATTGCGGTAGAATAAACGTACTCGACCCCCGGAATTTCCCAGATGAGTTTTTCCATTGGCCCGATCACACGGTTTTCTATCTCCTTTGGAGTTGCACCGGGCATCTTGACAAAAATATCTATCATGGGAACAATGATCTGCGGTTCTTCTTCACTAGGTGTGTAAAGTATCGCAAATACTCCCAGAAGCAGGATAAGAATAATTATTATAGGGACAAGCTTCGAGTCGACAAAAGTTTCCGTTATTCGAGCAACAAAGCCCTCTCCATGGTGTTTGTGAGGAGGATTACTATTTTTCATTTCAGGATGTATCCCTCGGAAATGCTGTCTAGATTTGAAGCAATGATTTTTTCGCCTGTTTTAAGCCCGGATAAAACCTCTACCCACACAAATTTACCCCGGGTTTCGGCCTTTCGTGCAATCGACGTATCTATAGGTACCAGAACTTTCTTGTGTCGGATCTTAGCTTCGGAAAATACTGCGCCGCTTTTTATAACCCTAAAGTGTATCCTTTTGTTTTCGTCTACCACGTAAACACCTTCAATTTCTCCTCTTTTTATTATGCTCATCTTTGGAATGGCGAGTTTTTCCTTGATTCTGCTAAGCCATATTAGGCGACCAAACATTCCATTTTTGATTTTTCCCACTGTAGTGGGATCTAGGCCTGAACGGGAGATGTCTACCTTGGCGGAGAAGGTATGAGAAGCCAGATCAATTTCTGGGATTACCAGCACTTCATTCGTGAAGAAAAAAATTCCTGCCGATGGTATTGCTACAGCTACCCCGGGAATCTTCTTTACGGAACGGAGAAGCCCTTCATCTACGTTTGCCCTAAACCAGTAGCCCTGCCTGGGTGCTTCTATGACTAGCAACGGTTGACCTGCTGTGACAAAGGTTCCCGGATCAACGAGCCTCCCCGTGACTGTTCCGTCTGTGGGAGAAGTTATGCGGGTATAGTCCAGGCTTGCTTTCACTTGTTCAATTTGTGCCTTAACCGATTTCTCCCTCGCAGATGCAGCCTCGATTTGCTTAAGAATTGCTTCATACTCTGATTTAGTTTTTTCGAATTCTTCCTTCGTGGCTGCTTCCTCTTGTAAAAGGTTCATGTACCGACGAAACTGTGATCTCGCATACAAAAGTCTGGCGGTTAGGGCATCTCTTTGCCGTCTTATCTGGGAAAGGGTGGCTTCAAGAGAACTGATTCTTTCTCGTATTTCTTTGTCATCGATATCGATAAGAACCTCTCCTTTTTTTACATGGTCGGCTTCATCAACATGGACTGAAATTACGTAGGCCGATATTCTGCTCGCCAATACGATCTTGTTTTTTGCCTCCACTTTACCAGGGAAGCTTCTCCCATCATAAACCGGTTTTCGGGATACAAGTACGGTGGCGGCAGAAACCCTCCTGGGCCCTGATTCTGCCAGTTCTTTCTGCTTTCCGCACGAACAAGCAATAGCGAGCATTGATATGAAAATAAGAAGTTTCGTAAATCTTCTCATTGCTTTTTCCTTTCTTGGTTTTCTTTGAGGATACCGGCAGCCCATTTCATTTCAGCCCACGCCAGCTTGTAGTCGTACAAGGCTTTGAGATGCTGAAGATTTGCATCCAGGAGAGCTGTCTCGGTGTCAAGAAGCTCCGTTACGATAGTAAGCCCGTTCCTGTACCTGTTTCTGATGATCCTGAGGCTCTCCGATGCTTGTGCGACAGCCTTCTTAGTTACTTCTATCTGTAGCTTAGCAGTTTGAAGATTGAGCCATGCCTTTTGCACCTGGTGCATTATTTCCTGCTGAACTTTGCGTTCGTAGGCCTCTGCCGATCTCAGTTGAGCGCTGGCTTTCTTGTACTCGGACCTGTCTCCCAGACCATTAAATACATTTAACTCAGCAGTGCCAAGAAGAGTAAATGCATCCCCGGACGCTTCCCCAATGCCCTCGGTGTTATGTTCGTATATCCCTTTGAAATTTAGACTCGGAAGAAAATTCATCTTTGTCCTCTTTACACACCATCTGGCCATTTCGGTATTTAATTTATAGTAAAGAAGCTCTGGCCTATTTCTCTTGGTAAGACTTATCCACTGATGGAAAGTGCCAGGGTTAATGGAATCATCATTGGAGCTTTCGGGTATCCATCTGGTCTCCGGAGGCACTCCCATTGCCAGATTCAGAGCTGAGATCGCAATGTCTATATCGTTTCTTGCGGAGGCAAGTTCTCTTCTGTACCCGGCAAGGCGTACCTCATAACGAAGCACATCTGATTTCAGGGCTGCCCCCTTGTTGTATCGAGACTTCGCAAGCCTTAAACTTTCGCGGGCTGTTTCTACCATTTTCTTAATAACCTTGTATTTTTCTATGGCAAGTAACCAGTTCGTAAATGCTTTTTGTACTGATAACAAGACCTGTTGTTTTACCTGATTCACCTTCAGCCTGTTCATTTCTTTCAGTAACTTCGCAGTCTTGTATCTGAAAATCTCCTGGCCGCGGTTAAAAATTGGTTGAGTGACAATGACTTCCGTTTTCAAATTGGTCCTGGCTGACGGGTGGTTCAGACGATCTATCTGAAAATCTTCTCCCTTGAAAGACTCCTGTGAAAGTTTGCTACTGAAAACCTGCACAGGACTGTCTGACCTGGCATAGGTTTCTCTCATATCTACTTTGGGCAGGAACAAACTTCGCGCGGATTCAACATCGTAAACGGCCGCATTTTCTTGTTCTATCTGCGCCTCCAGTAGAGGGTTATTCCGAATAGCCAAAATAAATGCCTTTTGAAGGCTTAGAATACTGCAACTTTTTTGATTCGATTTGTCAACATGGGTCATTCGTTTGGATAATGCCTTTGTAGGTAGGTTTAGAAGGAGCAATATACACGCAATAAGGATCATATAGCCTCTGAGATGTTTCCTTGAAATGCCCACCATTGTTTTTACTCCTGCCTTCAGGATGTCTTCATGGTACCCTTCGCATGGATTTGCTCGCCAACCTGTTGGTGCCAGTGGCCAAAGCTCGAAGTGCTAAGTTAACCGATTAAAGATAGCGGTTCAAGCTTTTTCATCTCTGGTGGGAGGAGAAACAGGATAATGGTTTTTAGGAGACATTCTTTTTGATTCCCTTGTAGAATGCGAAGGAAAAGTTAAAGTCATGCCAGACACATGAGGAAGTCCTGAGGTTGGATTTTGCCCCCAGAAGGGGTTTTCATTTCTCTGGGAAGAATTTTTCTTTGAAGATTTGATGAAGGTATAGACACAGGATTAGAACGTGCGAAGTGTCACAAGGTGATACCTGTTTGAAGCCTGAAAAAGAACTAATGATTGTACGAAAATCCTTGTCGAGCGATCATTTGAGTAAAAGGTGACCCAAAGGTCACCCTTTTCTAGCTAATCGATTCCTAAGAAACATATGAAACATTCTGTCATTGCGAGAATCCCGCACCAACTTTATGATAATGTTTTCGAGTTAATATCAAAATGTATGGCTTAAAGTGGATGCGGGAGACGAACCAATCTACTAGGAAAATCCAAGTCTTGGAAATTGCTTCACTGTGCTCGAAATGATCGAGATTTAACTTTTTGTTTGAAACGCTATCTAGTAAACGCCCTACTAGCTACCTTGAGGCTCTTTTTCTTCTTACCACGGTAATGATCACAAACAACAGGATTATGGCAATCGGAATACCCCAAACCTCGATAAATGCTGCGGTGTACATGATTCTTAGCAGTAACTTCTGGTGATCCTTGTCTGTTACCGGGATGGCACCCAGTGTTTTGCCGACTGTGTGCAAGATTTTGAACGTCAACGTGCCACCGGGCACGGTCTCGTGACATGAAATGCATATCCCGGCTCTTTCCATGTGGCCTCGCTCATTGTTGTCGAGAGCCCTGGACAACGGCCAATGATGGCCAACGGTTTGAAGTTGCTTGCCGTCTCTCGTTACAATCCGATCCAGCGCCATGGGTAGGTCTGGAATGCCCGGAATTTGAGGTTTAGCTTTCTTGCTCAAAAGCTCGCCCTGGGCGTCCATCAGGCCGAAGTACTTGTCTTTCGTGTGAGTTAACATGTACTCACCGTCTCCAACCCCGTACCCCATCGCCTTTGGTGAGGTATGGCAAGTCGCACACTTTCGCGCTTTAGGTGTTACGGTATGGGGAGTGGCAGGAGCCATATCAATTCCCCGCTGTCCTTCGGGCCCACTATTTTCAAGGCCGCCTGGGGTGCGCCAAATCTTATTGTGAATTATAAGTTCACCGTCGGGGCCGATGACAGTGGTAATCTGCTGGCAGCCGGGTATGAGCGGACTGACCCTTCCCTCGCCGTTAACACCTAGAACAGGGTATTCCCACCTCAAGAAGCTACGTCCTTCCGATGACTTCCCTGGCTGTTTTGGGATTGAAATGTTTCCGTAGCGTCTCGATTCTGAGGTATTACCGTCGGCAGTGTGCATGTTTCCTGCCCTTACCCAGTCCGTGGATGTTTTTCCCTTGGAGAAGTCGACTTTAACATGGCACCCGTAGCATTGGGGAGCCCAAGTAGAGTGGCAGGTATAACATTCAAGTTTTTCTCTGTGTTTTTTAACACTAACCATCGCTGTCACTGCATACTTTCTGTTTTTCCATTTATTGGCTTTAACGAGGGACTTCACGGTAGGTACTTCGAAATCAAGTCCAGTTGCAGAATGAACAATTACTTTTTCACCTTTCCTTACCACGTTACCCATTGGATTCCCGCGGGAGGTGAGGATATAACCGTCTTCGGGGGGGTAAACGTTTGAAAACTTTTCCTGTACAGGCAGTAGTTTTTTTGCCACCCCTCTGGGTTTTCCGTCCAACTTTTTCCCGAACTCGTCTCCAAAACCTATAGGCAACTCCCACGGGTAACTTGTTGCCGTTCCGTGGCAATCCGTGCATTCTATTTCCACGTCCGCGAGGGTAGTACCGCTTATGTTTCCGTTGCCATGCATACTCACCGTGGTGTGGCAGTCCTGGCACAACAGCCTCCCATTCGGATTACCTTCACGGCTCTTTATCCTGTGATGCACGTCTTCTCTAACGTAGATGTATCTTTTGGTATGCAACTTGGGCTGCTTCATACCTTTCTTGGAAAAAGGCATCCCATACGGGAATTCCATGACGCCCTGGAATGACACTCCTATCCTCTTCCCCCTGTTGTGACAAGATGCGCAGACCTCATCAGGAATACCAGAAAAAGTTTTGCCGTTGACTGTCGCCTTAGCCTTCCTCGAGCCTATTATCGAGTGCACAAGAACATGATTTTTCTTGTCTTTTGGGATACCTTTTGCATCTCCCCCTTCGTAATAACCTTCGACACTGTAAGGAACGTGACAGGCTGCACACCCTAGCCCTCGCATATCACCTCTTTTGAGCCTCCCCTTAACTCCCACGTGACAACGCTCGCAATCAGAGCGCAAGTATGTAAAAATGGCCTGGCTGGGTTCATCATGTATCTTTTCTAAGTTTGTCCTTGGAAGCTTCTCAAGCTTGGAAGGGAACATGTACGGAAATTGCTTTGCAAGATCCGTCATGTATTTTTTGTACCTGGCTGTTCCGAAAATCGGTGTAAGACCGTCAGTATCTTTAATGTTATAATTTCCATACCTTACCGGAAACGATTTTCCGCTTTTATCCTTGTACCCGGTGATGATGCCCCAACCCCAGATTGCGCCCTGAATTTTCCCTGCCTCTGTTTGCATTAACGAAAGGTGTTCTGAATAAACGTGTTCCCTGTGGCAGAGTCCGCACGTCTTATCATTGACCCACGGTGAACCAGGGTATGTGACAAACGTATTTAAGGCACATCCTTCGGGTGCTCCAAAATGTGCTATCTCTTTTTCTTTAACCTCCTTGGGATTCCCACCGTGGCATACGACACAACCATTCGGGTCTCCGTATTTCTTTCCCATGTCGTAGATCTGCTTTGCCATGCTAGAATTGTGGTCTCTTATCGGCTCTATACCCGCATGACAGTTAGTAGAAATACACCCAGTGTTGGGGGCTGGAAAGTCAGCGCCGAGCGCAATAGCAGAATAGATAAGTAAAAGAAGCACCGCGCCCGAGAATACAGAAAATTTCTTTGTATGGCTTGTTGTTCTCATGGCGAATACCTTTCTTCACTTGATGGTGTGACTTCAAGATTTCAAATATCCGGCTGGCAAATACAATCTACGGAAAATACGAGCAAAGGGACATACCGTGTGTAAGGTATTTTGTGGTTATGAAATTGGTGATTGTTTACTTTGAATCTGGTGTATGCTGATTGTATTTAAGGAAACTCTAATAAATTGGGATTCTGGAAATCCAGTATGGTAAAAGAGCCGATAGGAATAATCCAAAATCCATCATTCCGGCCGGAGCGATACGTAGAGCCAGAATCCATCACGTTTTTTTGGAAGTCTATTTTTGGCTCTAGATGGAGTTTTGTAGAGACTTCCATCCGTTTGTTACAGTCGGTCCAATGTAGTCCAGCCGTGCTGGTTAACCAGAGGAACGAGATGACGTGCAACTGGTCCTGGGTTATTTGGGTAATTAATCGGATATTCCTTAACTAATGAAGTTTTGACAGGATGTGATAAATGTGAGATATAGGGCTTAATACGAGGTTGAGGAGTTATGGCAACCTACATCCAACCTTTTGGGATTAGCTAATCGGGATAATGTTTTCAGGAAAAGCCTTTAGCAGCCTCCGCACCAAGTTTATTCTCATATTCATAAGTCTGGGTGTTGGAACAGTAATTGCCAACACTATGTATACGACGTACCTTTACAAAAATTTTGCCGTTAAAAGGGAGATGGCACAGGCTTCAGAGGATGTGCTACTCATCAGCTCAAAAATTGAGACAATGTTAGGATGGGTCCTACGTGATCTGTTTTTTCTACGGGATCTTCCAATGTTGCAAAAATACATTAATCTCAGAAATTGCAATGAACGGGAAAAAGCGGGAATGCTATCATCTATAGAGAAAACTTTTCTAGCCCTAGCGGAACGTCACCGGATATATTTGCAAGTACGGTTCATAAATTCCGGGGGCATGGAGATTATCAGGATTAATTTTGACGGGGAAACCGCCACGTGCGTTCCCGAATCTGAACTACAGTACAAGGGGGAGAGGTACTATTTTAAGGATGCTATAAGGTTTAAAAAGGGAGAGATTTATGTATCTCCCATGGACTTAAACATTGAACATGGCAAAATCGAGCGGCCGTTTGTGCCCACTATCCGCTATGCTACCACGGTGACGGATAAAATAGGGCAGACGAAAGGTATCATTATTGTCAATGTCTTGGGTAAGGCCATACTGGGAATTCTCGAAAAACACCAGGATGAAACGGCCAGGCTCGAAAAAAACTACTACCTTGTTGATTCAAACGGGTATTTTCTTTTTCATCCCGATCCGACTAAAACCTTCGGTTTTATGTTTGACAACAAGGAAACACTGTACCTCCAAGATCAGTGCCTCATGTCGTTGATGCTCGGAAAAGATCACGGGACACTATTTGAGAACTACGGAACCGACGGACAAAAGACGCTCATCTCCTACAGGAGAATACCCCTTCTTTCTGAAATCCCAAATATAACTCGTTCCAGTAATAACAGCTCTTCCGGCCGGCATATTATTTCAGAAACTAAAAGTACAAAACCTTTCTGGATACTTTTTTCAACTTTGAAAGAATCCAGAATTTCTCCTTCCCTGGGGCGTTTCCCGAAATCGTTTTTTCTTGTCACGGCACTACTGGTTCTTGGTTGCGTTGTAGTCTCCGTTGCAGTAGCCTATTTTATTACAAGACCTATCATTTCGCTTGCCGACGCTGCAAGGAAGATTCAAGCAGGGGACCTTTCAGCAAGAGCCAGTGTTTATTCCTCCGATGAAATGGGTGAGTTCGGGAACGTCTTCAATGCGATGGCTTCTCAACTTGAAAAAAACATCAACAAACTTAAGGCTTCCGAATCAAAATTTCGCCATCTCTTTGAAAAATCGAAAGATTGTTTCTTTGTCATGGATGTAACCGGGAAAATACTTAACATGAACGAATCATGTGCAAACTTAATCGGTATTCAATTCCTGGAAAAGGAGCCTGGCAACATTGTAGTACCATTCCACGGAAATAGGACGGAAAAAATTGGGAAACTGAACCATAAACTTGCTCATGAGGGCTATGTCAGAGATTACGAAGTTCACCTGAAACGAAACGATGGTAAACTCCTGGTATGTCTTATGACGGCTACGGCTTCGTACGACGAAAATGGTATGCTTGTGGGGTGCGAGGGAATATTCAGGGACATAACCGAAAGGCGGAAAAGGATACGAGCAAGACAATATTTTCAGAAGCGGCTCAGGGAAGAAGTCGTAATGGCAGAAGAAAGAGAACGCAGAAACATTGGGCTGATCCTCCACGAAGATGTTGCCCAGAATCTTGCCCTTGTCAACATGAAGATTGAATCCGCCGAGATGTACTTCGAGTGCGGGGGAGAAGGGGAAACAAACTACCTTAAGGAATCCAGGGAGTTGCTGGCAAAAGTGATTGATCAGATACGGACTATGACTTTTGAGCTCTATCCGCCGATGCTGGATCGTGAAGGATTAATACCTACAATTGAGTGGTATGCCCGGAATTTTACAGAAAAAACTCACATACCGGTAACCATCTATGCTCTCGGGACCGAAGTTCCCCTGACAAGATCGCAGGAAGTTTATCTTTTCAGGGCATATCGCGAGCTTCTGCACAATGTTTGGAAACACGCGGGAGCCGGTGAAATCGTTGTTACTGTGGTGGGACGGGATGGCGTTTTGAGGCTTGTGGTGGATGACGACGGAAAAGGTTTTGATGTGGAGAGTGCTCTCAAGTTTTCCAAGCATATCAAGGGAATAGGGCTGTTTAGTGTACAGGAATGGGTAAGCTCAATGAACGGAAATTTTTCCATCGAATCCAGCCATCAAAAAGGGACAAGGGTTATTATCGAAATCCCCGTATCTGACACCAAGGAGGAAGAAATATGATCCGGGCGTTTATAGCGGACGATCATTTGATGTTTCGCCAGGGGCTCAAGACGCTCCTTGAAAAAAACAGTGATATCATGGTTATTGGTGAGGCTGAAACGGGACAGGAAACTATTAGGGAAGTCGAAAAACTTAAACCCGATGTTACTATACTGGACGTGGGGATGCCCGGGCTAAATGGAATCGAAGTCGCAAGAAGAATAAAAAAGGTGTTTCCCGACGCAAAGATTCTTTTCCTGTCAATGCATGCTGACGTTTTTTTTTCCATGGAAGCCCTTAAGAGTGGAGCCCTTGGCTATGTGCTGAAAGAAGATAGTATTACCCAGCTCGTAGACGCAATTAGAGCCGTGAACTGTGGTAAGCTTTTCATTTCCCCGGTGCTGGAAGAACCTGTGATGAAAAGACTCCTTCAAATTGCCAGGGAATCATATGACACAAGCAGCAATGTTTTAACGGAAAGGGAAAAAGAAATCCTACAGCTCATAGCAGAAGGTATGACGAATCAAAGCATAGCTGAGTCCTTGTGTATCAGCGTGACAACGGTTGATACCCACAGGAAAAATATTATGAGTAAACTTGGCATACACAGCGTAGCAGGATTGGTCAAGTATGCTATTAAGCACAAGATTGTGACAGTTTGAAATGAGAGCACCCGTGAAAAGTGAAAATATTATGTAGCTTTACAAAAATACCCTAGAGGTTTTCATAGAACTGTAATGGCTAAAGCTCAGGAGAGTGAACGCCTTTTTCTAGCACTAGAAACTTCCGAATCTCCAGGTAGAGATGGCACTTTGACATGTAACGAGAAAAAGCCCTGAAGCCGAGATTTTTCGAGGTTACTTCATACAACTCTGAGATGCCCTTGCCAAATAGTAGACTTAGAAATGGATACTTCTCGGGAGATACGGGAGATCCCATGACATCCCTGTGAATCGCAAGCCCCGAGCAAAGCCCGCGAATGTAGTTTTTTAATGAAAACGTCCGTTTTTGTCGTGTTTTTTGTTTTTTCCAGCTTGCGAGAGTAAGTTTTTAATTCGTGATTTCATTGAAGAGTCGACAATTTGTTGTGCTAGCTGGAAACCATCATGTTTTAATACGCGCTCTGAGGCTTCAGTTGTTGACCCGATGTGTGTAAGTATTGAGTCTTAAGGGTTAATTGGGATAACTAGATAAACAAGTGATCTTGCTTCTGCTTTTAGTTTACAAATTTTCGATGCCCTTGTCGCTTTATCCAAATAATGCTGAGTAATTCCTGGTAGGGGACCCCGTCTTTAATGATGTAGTAAATGGCTTTTAGTATCCGATGAGTAATGGCAATGATTGCCCGTTTGACTCCCCTTCGGGCTTTATGACGATAGTATTTCGCTTGATAGTAGGTACCTTTCTTTTATAGTCTCCCAAAGACTACGAATACTTCTTTCTCAAACGAGTAAGATCTCTTTGTTGTCTTGTTTCTTTGGGAGGAATAAAACTTCCCTTAATGAGGCCATTTCGCAGAAGATTATCCAACCACTGACAATCCTCTGTATCGGTCTTTCGACCAGGAACATGTTTAGTATGTCAAGCATTAACCAGTTGAACTTCAATCTCCCTTAAAGTACGTTATAAACAGGTTGCCAGTAAACGCTTGTACTCTCAATGGCCACTACAGGACAGTTATTCTCCAGGGGGCAATCTCTAAGATGAAAAAGTTGGTCAGCGAAGGTTTCAAATTCTTCGATTTGACTCTCTACTCTCCCATCACTATGTGTAATAAGCAGTCAGGCAGAAACGGTTTTTTTGTAAACATCATGTCCGTATCAAATAGGCTGCATAACGTTAAAAACTTTGTTGGAATTACCTGTAGCCATGGTGCTCTCCTTTCTTTGTTTTTTTGGGATGTTCACAAGCCCGAAATGTGTGCGCAGACCCCTTCCTCCCCTCATAGGCTCAAAACAAATGTAAATACGCTTGATTTGAGTCTTATGTTAGCCGTTTTTGGATCGTTTTGTAGGATCTTCGAGGCTATTTCCGAATTGCATTTCAGCCTCTGCCAGAAGCATTTCCGCCACATCGCGCTGCAAGCCACGTTTCTCCAGCTTATCCCTGCGTGCCTTGAAGCCAAGTCCTTCCTTTTTCATCGCATAAATAAAGTGTAATAATTCTTGGCGTTGATCCGCCTCAGGTTGATTGCAAAAGAATTTCCAAAGCTTTGGAGCAAAGATTATAATACCCATAATTATGCCAACAATCGCCCCTAAGGCAGCAAAGCCGCAATCAAAACTCAGGACAAAGATTGATGGTTTCGTAAAAAGTCCTAAAACCGGTCATTGCGAGGATCCCACACCCACTCTATGACAATGTTTTCGGCTTAATATCAAGATGTATGGCTTAAAGTGGGTGCGGGAGACGCGGCAATCTCATCAGTAAGAGATTGAGGATTAATGATTAGAGATGAATCAGCTTCTGCTTTACCCCTTAATCCATCAATCCCTACTCCGGTCTTACCCCTATAATCAGTGATATAGCTTCTCTCGCACCTACTTCAAATACGACTATTTGCCATTGCTCCTACAGTTCGCAGGAAGTGGGTGCGGGATCGCAATGACAAAACAGGAGATTTTTTGCGATACTGTCAGGATTAAGACATGCTAAGGCGTTACATGTTTATAGGTAAATATTCTAAACGAACCGTAGTAGATAACAGAAATGGCTCTAACGAGCTAAAATAACTAAATATATTTAAATTCGAAGCCTTGAACTTTTTCTTGACACATCCTGACAGTTTTGTTACATAAGGAGCGCAACGAGACTGGGCAACAAATAAGTACCTTAGACGGATCTAGCACAGCTCGTAAAAACCGGTCAGGATGGTTAATCGCTAAAACTTGACGAATAGCGATCGTTGCTTTAAATTGTTAGTAACAATGTTCCCCGGTAGCTCAGTTGGTAGAGCGGGTGGCTGTTAACCACTTAGTCGCTGGTTCGAGTCCGGCCCGGGGAGCCAGTCAAAAACCTATGGACTCATAAAGGTCCGTGGTTAACGGATAGAGCGGGGGAAGCGGAGGGCGACGGAGCCTTGCTTCCCCCGTTTTTGCAAGGGGTTACGCCGTGGCGGACATTGC
>Ga0256841_1000908_pt1 | contig 27765 bp, 18 predicted proteins | sample 356308metaG_FD_185971 | JGI IMG/M metagenome (GOLD analysis project Ga0256841, IMG submission 185971) | Hydrothermal vent microbial communities from Mid Atlantic Ridge, Atlantic Ocean - 356-308 | ecosystem: Environmental > Aquatic > Marine > Hydrothermal vents | place: Atlantic Ocean: Mid...
TCGTGAATTTTGTTTTAATCATAGCTTCTCCTATTAAATTATGAAAGATTGTTAAAGACTTTTTAACACTCAATAACAAGATAAATATATCTCAAAAAAAACAAAGTAATTTTAATTTAAATATTTTAAATAGGATATAAAAGGATAGTAGGTCCACACGATAATTCAGTGGAGAAAGAAACTATCACATCAATTGGTACTAAGTTTAACAGATTGCCACCCGTCAGAACAACACCGGGCAGGCTGTCGTATAAGACACTTCTCGCAATGACACAAAATTTTGGTTTTGTTATATCGTCTGAACCGTATTGTTATGTGAAGGGAACTCTAACTTAAAATCTCAACAAGTTTATTAGTAAGGTCTGATATCTCGGAAGATGATTGTACAAAGTATGCTCGTCCAAAAGGTTTATATTCTGCTTCAATCTTTTCGGTTAGTTCGTCTGTAATTATCACAACCGGAATACTTTTGTGTCTATCTTTTTCTCTTAAAGAAGAAACCAATTGAACACCGCTCATTAACGGCATATTATGATAACTTATAATTGCGGAAGGTTTCCTTTCGGACAATAAATTTAATGTTTCAAAACCATTATTAAAAAATAATACTTTATAGTTGGCTAAAGAATCGGAAATAAATTTTTTATATTCATTTTTTCTTTCTTCATCCTCTTCAATAATAAAAATTAAATCTTCAGCTTTAGGTAAAGTAAAATGAAATTCGCTACCTTCATTTTCTTTTGAATAAAACCAAATTTCTCCGGAATGTTTTTCCACTATTTCTTTTACAAGCGTTAATCCCAAACCGCTTCCCTTTTCTCCGGCAGTTCCGGTTAAAGAAAATTTGGTATCGATATTAAACATTTTAAGTTGGTTCTTTTCAGAGATACCAATTCCCTCATCTTTAACAACAACCTCTACCATATCACTTTTGAACTCACCAATACTAACTTCAATCTTTTTGCCGGAGGGAGTAAACTTTAAAGCATTACTCAACAAATTTGTTATAACCTGAGTTATTAATCTTTCATCTGCCGTAACAAATAAATCTTTTTGACCTTCTAATTTTATATCTATTCCTTTACGAATTGAAACTCCGGTTAATACGGAAATACAGTTAGATGTAATATCGGCAATATTCAATCTTTGCGGATTGAATTTCATTGTACCGTTCTGCAAGTGGGTCCAATCCAATAAATGATTTACCATTTCCAATTGTATTTTAGATGCTTCGTGAATGAATTCGATATATTCTATTCTTTCTTCTTTAGGTAAATCGGGTTCGTTCAACAATATTTCAGTAAAGCCAAGCAAACTTGTAAAAGGTGCTCGTAGGTCGTGAGAAATAATGGAAATTAATTTGTCTTTAGACTTACTCAATCTCGCTTTTTCCTGAACTATTTCATTTAGTTGTTCTTCTTTTATTTTTAAGTTTGTTATATCTGTTGCAAAACTTATTATTTTATTTTGTTGTTCAGAATTGTTTAACGCTTTCAAGATTTCTTTAATCCAAATTAATTTACCAGTTTTGGTTTTTATTTGATAAGTTATTTCTTTGTCTTCTTTATTATTTAAAACCTGTTTAATATTATCGAATAAAGTTTCTCCGTTGTTATTAACTTCCAAGGAATAATGTTTGAAAGGTAATTTGTTTATTTCGTTTTTTTTATAGCCGGTTTGAAAAAGGAAAGACTCTGAACAATAGTAATTTCCGTTTTCTTCAAAAGAAAAAAAGTATAACCCGTAATTATTTTTTAAGAAAGTTTCAAAAAGTTCGGTATTATTCATTGTAGTATTTAATTGCATTTTCTATTTAAAAAATTTTCATATTTAAATATTATAGTCGGAAAAAATTTTTTTTATTACAATGTAATATAATGGAGAAATATTCTTTTTAAAAATTAATTATCGGAATTAAATTTAGTTGGTATATTTAATAATTCCATTTTTCTATAAAGAGAAGAAAGACCGATATTCAAAGCATCGGCAACGGCTTCTTTATTATTGTTATATTTTTTAATAATATTCAAAATATGTTTACGTTCAAAATATAAAATTGCTTTCTTTAAATCTTCGGGAATTTCACTTTCGTTTTTACTGTTGCGAACATTGTCGGTTAAATCATCCAAACAAATTTTATCTCCTTTAGCAAATATTACTGCACGTTCTATCATATTTTCCAATTCTCTAACACCGCCTTGCCAATTATATGAAATTAGTTTTTTCATAGCTTGGTTATTAACACCTAAAATCGGTTTTGCCATTTCGTTGCAGTATTTTTCTACAAAGTGATTAACCAACAGCGGAATATCTTCTTTTCTTTCGTTAAGTGAAGGTAATTTAATTTCTACAACATTTAATCTGTAATAAAGGTCTTCTCTAAATTCGCCTTTTTTTGTTTTTTCGAAAATATCTTGATTTGTAGCGGCAATAATTCTAACATCAGTTTTAACGGCTTTTATTCCTCCAACCGGGAAAAACTCTTTATCTTCTATAGCCCGCAAAAGTTTTACTTGAAGTGCAAGCGGCAAATCTCCTATTTCATCTAAAAATAATGTTCCTCCGTCGGCAACTTTAAATAATCCTTCTTTATCGCTAACAGCTCCCGTAAAGGAGCCTTTTTTATGACCGAACAATTCGCTTTCCATTAGGTTTTCTGCAATTGCTCCGCAATTAATCGGTAAAAATATTTTGTTTTTTCTCTTACTGTTAAAATGAATTGCTTTGGCAACAAGTTCTTTTCCCGTACCGCTTTTGCCGGAAATTAATACGTTACTATTAGTAGGAGCAACTTGAGAAATAATCTCAAATATTTTTTGCATCGGTTTGCTTTTACCAATAATATTATGAAAATCTTTCACCGGAGCAATTCTTTGACGTAATAGAACATTTTCCGCAATAAGTTTTTTATATTCTAAAAGCCGTTTTACTCTAATTATTAAATCGTCAAATTCTATGGGTTTTATTAAATAATCGAATGCTCCGTTTCTTAAAGCATTTATTGCAGTATCTACCGAAGCATAGGCAGTTATAATTATAAAAAATGTATCCGGTGATATTTGGGAACTCTTTTTTAAAAGTTCCATTCCGTTCGATTGAGGCATTTTTAAATCGGTAATTACCAAATCGTAACCTTCTTCTTTTATTTTTTCCAATGCTTGTATTCCATTGTTAGCCGTATCGGTTTCAAACCCTTCTTCAGCTAAAATAATTTGAAGAGATTCCCTTATTGCTTTTTCATCGTCAACTATTAAAATTTTTGCTGTCATTTTAAATTTAATTTATTTGAACTTTATAAATTGGTATTTGTATTTTGAAATTGCTACCTTTATTTAATTTACTTGTAACACTTATATTACCGTTAAATTTTTTAATAATTCCATAACTTACGGATAAACCCAAGCCGGTTCCTTTCCCTACTTCTTTGGTTGTATAAAACGGATCGAATATTTTATCTATGTTTTCTTTTGCTATTCCGCAACCGTTATCTATAATATTCACTACAATGTTTTCATTTTCTGCATTTGTTTTTACTGTAATTATTCCTTCGCCTCCTATTGCATCCAAAGCATTTATAAGTATATTTATAAAAACTTGTAAGAGTTGATCGGGTACAATTTTTATTGAAGGCAAGTTTTCTTTAAGTTCAGTTTTAAATTCTACTTTTTTAACACGTTTATCATATTTTACAATACCCAATGCCGTTTTTATCACTTCCGAAACTTGAGTAAAGACCTGGTCTTGACTTGGAGGTCTGGCAAGATCAACAAGTTCTTTTACAATTTTTGCAATTCTATCTATGTTGTTTTTTATATTGCTAAGTTGAATTTTTTGAAATTCTTTATCGCATCTTCTTTGTAAAATTTGAACCAGAGAAGAAATTGAAGCCAATGGATTTCCAATTTCGTGAGCCACTCCGGCTGCCAATTGACCTATAACAGCTAATTTTTCGGATTGGTCAACTTGTTGTTGTAAACTTCTTACTTCGCGAACATCCGTTATTACAACAGTTCGTCCGGTATATTCGTTATCTTTCCCGGGAAGTTTTGCTACGTGAAGTTGAACCGGGATTATTTCACCGTTTTTGGTTTTCCGTTCGGTTTCAATAATTTTTGACGAACCTTTTTTATCAACTTCGGCAATTATGTTTTTAAGTTCTTCGATATATTTTTCACCTTCCGGCAAAAGAAAAGTTGATTTTTTACCTAATATTTCTTTTTTAGAATAACCGAATATTCTTTCGGCACCTTCGTTCCACGATATGAATTCTTCGTTTTTACCAATTACCGCAATTGCATTTTCCGAAAAATGCAATATGTTTTGCAAGTATTGTTGGTTTACTTCTAATTTTTTTTCCAATTCTTCTTTTTCTTTAAGGATGGTTTCAAGTTGTTTATTCTTGTTAGGTTTATATTTTTCGGAAATAATTTGTTTAATTTTTTTGCTTAAAGTTTTTAATTCTTTCGGAGAAAGTTTTTTTTCTAACAATGGTAAAACTTCGGCTTCCCAATCTTTAAGCAGAGAAGAATTTTTATTTTTGGCGTCAAATAATTTCATTTAAAAAAACACTTTCGCAACGTCTAGTAATAAAGACGGATTGTTAATTAATGCAGTTTTAAAAACACTTCCCAAGGTTCGTTTTTCCATAGGAATTTTTAATATTGAATCGGCAATGTTATTGAATTTATCATCGCTAAAATGAAAAATTCCGTTTTTCAGATTATCGAAAATTTTATGTCTTTTACCCAGTCTGTTATTCCAATCTTTTTCATATTGATAAATATAAGAAAGGTCGTTTTTTAGTATGGCATTTCCGGCAATTTTTCCTGCAATACTTCCTCCAATCATTCCGCTTGCTATTCCGCCGCCGGATAGGGGATTTACTTGTCGTGCGGCATCGCCAACAAGCATTAAACCGTCTGTTACAATTCTATCCAAAGTAATTGTACAAGGAATTCCGCCGGCAACTCTTGTTAGTATAGGAGCATCAGGATAATGTTTTTCCATAAATTCATTTAAATATGCTAATGCGGATTTTTTTTTGCCAATCATTCCGCTTACACCAAGGCCAATATTTGCCAAATTGTTACCTTTGGGGAAAACCCATAGATAACCTTCGGGAGCAACTTTTTCTCCGAAGTAAAAATAAATTGTATTTTGGTTAACCGGAATATTGGATGCCGTAACTTGCACACCGCTTTCCATTTCTCTGAAATCGGTATATGTTTTTAATCCGCCCCAACGCCCCACTCTGGATTCAACTCCGTCTGCAGCTATTACAATTTTAGCTTTAATTTCTTTTTGTTGACCGCCAATTTCCGCTTTAACGCCCGCCACATTATTTCCATCGAAAATCAAATCGTAAACATAAGCTCTTGTTTGTATTTCCGCACCGGCTTTTGCGGCAGATTCTGCCAAGGCATAATCGAATATTTTTCTTTCGAGAATATATCCTTTATCGTTTAGTGGAAGAATTACTTCTTTACCGTTTGGTGCAATAAAACTGAATTTATTTATTTCCGTAGCAACCCATCTTTTATCAATTTCAATAAATTCTGTTATTCCCGCTTCACTTACTGCCTCTCCGCAACGAACCGGATAGCCAACGTCTCTATCTTTTTCCAACATCAGAACGGAAACACCTTGTTCGGCCGAAAAACGCGCCGCCATAGAACCCGATGGACCGGCTCCTACAACTACTATATCATACTCATTCTTCATCGGCTGTAACCTTTAACCCCTTTCTGTTAAATCTTAAAACTTCAATGGGACAAGACCATACACATTTACTGCAGTTTGTACAAAGTTCCTCTAGTATTTTTATTTTTGCTTCTTTAAGTTCAATTGCATCTTCAGGACAAACACCCACACAGCAACCGCAAAAATCACACTTATCCGGTAATATTTCAATCATTAACAAATTGAAAACCTTTCTTAAATTTGAGAAAATTAAAGATAGTTAAAGCAATGCATATTTTAAAGAGGTTTATAAATAATACTTTAAAAACAAAAAGAATTTCCGATAATTGTAATAAAACCTTTTGTAAAACTATTTGCCTTATATGTTTGACATTAATAATAAAATAAATAAACCAATGCAATCTTTAACTGTATCTAAACAAATTAATAAATTTTTTGAAAAAAATTTTAAAGATAGTAATGATGCATTATGTATTGTTGATTACGAAGGAAATTTTATTAATGTAAATAGTAAATATGCCGAATTATTCGGTTATACTTCCGAGGAACTTATAGGTAAACATTTTTCAATTATTGCGGCTGATGATTATTCCCAAATACTCTATGAAAATCATAAAAGGATATTTAACGGTACCGAATTTTTCAAAACGGAAGAAAAAGTTAAACATAAAAACGGAACATATTTTTATATTCAATCAACCTATCAAAGAGCCAATAATGAATTCGGAGAAAAATTAAGAATCAGTTTTGCGGTAAATATTACCGAACGATTGAAAAATGAACTTGTGCAATCCGTTCTGTTGGAAATATCAAAACTTGCCGGTAAAAATATTGACAATGTAAACAAATTATTTGTTGCCGTACACAATGCTGTAAGCCGTATTATGCCTTTAAAAAATTTTGCCGTTTGTTTGGAAGATGAAATTGAAAAAGAAATTTCAGTTCCGTATGTTCATAATGAATTTAATTCGGATGAGAAAAATGTTTTACAAAATGAATTTAATTTTATTAAAGAAAAACAAAACTCCATATTGCTTAATGATAAAAGCATAGAAGAACTTCTAAGTAATAAATTTGCACCAAACTATAAATACATTCCTCATTCATTTGTTGGTGTTCCTTTGAAATTAAAAGAAAAAATAATTGGTGCAATAATTGTTAAAGACTACAACGGAACAAGATATACAAAGGAAAACAAAGAAATATTGGAATTGGTTGCAGCACATTTAAATAGTGTTTTGGAAAGAAAAAAGTACGAAGAAGAATTGATAAAAGCTCGCGAAAAAGCCGAAGAATCCGCTCGTTTGAAATCGGAATTTTTAGCACAAATATCTCATGAAATAAGAACGCCGTTAAATTCTATTTTAAGTTTTTCATCATTAATCAAATCCGAATTAAAAGATTCCATAAGCGATGAACTTGCCGAAACTTTCAATTTTATAGAAAAAGGAGGAAACCGCTTAACAAGAACTATCGAATTAATATTAAATATTTCAAAAATTAAAAATCAACAGTATAAAATAGATTTAACGGAATTGGATGTTTACAACGACATTCTTTACCCTTTGTTTAACGAACTTAAAAGCAAAGCGGAAGAAAAAGGATTAGAGCTAAAACTATTAACTTACGATAAACAGTTAAAACTTGTGCTTGATTATTATTCCGTTAGCCAAATGTTTATGAATCTTATTGATAATGCAATAAAATATACCCCAAAAGGTTCGGTTACAATTAAACCGTTTATAAACGAATTCGGAAAAATCCAAATAGATATTATTGATACGGGAATTGGAATTGCAGAAGAATACATTCCCGTTATGTTCGAAGCATTTTCTCAAGAAGAACAAGGCTACACAAGAAAATATGAAGGAATAGGTTTGGGTTTATCTTTGGTAAAAAGTTATGCAAGTTTGAATAACGCCGAAATAAAAGTTCAAAGTAAAAAAAACAAAGGTTCCGTATTTTCCGTTATTTTCAATTAGAAAAATTAAAGCAAATAAACCGATATAATTTACTTAATAATTAAAATATTTATATTAAAACTATTTTTTCACAAATGCCAAAATTGTTTCGGGATAAGTATCTGTAACCAATAAAAATCCTTTGCTATCCAATTCGGCTATGCCTTCCCAATTTCGTCCTTCCGTTTTTGGAATTTTAAGATATATCGGCAAGTTTTCTGTCAATTTAATTTTTTCTTTATCTATTTTAAACTGTACAATACGTTCTATATAATCCGATTCCTCGTTCGATTTTCCAATGCCATATTTTTCAATCAGTCTATCTTCCGCCGGTTTTAATATATTTTTTTCACCGGGATAAAAATAATTTACAGCCCAAAATTTATTTTCTTTATCAACACTTGTTACATCGGTAATTCTATATTCAATGTTAGGGAAACGAATTTTTTTTACAAAATGATTATTTGTATCATAAACCGCTACCGTTGGTTTTGGATTTATATTTTTTCCGTTGGCTTCGTAAATCGGTATTATTTCCCCATTATAAAATAATACGGATTCGTTTCCCATATTACTAAGATTTATTTTGTTTGGTATTAATGTTAATGTATTTTTGTCAAGATTTATTTTTTTAGATACAGTATCAATTTTACCGGAAATTAAATAAGAAACCGTTTTCCCGAAACTAAAACTTTCTATTGTAAAGAATACCTTGTTGTTATGGAAAGTAACTGCTTCAAAGCCGGAACCTTTCTTAAACAAATCCGAAAAGTTATTTGTATTAATAAAATAATATTCCGCTTTAATGGAAGTTTTGCTTTTTCCGTTTAAAAAGTTAAGAATTTTAGATTTCCCGATATAATAAATTTTTCCGAAGCCAGAATGTGAAAATCTGTTCGGAAATTGTGGTAACAAAATCAATTTGTTATCAAACCAACAAAGCCCCGAAATTTCCGATTTTCTTTTGGCAATTTCTCCCGAGAGAGGAATTCTTACTATATCATTTTCTCTTAAAGTAATATTTTGTTTAATGTTCTTTTTGTGTTTATATATTTTTGAAGTTGAGCAACTTAGTATTAAAAGCTGAAATATTATTAAAAGTATGGTCGTTATTTTTCCAATAATCATGATAAACCCAAATTATAGAAATAATTTTATATTGAAAACTTTATAGAAATTACATACCCGGCATTTTCATTTTTTTAAAATCTTTTGGCGGTTGAAAGACACTATCGCTTAAAGATTTTTTTTCTACATCAACAACTTCAAATTTTGATATTTCTCCATCTTTATTTTTTGAAATTACCAACATAGGGAAAAAAGCATTGTTATTAAAATAAGATGACCAAGATAATGAATTACGTTGCGACAAAGGATTATCCATAGACATAAAATTACCCAATTCTCCGGTTATCCAAAGTTCCAGACTGCTGTTTTTATTATTTATTTTTAATTGCTCGCAATTATATCCAAGTATCTTTTTTGTTTTTCCGGTTTTAAAACTATTTATATCAAAATTTTCTTTTGGGGTATTGTTTTGAGATTTCATTTTACTTCTGAATTTTTCAACAATATTTTTATTTATCTCCATGTACATTTTCTGTTCGGGCATAAGTACTATAAAATTATCTCCGTTCACTAAAAAACTTTCTTTATGATTTTCCGTACCGGCAACTATTTTAAAGCTTTTTCCTTTTACATAATAAACCATATCGGTACTATGGTTTTTTGAGGATACTTTAATTTTAACTTGTCCTTCAAACGTATTTTGAGCCGTAAGAATTGTAACAGACAAAAAGAAAATTCCAATTAAAAGTAAAAACAATTTATTTATAAAACGGTTCATAATTGTTCCTCCTTGATTTAAATTAAAGTTATGGTAATGTACAATTTTATTTTAATTTTAAAAACTATTTTTTTTAAAAATGTATATTTACAACTTAGATAAAAATAATTTTTTAAATGAAAAATTTTGTTTGTTACACAGTATAGATAATACTAATTTAAACCCGAAAGGTAAATATAAAGTTGAAAGTATTTGTAAAAAAAGTTGCTTTCCCAAAGGAACATGGTTCTTGGGGATTTGTTTTGGAGCCTTTATTATTATCTTTACTGGTTTCTTATTCAACAAAAGGTTTGCTTTTAGCAATTGCTTCGTTTTTTATTTTTCTTAATCATCAGCCGGTACGTGTTTTGTTTGATAATGATAAAAAGATAACCAAACAATTAAAACATACCGCAATAATATTTTTTTCCACTTATGCAATTATAACTTTAATAAGTATATATAAGGTATTTATTAATACGTCAATAATCAATTTATTTCCGTTTATTCTTTCCATTTTTTTTATGACAATGTTTTTATTTTTGGAATTTCAAAAAAAAGGGCGGGAATTATTAGCTGAATTTATAGCTCCGTTATCAATAACATTAATTGGAATAAGTATTGTTTTACTTGGCGGCTGGAACATTTATTATGCTCTTGCTTTTTCCATCATACTGCTATCCCGCTCTATACCAACGGTTTTTTATATTCATATAAAAGTACAGCATTTTAAAAAAAGAATTATTACGAAAAAACTGCTTTATATTTCCGAATTTATATCCGTTATTTTAATTGCCGTTTTAATTTTTTTAAATCTTATTCCGAAATTTAGTATTATAGCCGTAGCTATGTTATTATTGCGTGCATTTTACGGTTTAAGCAAAAACGGACTTTTGGAAAATATTAAAATATTGGGAATAAAAGAATTTATATACGGACTTCTTTACGTAGCAATTATATACATTGGCTATAATTACAATTTATAAGTATGCTTAAAAGGAATAAACAAAATGAAGAGTAAAAAAGATTTTTTAAAACAAACAATTAAACATATCGATATAAAAGAGCATAATGTGGTTTCGTTTGTAGATTCAATGGAACAAATGGCTTTTTCCGCAAGAGACTTGAACAGAGCGGCAAACATATATAACATGATGTTACAAGATGAAAATTGTGCTGTAATATTAACACTTGCGGGAAGTCTATTTAGTGCCGGTCTTAAAAAAGTTGTTTTTGATTTGATAGAAAACAATATGGTAGATGCAATTGTTTCAACCGGAGCAATTATAATTGACCAGGATTTTTTTGAAGCTCTCGGGTTTAAACATTACATAGGAACACAATTTAGCGATGATAACGAATTACGCAAATTAAATATAGATAGAATTTACGATACTTTTATTGACGAAGATGAATTAAGAATTTGTGACGATACAACGGCAAAAATTTTTGATAAACTTGAACCTCGCCCATATTCATCTCGAGAACTACTTTGGGAATTCGGAAAATATTTAGATAATACAGGAGGGCCTAAAGTTGAAGATAGTGTAATTTATTCCGCATATAAAAACAATGTACCAATATTTGTTCCAGCCTTTTCGGATTGTTCTGCCGGGTTTGGAATTGTAATGCATCAAACAAAAAATCCCGCACAACATATCTCATTCGATTCCGGTAAAGATTTTTTAGAATTGACTAAGATTAAAATGCACACAAAAGAAACAGGAATATTTATGGTTGGAGGAGGTGTACCAAAAAACTTTACGCAAGATATTGTAGTTGCCGCAGATATTCTTAAAAAAAATGTCCCCATGCATAAATATGCAATTCAAATTACTGTAGCAGATGTTAGAGACGGAGCACTTTCCGGTTCAACATTAAAAGAAGCCAGTTCTTGGGGAAAAGTTGAAACTACTTACGAACAAATGATTTACTCCGAAGCAACCATTGCATTTCCGTTAATTGCCGGTTATGCTTATCATAAGCAAGCGTGGAAAGATAGGAGAAAAAGAGAATTTCAAAAATTATTTTTTAAATAAAAAACCGGACCTATTTCGGTCCGGCATTTTTTTATTTCAATAGTGTCATTTTTCTTGTTATTTGGATATCACCGGATTTTAAACTGTAAATATAAGTTCCGCTCGATAAATCCTTTCCGTTTAATGTAGCTTTATAATTACCCGCTACTTTAACTCCGTTTACTAATGTTGCTACTTCTTGACCTAACATATTATATACTTTCAATGTTACAAAACCGGATTTTGGTAATGTAAATGAAATTGTAGTTGTAGGGTTAAACGGGTTCGGATAATTTTGAGATAAAGTAAAGTTTGCCGGTATTTCGTCAGATGTTTTTTCTACACTTACTGGTGGATTATAACTCCAAATTGTAATTGTATTATAATCCCAATCTGCAAGATACATTTTTTTACCATCGGCTGTCCAAGTAGCACCTCTCGGGCTAATGAATCCACCTTTGGTAGAATCACCGAAAGGAATACCAATACTATCAACAATTTTACCCGTTGACACATCAAAAGCATACCATTGCGAACCTTTGCCGGCACCTTGGTACCATCTGCCGCCAGGATCAACTTCTTTTAATGCTCCAACCCACAATAAACCATCCGGAGCAAAATCCAAACAACTTGCCCAAAGGTTGATTTTTTCAAAAACAGTATCTCTACCGTCATCTGTTTTGCCCGGAACATTAAACCAATTACCAAGTGTATCCACTGGAGTAAATGGTGTTAAACCAGGTGCATCACTATGATATACCGGGATTCCAAATCCACTCCAAGTTGAACCGGTATAAAGAGTTTTACCGTCTTGGCTAATTTCAAGAGTTCTATTGATATAATTCATTGAATCAATTGCATTACCAATGGTGTTAAAATCCGCATCTAAAATATACATAGGTGATTTCTGTCCAAGTAAAGCCATAACATAAATATTTCCGTCGGCAGGTGATTGTACCGCTTGGGTAACATATTTATCTAACGGATGATGCCACTTTCTTAATGCTTTACCTGTTTTGTAATCAACTTCATATAAAGTTTTGCTTCTAGATACCAGGAGATTTCCATTATTCAATATATCAATTCCATAACTGACAGTGTTCAAAGTATCAACAGTACCATCAGGTAGTTCTAAAAATCGTATTGGTGAAAAACTTACATGTTCGGCAGTAACAGGATCTAAAACATAAATTGGTTGTATTACAACAGTATCACCTGAGGCAGTGAAAATTGTATCGTGTACCATACCATCCGGAGCACCATTATCATATGTTGTTATCCATACATTACCGTCAGGTGCTATTTGGATACCGGTTATTCCCGTACCATTAGACTCTGGAACATGAAAATCGAAAAATAGTTTGTCAAACGTAACTTGGGCATTTAATATTTCTGCAAACAGAAATATTATTAAAAACAAATTTTTAATATTTTTCATTTGTTTCTCCATACTAATTAAATTTAATAACTTAGTGTTAAATAAAAATTATTTTAGGCCATAAAATAAAATAATTTAAAAAAGTCCGACTATTTGAATAGTCGGACCTGAAAATTATTAACAATTATGCTATTTCAATAATGTCATTTTTTTTGTTATTTGTATATTCCCGGCTTCTAATGAATATATATAGGTTCCGCTTGATAAATCTTTTGCATTTAATGTAGCCTTATAATTACCGGCTGCTTTTACTTCATTTACCAATGTGGCTACTTCTTGACCTAACATATTATATACTTTTAATGTTACAAAACCGGATTTTGGTAATGTAAATGAAATTGTAGTTGTCGGGTTAAACGGGTTTGGATAGTTTTGATCCAAAGTAAATCTTGTTGGAACATTACCAGGAACTTCTTCAACACTTACCGGTGGATTGTAGTTCCAAACAGTAATGGTACTGTAATCAAAATCAGCTAGATACATTTTTGTTCCGTCATTAGACCACGCAGCACCTCTAGGGCTAAATACGCCACCCTGCGAAGAATCGCCCAGCGGAATACCAACGGTTTCAACAATTTCACCAGTATGAATATCAAAACCATACCATTGTGAACCTTTTCCGGCTCCTTGATACCATCTTGAACCTGTTTTTCCGCCTGCTTTTTCTTTTAAAGCACCAGCCCATAATAAACTATCCGGAGCAAAATCTATACAACTAGCCCATAAGTTAATTCTATCAAAAACAGTATCAACACCGCTATCTGTTTTACCAGGAACATTAAACCAGTTTCCTAAAGTATCAACAATTGCAAAAGGAGTTAAACCAGGTGCATCACTATGGAAATGAGGGATACCAAAGCCTTTCCATGTTGAACCGGTATAAATATCCGTACCACTACCGGTAACTTCAATTGATCTTAAGATATATTTAACGGAATCAATTGCATTACCAATTAGATTAAAATCATTATCAAGCATATACATTGGTGTTCCACCCGGAACAACAGCAGTAATATAAATATTTCCGTCAGCAGGTGATTGAACTGCTTCTGTGCATGATTTACCAAGCGGATGGCTCCATTTGTTTAATGCTTTACCCGTTTTATAGTCAATTCTGTAAAGGTCATCTTTTGCTGTGTATAACATATTTCCGTTATTATCAATTTCAATACCTCGACCTGATTTGGTTAAAGTATCTATAGTACCATTAGCAAATTCCATAAAACGGATTGGAGAAAAGCTTACGTGTTCTCCGGTTGTAGGATCTAAAACCCATATTGGTCTGATATAAACAGTATCTCCGCCTGTTGTAAATAATGTATCTCCGGAATTACCGAATAAACAAACCCAAACGTTTCCATCAGGGTCAACTTGAACACCATGAATACCGGCAGCATCTGAAGCAGCAGTATTCATATCCAAAAATAGTTTATCAAAAGTTGTTTGTGCATTTAATATTCCTACAAAAAGAAATATTGTTAAAAAGAACGTAATTATTCTCTTCATTTGTCCCTCCTTGGTTAGTTAGTGAATAAAACATTTTATAAAATTATCTGCGTCCGTAATACGGTGCAGTTTTCTTTCTCATATTAATTCTTAAAATTCTATTGTTTGCATCTTTATCACTTTTACGTGTAACATAAAGAAACTCACCATTTCCCCATGTCATTGCATAAATTTCCGGACCTAAAACACCCGGATAAAGTGGAGCTAACGAACCGTTTTTCTTAACAACATAAATACCTTCTTTAGCATTAGTACCAAGATAAATATCCCCATTTTCAGAAATTGCCATAGATTTAATAACTGTACCAACATTTGTTGCAGCAAAATCAACAATAAGTTCGGTTGCACCTAAGGAATCAGCACCCGCAATAATTTGATTTCTCCAAACACCTTCCGCTGCGTGATTGGCATCAGAACCGGAATAGGAACCTGCGACATAAAGATAACCATTATATACCCTAACGGCATGAATATATGTATTGGGATATTGTTTAACTATTGTTGAGTGCTTATCGGGTGTTGTTCTATAAATTGCTTTGCCTGCACCACCGGAATAAATATTTAAATTCTCATCAAAATCCAAATCATAAGCGTTCCCCGGAAGAATAGCAAATAATTCATCTTTACTTCCATCCGGTAAAACTCTTAACATAAATTTTAATCCGAAAACGTAATATAGATAGCCGTCAGGTCCAAATTTCATTTGTGTGGTTTTATCTCTTAATATTTTTGCATAATCATGTCGTTCTAAATCCGGCGTAACTTTTTGTATTAATTTATTACCCAATAACGATATATATATATTCTCGTTCAAATCGCAGGCAATACCGTAAGCATCATCAAACTGATCGAAAGCACCATATTCAATTGTAATTGGTTCAAGTTTGTATGGTTTAAGTTCTGCATATTTGAGTGCTCCGACTACTCTTAACTGAATTTTAACTGAGTCTCCGATTACATTTGGCGGAATTACTTTTACCAATTCTGCAGAACTGGAAACCGTTTCTCCTTTTACACCGTCAAAATAAACTTCTACATCTGAACTGTTTTGGGAAAAATTTTTTCCGGTTATTATTATTGTATCGACACCTGCAAAAGCTACGGTTGGTGTAATCGTAGAAATAATAGGATTAGGCTTAAAATTTTCATTAGGGTTATAAATGCTATCGGGATAGTTATTTTCGCATCCCCACATAGAAAATAATAATGCGGAAATAAAAATTAATTTTATTAAATAACTATTTTTCATGTTATTTTACTCCTCTGAACCACCATTTTATTTATGTTATTAAATTAAATAAAATAATTGAGAATCAGTAGTTATTTTTCTAAAAAATATGATTTTAATTACTTAACTTTTGAAAATTTAGTATAGTTAAATATATTAGTTAAAGCAATTCATTAAGTTTCTATCGTATAATTATAAATTTTCTAACAGCAGCGTCTCCTTTTTTATATAAAAGTTTCCCGGATTCTTTATCAACATAATCTTTGGTAACGGTAAATACCACCAAATATATACCACTTACAATTGTTTGTCTGGATGAAGTTAATGAATTCCAAGCTTGATCACCGCTTCCATTATCATGAATTATTTCATCAACCAAATCCCCTCGTTCTGTATAAATTTTTATATCACAGTATCCGGGTATGTCATAAAACATTATTTTATCAGGCTCACCTGTAAATTGTAAATCTCTAGCAAGTCTTATGTTATACGGATTAGGAACAATTCGAATATCGTCAAAGCTTTTTCCTGCTTTTCTTCTTAAAAAAGCCGGTTCGGTTGTTTTAGTATAAAACCTACTGCTATAGAGTTCGCCGGTAGGATTAGTTTCACCTGTTGTATTCTTACTTCCATCTGAAAAAGAACTAATATAGTAATAGTAAGAAAAACCCCTTACTGCGGTAATATCATCAAAAGAATTTTCGCCCGGATTTGCAGTATAAATATTTTCGTAAACAGTATCAGGCTTACCAACGGCTCTAAAAATTTTATATCCGGCAAAATTAGATTCGGATTCAGAAGGACTGGCACCCCATTTTAAACTAATTTTATCTCCTCCTGAATTAACCTCAAAAAATGTAGGTGGCAATGGTGGCTGAGGTATTTCAAAACCAGAATCATAATTTCTTTTAGCTCTACCAAAAGTTTCTAACAATGAATCTATTCCTGTATAAACCCAAGTATTCTTGTAAACATCTTTATTGGTTGTAGTGGAATTATCCGGTAAAACAAATGGTCCTTTGTCGCTAGGATCATCATAAGCTTTTTTCCATCTTTTACCTATGGTTTCACACTGTTGTCTATTTAAGCCGTTAATTCCTTCGGCTTCAACAATTACGATACTTTCTCCATGTTTCAAATCAAAAGGTCCATAAGTAACCCACACGTTTGTTCCTCCCGCATCGTTGTGAATTGTTGAAGGATCCAATTTTTGTGTTATTGAATTTATGTTTGATTCGTAAAATCTATTGGTTCCTCCCAAACCCTGAAATGGAATTCCTCGAAGCATTCTATATAATTGTTGCATAGGAATTTCGTTAGACATATCTCCTAATTTAGGATAAGTATCACCGGCATGCCATCCTAATACTACCGGTTGATTAACATCATCCGTACTGTCCGTAGCATTTTTATCTACATGTAAAATTGCCACACCGGCATGTTGCGGAGCAGCTAATCTGCCATTTCCTTTTGTATCCGGGGCACCAATATTGTCAAACGAATTAGCTGCATTTTGCCCTGCCCAACTAAAACCGCATCTAATCCAATCAACTATCGGATTTGCTTCTGTAATTATGTCGTTTGCATGTTCAGCATAATTTTCTCCTCTTTTACTTACCCAAGAATGTTGACCCCATTTTTGGGTCCCACCAATATTGAATGCACCTTCTCTCGAAACACTGTATCTTGTACCCCAACCTATTCTTAAACCTTTAATAGGTGTTGTTAATTCGATATCATCATCATAATCGGTATTACCGGTATTTGTATATGTAAATATTTTAATAAAGTAATTATCATGGTATTGTTGACTAAAAGCAAAAATTTCTCTTTTAACGGTTATTCCAATATTTGTATTAACTATATTTGTAACAATTCTATCCGGAATTTGATCTGGATTATATTCGTCTATATCATTTTTATAACGAGCTGAAATATTATTTCCGTTTACAATTACTGCTGGAGGTTCAAACTTTGCTGTTTGTTTCAGTTCAACGGGAAATATTGATTGGCCCACATAATCTGCAGCAAAGTAAATTCCATATTTGTCCCAATGTTTTCCTTTTGTATCTGTAAATCCGTCAATCGCTATCCAAAATCTTTTAATAACGGCATTATCTTGATATGGATAATCTGCCGGCCAAATTAACCCTTCGTAATAAGAGTTATTCCAAGCTCTTTCAGAACCATAGGCAGAGAAATGACTTTGGAGCGAACCAATTCTTATATATCTTTTTTCCGTAGCTTGTATCTGAGCAAAAGTATTGGTAACAGTAAGAAATGTTAGAATTATAATATTTATTACTTTAATTTTTTTCATTTTTCACAAGTTTAATTAAATTACTTCAAAAATTAATTTTTATTCCCAAAGTCAATCTCCTTGGATTTAGAAAGGTTAGGGATCTGATATTTGGCATATCAATGTATGATTTATTTTTTTTTCGTATATCATTTCTTTTTTTAATATCAGGATCATTATTGGGATTGGCTTCTAACGGATCGTATTTAACATTATAGGGTCGAACTGTTCCAATTTTATCCGAACCGTGTTCAACACCTTTTTCCCAACTAAAATTAAGCGACTCCAAATAATCCAAATAGTCAAATTTATCTGAAAATCCAGAAAAACTTAACTGTTTTGTATTAAGAACATTCGAAACATCCACATAAAATTGAATAATGAATTTGTCAATATCAAATGTTTTTGAAAATCTCATATCTAAATTAAATTTATCTTCCCATTGCACATTATTAATAATTCCCGGAATACTTTTCGGATTGTAAGTTGTGTATGCTCCTGTTTTCCAACTGGCCAGTATGTTAAGATTAAGTTTTCCCAAAAGATAAATATTACCTAATTTCGGTCCGAAATTATTGGGTGTAATAAACTCAATATTTGCTCTGGCGTAAGGTTGAGGTAAAGGTTTAAATTGTACAGGGTTTCTCTTTAAAAAATTTCTTTGTTCAACCGGATCTTCGTAATATTGTGTTAAACCGAAATAACCTGAAGTTTTAACATCGTAGGTATAATTTATAAATCCGCGTATCCACTTTCCACTTGTTTTAGAAATTGTAATTTCAAAACCGCGAATATCTTGATAGTTATTATTTGCTGCTTTTTTATAAGATACGGATGAATTAAGATTTTGATAATAAATCCACCCGGTTTGGTTTGTAACATCTTTATAATATCCGGCAATATTCAACAAAAACATATCAAAAAGATTTTGAGAATAACCCAGTTCGTAAGCTACCGTTTTTTCCAATTCAAGATTAGGATTTCCAATATAAGTTACCAAACCGTTAGATTCTCTTTGTAATCTAAATCTATAAGAAGATGCCGGTTCGGAACGAAAATGACCGTAATTAAAATACAATTTAGAGTTATTAGTTATCGGGTGCGCAATTCCTAATCTGGGACTAATATAAAAATTACCACTAATTTTTTTTGTTTGTAAAGTTTTTTCAATGTTTTTACCATAACCAGCACCAAGGTTTTTATCAAAATTATCGTAAGAATACCATTTAACGTTTGGTGAAGAATAATCTAATCTTATTCCGGCATTCATTATAAAACCTTCAAACTCTAACTTATCTTGTATATACGAACCTATTCTATAAGGTGAAATGTGATAAATCATATTCCGTGTCCATGTAGTCATAGAAGGGCTGAACGTACCAGAATTAATGTTATAATCATTAAATGTAAATTCAACACCGGTTTTAATTTGATTGAGAAAACTAATTTGACTTAAATAATCGAATTTAATTACTGTAGTAGAATTCACACTTTTATCACGACCTAAATTCATCCATCCTCCCATAATCATTCCATCTATACCGGTTTTACTATAACCCCAGTAACCATAAGGAGATTCGTCAACTTTATAACCCGGAACCGGTTCGTATATTTTTGAAGTATCGCGTGTTGATATTTGAAAAGTCTTATATCTATTTATTTTATGTTGTACTTTCAGTTCATAAAATGTTTTACTTGAAATTATTTTTGTTAATTTAACTCCGAAAAAAGTTCTAAAAATAGAACTTGGACTATAGTAACCGGGCATATATAAAACAGAGCTTTCTTTAGCTAAATTTGCAATTTCGTAATTACTATGTAATACTCTTCCTGTCGGTGTTGTTTTCCAATTATAGGGAGAAACGGAATGAATTTCACCATATAGTCCGGAAATTTCTAATTTAATATTTTTAGATAAATCCGAATTGAGTTTTAATTGTAGATGGTTTTGTGCAAAATTGTCTCTGGAAAGAGGAAAAATAAACATATTTTGTTCTTTAAAATAAGAAAGATAAAAACGTAAATCACCTAATCTTTTACCTAAAAAAGGTACTGGTCCTCCAAAACCAACATCAATTGTATAGTCCGGACGTTTTATATCACCTTGTCTCCTATGTTGCCATTTATACAAATTTTGAGCACCAATTGGAGTTAAATCGTTTGAGGGATCATTATCTTCCAATGTTGCTCTAGCAATGGAATTCCACCCTTCAAAATTGGGATATTGTTTTTTTGTATATTCGTCCCAAGCACCGTTATTAGTGCCTGTCCAAGCAACATCGGGATCCAAATAAGGTCTGTTAAAATAAGAATTTCTGTCATAAATAGACGGACCGAAGTGCTTGGGAAAAGGCGGAGCAATCGCAACTGAAATTGTAGCGCTATACTTGGTAGAATTACCTGATTTTGTTATTACATTAATTAAACCCGATCTTAAATTTCCATATTCCGCATTGAAACCTCCGGTTTGAATTTGTATTTCTTTAACAGAACTTAAGCTAACCCCGGTATAAGGGATATTTGAACGTTCATCGTTTTGAGATAAACCGTCAACCATAAAAACAGTTTGATTGGAACTGCCTCCTCTAACCAAAATACCGGTTGTTCCTTGTTCTATACCTGCTTGTAAAGTTAAAACCGCATTAACAGTTTGTATAGGTAAGTTACGAATTACCTTAGAGTTAATGTTCATTTGACTATTGGAAACATCTTTTTTTACAAGAGGTTTTTGCGCAACTATTACTATTTCTTTTCCTACAATAACTTCCGTTTTTAAATTCGCGTTAACATTTGTAGTAAGGTCAATTGATACTTTAACGTTTTGAATTAAATAAGTTGCGTATCCAATCATTGAAAATTTTAGTGTGTAATAACCCGGTTGTAAATTAAGGATTGTATAATCTCCGTTTTTATCGGTAGAAGTACCCATCTTGGTACCAACCACTATAATATTCACGCCGGGCAAGGGAGTTGAGGTTTCGGAATCAATTACTTTCCCTTTTATTTTACCTGTTGTACCTGCATAAAGAATAAATGAAGTAAATAATACGATAGTAAATATTAAAAAAAAATTTTTTTTCATTTATGTTTTCTTTAATTCATTTAATACAAACAATTTTATTTTTCAAACAATGCAAATCTTAAAGAAAGCCTATGAACATCACTAAATTCTAAATAAGGTGTATATGCATAGTTTAATTCTAATCCGAATTTTTTAACACCAAACCCTAACGTAAAATCATATAAATCTTGTCCGGTAACATAACCTGCTCTAAGCGCAACAACATTCATGAACGAATATTCAAGACCGGCAGCAATATATTCGGGATGAGACCGAGGATGTGCAGCATCTATATGTAACATAAGTTTATGATTTTTTTTGAACTTTTCATAAAAATCCATCAAGTCCATTGATATGCCGATTCTAAATACTAACGGTAACTGAAATCCTTCTTTTTCATAAGTTAGTTCTTCAGCAAAATTTCTAACGGACATCCCGAAAGTTAAACTTTTATAGCCGGTTTTATACAAGGTTCCAAAATCAAAAGCCAAAACACCTAAAGCATAATTCTTAATATGTTGATTATCAGTAGTATAACCCATTACTTTGCCGGTTGTATCATAAACTTCAACAGGCAAGTAACTATCTCCTAAATGTTGTTTGACATATTTTATTTGACCGCCAATAGAAAACTTATCCGATAATTCTTTTGCGTAACCAATACCAACGGCAAATGAATATGGTTGAGAAAATCCTTCAATATCCACATATCCTTTTTCAACATTTGCTACTCTGGTAAATTGAAATTTACCATAATCTATGTGAGAAAAACTTAATCCGAAAACACCATATTTTCCATCCGAGAAATTAAATCCGACCGTTCCGGATAAATAATTAATATCACCAATCCATTGCATTCTATTTAGTGAAATATCTACATAAGAATTTAACCTGGCTAAACCGGCGGGATTATAAAACAACGAATTTGAAGAACCTTCTACGGTAGTATATGCTTCTCCCAAACCAGTAGCTCTTGCATCTGTTCCAACAGTTAAAAATTGAAATCCTGTTTGAGCAATTTTGGTGTTTTTACTATTATCTTGCCCTAAAAGAGAATTTGAAAAAGATATTAGGGCAATAAATATTGTAATAATAATAAAGTTGTTATTTTTCATTTTATTTTCCTTACAATTAAACTCTGTATGAATTTATCTTATAATAATAAATTTTCGCATTGCTTGTTTTCCGTCCGGAGTAGTAAAAATAGCTAAATAAACACCACTAACAACTGTTTGACGTGACGAGGTAATGGAATTCCATGCTTCGTCTCCACTTCCGTCGGTATGTTCAATTACTTTAACCAAATCTCCACGTTCGGTATAAATTTTAATGGTACATTCACCGGGAATATCCAGAAACATTATTCTATCGGGTCCGCTTGTACCATATTGAATTTCTTTCGATACAATATTAAAAGGATTGGGTACAACTCTAATATCGGCCAATGTTTCCCCCGGTTTACGTTTTAAATATGCAGGTTCGTTTGTTATTGTATAAAACTTACTACTCTCTAAGGGTACACCCGGATGGTAATCGTTTTGTGTACCATCATCAACGGAACTTATATAATAATAATAATCAAACCCTCTTTGCAAATCCGTATCATTATATTCATTAACAATCTCCGAATGTGATGTACCCGGGCCACATTCAAATATCAAATTAAAAGTAGTATCGGGTTGATGAATTGCTCTGTATATTCTATAACCGTTAAAATGTGGCCAACTCTCTGCATTGTTTGTCCACTTTAGATTAATTTTATCTCCGCCCGAGGTAACTGTAAATTCGGAAGGAGGTGGTGGAGGATTTGGTATTTGTAATCCGTCATTATAAGCTTTAATTGCTCGTTTAAATGCTTGGAAAAGAGAATCTTTCCCCGTAAATATCCAAGTATCTTGAAATTCATCTTTATTATTAGTTGTTGTACCGTTCGGTAATTCATAAGGAGCTGTTCCTTTCATTAACTTTGCACCCAAAGAATAAGCTAATTCTCTATTAATTCCAGCTACACCTTCGGCCAAAACAATATGAATACTATCACCGGGAGCTAAGGTATATGGCCCAAAACCTTGCCCTTGAGAATACCCGCCGGCAGTGCTACCATATTTATCTGCAAAACCGTTACCAATTAACTCTGCATGCGATTTTTCCGGTCTTCCGGCAGACATAGCCGAATATTCTTCCGACATCATAGCTGAATTATACTGATCATTATTAAAAGTAATCGAACCGTCAGAATCAACCACCTGCGTTGTAGAAGGTTGGGCGGGGTCATCAGAGCGATCACTTGAACTTTTATCTGCATGAATAACGCAAGTGCCAACAATTTGTGCGGCACCAAAATGTCCGTCTGCTTCAAAACTTCCGGAACCAATATTTGGACCGCCAATACTGTTTTTAGTAAAAGTTGAAGTAAACTCGGAATGTTTCCCTAACCAGGAAATTTGTGCTCTAAACGGCTGTCCGTCAAGTTCGTAAATAGCATCGTTTACAGTACTTCTTCCCCATGAAGTGTTTTGTGGTAACCATTTATAACCGTAAGGACCTCCCTCTTTAGATGGAGCGTATCTGTATTGAAAGAAAAACATTAATCCGTCTAATGTTTGCTGATTAATTGTACCGTTTAAATCCACAATTCCAGTATTTTTAAAAGTATAGTCATAAATAAAATAATTATCATGGTTTTGTTGACTAAACGCATAAAGTTTTCTTGTCATTGTAACACCAATTCCGGTATTTACTTTGTTAAGAATCATTCTATCAGCGGGTAGATTTGGGTCAACTTCATCAACGAAATCAAGAAAATCTAACTTACCGGCAGGCAATCCGTCAACATAAACTCGCGGATGATTAAATTTTCCGTATAGCTTAAATTCTTGGGGCATAAATTCACTTTTAATATTTTCAACACGAGGACCAATATGAACAACTTTATAATTATAAATTTTGCCAACTTTTTTATCATTATAATTTATAGCCCCTATCCATAGCGCTTTTGCAGCTTCACAATCTTGATACTTGTATAATGCCGGCCAGCGTAGACCATCCTGTTGATCGGGAATTAGATGAGTTCTACCAAGTTCAATTTCACTACCAGAGCTAGAATACCAACTATGAAGTGAACCAACAGCTAACCATTTAACAGATTGACTATAGAAATTTTGCGATGTTAATAAAACAATTGCAATCATTAATGTTATAATTTTTGATTTCATTCTAAAAATTTCCTTTTTGATACTATGTTTCTATAAATTAAAATCTATAGTTTATTGTTATTCCGAAGAAAATACTCCTTGGGTTTAAGAACGTAAAATAAGTTTGATTTGGCATATCAATATATGCTTTGTCTTTAAGTATTTTATCTATTCTGGATTGTTCTACTTCCTTCCATTCATTATTAATATATTGGAAATATTTTTTTGTTGAACCTTCGTAATAAATTGCTCTTGGGTTGGGCTGAAAAGTTGAAGGTAAATCTTTTGTATTATTTATCCATTCCATTGGTACAAATTTTACATTAGGCAATCTGTAATCTCCTGGTTTATCGTTACCGGGTATATTGTTATATCCTAATTTACCTGCAATTTTTTCCGGTAAATGTAACGATTGCATATAATAATTTCGATCGTGAACATCTCTGAAAGATAAAAAAGAAAAATGTCTGAAATTAAATAAGTTGTTAAAATCTGCAAAAAACTTCAAATCAATATCTTTGTTTAACTGAAATATTTTGGTTACTTTCAAATCAACATTATAATAAGATTTTCTTTGAACATTATACTTTATTCCAGGCAAATTATTAGGATTCCAAGTTAACCATTTCCCTGCTTGCCATCTTCCTATAAAAGTAAAGTGCCAATCACTAAGTAAATTTTGTCCCAACAGTTTCGGCCCGAAATCAATCGGCGTATGTACATCGAAATATGATTTAAATATCGGGCGAGGTCTTGGTTTTTCTTGTTTTGGATTATGTCTTAAATATTCTCTTTGTTTAGCTTTATCTTCATAATTTTTCAATGCTCCAAAATATCCGGATGTTCCTACTCTATATTCAAAATTAATATTTCCGGTTAACCATTTACCTCTCATTTTGGTCAATTCCATTTCAAATCCGAAAATATCTTCGTAACTATTATTAGTTAATTTTCGATAATTAACCTTATCATCAAAACTAATAAAACGCACATATTTTTCTTGTTCGGTTATATCTTTATAATAAGCAGATAGTCTTAAAAGGTAAGTATCCAACAATGCTTGATCAAATCCTAATTCATAACTAACTGTTTTTGCCAAAGGTAAAGATGGGTTCCCGATTCTAGCCAATTTATTATTATTATTTCTTTGTATTCTGTAAAGATTTTCTGCGGTTTGCATTTGACGATAATGTCCGTAATTAAAATATAGTTTCGAAACATCCGTTATTGGATGTGAAACGGAAATCCGCGGACTTAAAGTAAAAACACTTTTTGCTTTTTTTGTCTTAAATTTACTATCCAGTTTAGGATTATAATTTTGTGAAAAAAAATCTCTATCATACAAACTTACATTATACCATTTACCGTTAGGATCAGAATATTCTGCAATTAAACCAATATTTGAAATCCATCCTTCAAATTCAATTTTGTCTTGAAAGTAAATTGTTCCTCTTAGAGGTTGTTGTTTAATGTTACTCCAAATATTACCTTCGGGTAAAAAGTAATTAACACTTCCGAATTGAAGGTTAATATCTTCATATTTTAATTCGGCACCGGTTTTTATTTGATTGTGTCTATCAAATTGTTTCTCAAAATCAAAACGGGCAGAGTATGTTGAGGTTCTACTGTAATCTCTGGATGTACTAACAGATCCGCCCATACCCAATGTTCCTTCTACGGAATATAAAGCTTCTCTTTCAAATCCAAACGGTGCTTCGTCTAAAAAATATCCGTCAAATATTTGATATTTTTTATCATGGTTTCTTGGTCTGCCCGGCCCGGTAAAATATTTACGTCCTACCAATAATAAACGTATTTCGTAAAATGTTTTTGAATCTAAAACGTGTGTAAATTTAGCAGATAATGTATGGCTAAAACGTTTTGTAGGAGCAAAATAATCATTAGTAAAAATCCTCCAAGGAACCGTAAAACTGGACGTATTTATTGTATTGGCAACACCCCACGTACTTTTTAAGAATGATGTATTTCCAAGTCTATTTGCATTTGTGGCAGAAACTTCGCTGTATAAGCCCATAAAAGTTAATTTCATAGAAGGTTTTAAATCTGATGTTAAACGTAACATTGCACTTTGGTTAATAAAAGCATCTCTTGATAATTTCATAAGGTACATATCTCTTCTACTTTTAAAAGAAGCATAAAATCGCAAATTTCCAAGCGCTTTAGAAACAAATGGAACAGGACCGCCAAAACCACCATCAATATAATAATCTGGTTTAGTAATTTCTCCTTGCTTTCTATGTTGCCATTTAAATATTTTTTGTGCAGCTTCGGGCGTTAAATCATTTGTCGGATCGTCATCTTGTAATGTTTTTTGTGCAAAAGCATTCCATCCGTCCCATTGAGGATATTGCCTTTGAGTATATTCGTCCCATACCCCGTTCTTTGTACCTGTCCATGCAACCTCGTCGTCTAAATAAGGTCTTAACCAATAAGAATTCGGGTCATAAGGTGAAATATCAAAATGTTTTGGTGCGGGCGGTTTTATTTTGAATGTAAGTGTACCTGAATATTTATCGGGACTACCTTCTTTTGAAACTACATTTATTACACCGGAACGAACATCATTATACTCTGCATTAAAGCCTCCCTTTTGAACGGAAATCTCTTGAACGGCACTAAGCGGAATATCCGTAATTGGTTGATTTGACCTTGCATCTCGCATTGATATTCCATCAACTCTAAAAAGTGCCTGACCTTCGTTATCACCACGTATGGAAAAATCGGATGAAACACCGGCTTGTAAATCTAAAACTTCCCCTACAGATGTTACAGGTAAAGACTCAACTTCCTTAGCGGAAATTGTTTGATGACTTCCGGCAATATCTTTTACAACAACCGGAGCCGTAGCGATTACTACAACTTCCTTACTCTTAATTACTTTTGTCGTCATTTTAAAATTTACTGTGGTAGTAAGATCAGAGCGAACCAATACTTTTGTAACTTTTTCAGGTGTGTAACCAATCATCGATGCTTTAAGCGTATAATTTCCGGGTCTAATATTTAGTATTGTATAATAACCATCTCCGTCCGTTGCAGCTCCAATATTTGTACCCTCTATTATTACGTTTACACCCGGTAACGGCATTCCGGTTTCAGCATCAATTATACGACCGGATATTTTCCCTGTAGTTCCCGAATAAGCTATATCGGATATTAGAATTATCATTAAAAATATTATAGGAATTTTAAATTTCATCAGAACACCTTTAATTAAAACTTAAATAAAGAAATTTTTAATTTTTATAACTATAACAATATAAAATGGTTTGAGGCTTTCTTTGTATTTTTCCAAGTAAGAATATAATCACTGAAAATTGTTAGAATTAAATTAAGTAAAACAAAACTAAAATCAAAAAAAAAAATCGATAATAATCTCTTTTAATATAAATTAAATTAATACCCAACATTAAATCTAAAAACTTATGCAATAGTCTTTTTAGATTAAATATGTATTTCTCTAATATTGATGGATTTTGCTAATTATCTTAAATATTTTTGTTAAATTGGAAGGTAA
>Ga0256841_1000909_pt1 | contig 27763 bp, 25 predicted proteins | sample 356308metaG_FD_185971 | JGI IMG/M metagenome (GOLD analysis project Ga0256841, IMG submission 185971) | Hydrothermal vent microbial communities from Mid Atlantic Ridge, Atlantic Ocean - 356-308 | ecosystem: Environmental > Aquatic > Marine > Hydrothermal vents | place: Atlantic Ocean: Mid...
GCGGGTAAAGTAGATGAGTCAACTGTGATTTTGAAATCACCGGCAGGCAACATTCCAAACAAATAGAAACCCGTATCATCTGTAACCTGTTCGCGAACAAACTCTTTCACGCCATCGCCATCGATATCAGCTTCTAAAGTAACTTTGATGCCGGGTAATCCCTCTTCACCCGGATCTTGTGTACCATTGCCATTGGTATCCAACCAGATGGTATCGCCAATAGAACCATTACCCTTATAGCCAAAATCAGCATTAAGTACTGCTTCGTCATTAGCAGTTAAAGTAACAGAGGTTGTGTCGGGCGTAGCAACACCATCCAAATCGTAGGTTTTAACATTAAAACCTGCAGGTAATGTTGAAGGATCAACTGTTACCGTGTAATCACCAATGCACAGTTCATTGAACAAGTACATGCCGCTACTTGCAGTGACAGCAGTTTGAGTGACGCCCATACCAGAAACACTTATGGTAACACCACTAATCCCTTGTTCATCATCATCCTTAACGCCATTACCATTATGATCAAACCAGACATAATCTCCAATGCTGCCGGTGCAAGGTTCCGCGCTTCCCATAATTGCGCCAACTTTACCTTTTGCGCCGCCACTCCAACTGGCGCCAAAATCACCTGTAAATACAGCATCACTGGCTTTGCTTTCTGTTGCCAAATAAACACCTAGCTTCTTACGACCATAAAGGGAAGCTAATTGTCCTCCCGTTATATCGAAACTCGCTTCAAAGGCATTTGTCGTTTGTCCTGGCTTGGGAACTGCAAAGCCAAAATCTGAAATTTCAGCTGTTAACAACGTCCCTGAAAAATCGACAGTGCCATCACCGTCAACATCGACTTCCCCAGTAATAACCAGATCATCACCGGCTATCCCGGAATTAAGTGATCCATCATTGTTAAGCTTGAATTGAAGATTCAAGGCTTTTGTTGGGTTGATAATAGCAATTCCAGTATTTTTAAAAAATAATGGATCTGCTTTGACTTTAAGAATTCCGGTTGCAGCATCATATTCTGCTCTACCGGTATTGTTATATTGGATTGTTGGCGCTTCCAGATCTAATCCCAGCATCTGCGCCTGAACAGTACCCGCTATCGCTCCTGTTGCCAGAAGAATAGCGGCACTTATCGGTTTAAATTTCATATTAATCCCCTAAATAGTGATTATTATCAATATTTTCCATCATCTTTTGAATAAAATTAATGAGAGAAAATGCCTACATATAGTTTCAATAACTAATAATCCCCTCCTTTATGTTCCCTTAAAAAATCTTCAATTACGCAATACTTTAAATACTTACATGAAATTTTTGATTTAATTAACATACCAACTTTAATTAAGCTCATCTTAAATTTATAATGGGTAAATTTATCACTACCTTACAAGGAAGTAAATAATTGCTTACGTTATTCGCCGTTAATGATATGGTGATTTTTTGATACTTTACCTAAAATATGTGTAAATATCGGGCAATAACAGAGTGGGCAGGGACATGTCAAAATGTACAATAAGCTTTATATTTTCAATGAATTCTCAATAAAATATTTATTAAGTTCATTAGACTATTGCCTATCATGTAATCAAATTACAATTTCTTTGAATTGGAAATATACGGAGTTATTACCCTCAAATACGCGTATTTAAGAGGGTAACGGTTGCGGAAATATGGAAGATTTTTTACTAGAAGGGTTACTTTTTGGCTTTTGAACCAAGCTTTAAACGTGACTTTTGCTGCACTTCCTTGTGCGTTTAAACATCAATCAAAGTGGAATGACGCTAGTTTGGAAGGTTTTGCTGATCCTTTAATTGTTTTAATTCGCCGCTGATATCCTTTAATTCATCTCCAATCTCATACAAGCCAGGTAATCTTAGTTGGTATCTGCGAGTTTCTCTTCTGGCATCAGCTTTGTTTTGTATAACTCTAGGTGTGATTAATACAATTAATTCGCTTTTTTGTTTTTTTCGCTCAGTTTCACCAAACAAAACACCTAGATAAGGAAGATCTTTTAACCAAGGAATTCCTGTAGTTGAGTCATTGTAAGTCTCACTTATCAACCCTCCTAGTACCACCGTCTCCCCACTATAAATAGCAATTGAAGTTTCAAGCTTTCGTTCAACTATGGTGGGAGAATCAATTTTGGAAGTTGTGGTGCTTGTCGCGTTGTTATTTTCCTGAACTATATCCATAATAACAACCCCATTAGCATTTACCCTGGGCGTCACATTTAAAGTGACCCCAGTTTGAACTGAATCAATACTACCAACTAAACTGCTATTATTTTTATTATCAGTAGTTGGTGCTGTACCGTTGAAAGACCTTGTCTCACCACGCACAGGCACTTTATCACCCACATGTATTGAAGCTTCCTGATTATTTAATACCAACAAGGAAGGAGTGGAAAGTACATTTATATTTTCACCATTTCCAAATGCATCAATTGCCGCCTGGACTGTATTTGTGACATTACTGATAACATAAGAAAAACCTCCTGTACTTGCTCCAGTTGCTGCAGCAAGAGCTAATTCGCCTAGCTGAGCCATTCCTCTGCTTGCTCCAGATCCTCCAGTCTCGGTCACTTTTCCGTTACTATCGGTAGAAGAAGTTACTCCTCTATTATTTCCAATCCCCCAACTAACCCCATATTTGGTTTGGTCTGTCAGTCGCACTTCAATAATGGTAGCCTCAATTAATACCTGCAAAGGCATAACATCCAACTCTTTAATCACTGCCTTTATAGTTTCATATTCCTGGGGTGTAGCCACTATGATAATGGAATTATTAGGGTCATCGGCAATAATCCTGACATCGCCAATTCCTGAAATATCTGGCGCCGAAGATTTTCCACGAGAAGATGTTCGCCTAACTGTTTTTTTAGTTTTGGTTTTGGATTTCTTGTTCCTGCTGCTTATTTTGGTCGCTTTTCTACCAGCTGCTACAGTAGGCTCTTTAGTTTTCTTTTCTTTACCTGTAAAAATTTCATTTAATGTGGAAGCCAATTCATCTGCCTTGACATGCTGACAGCGGTAAACAATAACGCCACCACCAGCGCTCCCAACTGCTCTATCCAGGCGTTTGATCCACAGCTTGATCTTATCCAGGTATCTGGGTTGTGGGGTAATTGCCAGGATAGCATTCATACGCTCTATCGGTACCAGTTTAAACATCCCGGCCATTGGGCTACCTTCTGCAAGGTTATAAACCGCTTCCAGCTCTTTATTAAGCGTTTCAACATCGCTGTTTTTCAGGGTAAAAATACCAAAAGACATTCCAGACATATAATCTACATCAAAAGTAGACACGGTTTGCTTAATACTTTCCAGCTCTTTTGCTGTTCCTGCAACCATCAATAAATTTCTGGCTTTATCCGCTCTGAGAATAGCTGTTCCCGACACCATCGGCTCAAGAATTTCCCGCATCTCTTCAACGCCAACATATTGCAGCGGCATAATTTGCACTTGATAACCGGCAGATTGACCTTTTCCTGACACACTGGTATTGACACCGGCTTTTAAAGCACTACTTAATGGTTCAATGCGATACATACTGCCATCTTTAATTAGTGCCGCATTATTGACCTGTAACAATAATTCCAAAGTCGGCAGTAATTCTTCCCGGGTCAATGGCCTGGAGGTTTGCAAGGTCACTTTTCCTATCACTTTAGGATTGACCATGTAACTTTCGCCCAGAGTATCGCTTAGAATTACCTTGATCACTTCACTTAAAGCCGCATCTTCAAAATTCAAAGTGAATTTGCCAGTCGCTGAACTTTTTTTGGATTTTCCAGGCTTTACAACCGGATTCACAAATCGCCCCGTGCCACGATAAAACTCATCTTTGGGACCGCCATCGGCATCTTCAAGCCCTTTATTACTTAGCTGATCAAAAACCGTTTCCTGAACAACGACATCACTGGGATCCTCGGCAGGCACCATTTTCATTTTTTTATTGGGGTAAGGCCCTAAATGTTCACATGATGCCAACAAAGTAATACTGGCAAGAATAATAATAAATTTTTTCATGGCATTAATGTTTTTACAGTTCGTCATTTTCTTCCATCATCTGTGGCGCTGTTCGTTTCCTTGGAGACCTGACTCTCCTTCTTGGTGGTTTTAATTTAGGAGGTTCTGCTTGCTGTGGGCGCGGTTTTCTTAATGGTAATTCTTTGCGATTTACGCCTCGCCTGACAATTACTTTATCGTCCAGGACATCATCAACATCCCATCCTTCAACATTATCTCCTTTTCTGGCTCGATAATTTTTTTGCTTAAGTTTATCTCTTAGCATAGCAGTTGTACCCTCTGGCGTTTCTACTATTCCGGTCAACTCCAGCTCAATATTCCCGGTAAATTCTTCAGTCGGTTTGTCATCCGCCTCTTCAATTGGCTTTCTTCCTTCAGTGAACAATGGCCGATTAACCATGTGGGAATAACTTTCCAGCGGTTTTTCTGCTAATTTGATCTCTGGCAAAGTTTCCACTTCAGCTTCAGTTTCATCAATATCATCAACCGAAGCCAATAACTCGCGGTATGAATATTCGGCATAAGCCCACTCCGCTATAGCTATAACGGCAAGGACAGCACAAACGGCAAGCAACAATGATATCAGTTTTATATTTAAGCCTGTCCAGATTGTCTTCATGATTTAATTCTCATAAAACTGACTACCTGAAAATTAACATTCATCTTGTTACTCGGCTCTATTTTACGGGTTTTTCTATTTCTCCGCCCCCTGACAGGGCGAATATCCATCTCCTCAACAAGCATCAAGGGCTTTGACATCTCAATATCGTACAAAACCCGTCGTAAATGCTCGATGGTTCCATTCATTCTTACTTTGACCGTGATTCGGGTAATATCTTCTTCGGTTTTACTCGGCAACACCTGGGTACTGGTTAATTGACCTCCTGCAGCAGATATAGCCGTTTTTATAAATTTTTGCAGGTCGGCAGATGCCAGGGCTTCTGTTTCACGCGTATTAAAATATTCCTGTTCTGCATATTGCCGTTTAACATTTTCGGCATTTGCCATCACTTTGTCTTTACTGGCAATAACCTCCTTATAGCGTTTCAATCGAAAAGCCAAATCCTGTTTGGTTTCATTGTAGTCCAAACCGGCATTGATTAACGGCATAATCACTATCAGAATTACAAACAGAACCACAACGCCCAACAGACCCAGCGCAACCCAGCGCTGTTGCTGCTTATTCAGTTGATCCAACATTCTTCTTTCCTTTACTGATCTCAGCCGAAATCTGGAAACGCTCCAGCCCGGTTCTTCTATCTTGAGTAACAGGTGATACAAACCGCACACTGTCAAACAAATCAGATTCTTCCAACAAACTGATTAATGAGGAAGCAGTTGGTGATTGACCTTGAATCTGTAATTTACCTTTTGAAAATCTCAAGTGCTTTAACCAAGTATCATCAGGAATCAGCTTGCTAAGAACTTCCAGCATTTCAAGCATCGATGCGGCATTGGTTTTCTTTTGCAACAAACGAGCAGTTTTATCCTGAAGCTGTTCAATTTCATTTCGTAATTCTTCGACTTCCGCTGCATCTTTGGCCACATCCTTAATTTGCTCATTCAATTGCTCAACTGCGGTGGCTTCTTTCCAAACCGGAATGACCAAAACTGCTGTTAACAGCATCAATAGCAACCCGATGACACCATAATTAATAGCTTGCGCAAAAACATTTTCCTGCGCTCGCGCCCAAGATGGCAATAAATTATAAGCTTCCCTGTCATGTTCAAAATCATTCGGATGATTTGCAAAATCGGCAATGGCCGGAACTAACCCCCAGCCTTTCAGTTCCTTGCAAATAGCATCCAGTTTTTCCCTGGGTGTTAAAACCAACTGTACCTTAATCTGATCAGGCTGAACGCCTTCATCCAAAACCCTAACGGCAAAATAAACCTGTTCCGGATGAAATGGCGTTAATTTATCCAGTTCGTACGTTACAACTTGCTCCAGATTGTCCCTGGCAGCTGCAGGTAAAAATAATATTTTCTCAATTGCATCGTGATCAGAAAGACGAATCACCAAATCAGACTTTTCCAGTCGATTATCTTTCTCAAGCAAAGCAAGATATTCAGCCTTACCAATCTCATTGAGTTCAAAAACACCAAGTTCTTGTTTCTGGTTTCCAAGTACCAAAAAGACTCGAACAGAATCGGCCTCTGGCTCGACAATAATCTTGCCCTTGCTTTGATTAAATATCTGTTTAAGTGGCTCTGGCACTAAAAAGGCCAGCTCATTTTGCCACCAGCGGAAAAAATCGCTTATATTTCGACCCAATCTATTCATGCGTAATTATTATTTATTGTTCCTCTTCCGTTTCAAACAAAGACTCATCAGAACTATATAATCTGCTCCAGGAAGACACCACAAAAGGAGGCTTGCCTTTTATCGGAGGACTCATTCTTCTAATAATAGTCTTTATCATCGACTTTGCCCCATTTTCTAACTTTGCTTCAGAAAATATAGTAAATGCTCCTTGTATTGTAGTCTTGGATTTGTTTTTTTTGGGATCGAATAAATTGGACAACCCATCCTGTTCATCTTTTATTTCAGTCTCTTTTTGCTTTTTTTCTTGCTGTTGTTGCTGTGTCTGTCCTTCCAAAATAGCCAAAATAATTTCTGATGCAGAATTTTTATCAACATTGCCATTTTTTGAATAGATGGTAATTAACGGCTCAAGGTTTTTATATAACTCCTGGTCAACGCCCAAAACCAATTGTAATTCTTCAATACTTTGAAAAGGCTTGTTTCTGGGCCCATACTTTAAATTTTCATCCTGATATTGGGCTTTTTCCGCCCCATGCAACCGTACCAGATCATTGGTATCACGCCAATCTAGAATTGCATCAGCAATTTTCACAGCCCGATCATCCTCATCATCATCAAAATATTTAATCATATTTTCCAGCAACTTCTTTTTTGCCTTGTTAATATTGATTTTTCCCTGTTCACTGACAATCTTGATTCTAATTTCAGCTCCAGCATAATCCACTGGGTAGACAGTGCCATCAGCCAGCCAGCGTTCATTTTTATCTGGATTTAACAACATTTTTTGAGCAATAATAATCCCCGCCCTGGCAATTGCAGAGGCTTCCGCGCTATCTCTGACACTACTGATAACCGAAGCTTCACGCCTGATACTCAAAGCAAAACTACCCGCCATTATGGTTAATAAAGTTAGTACCCATAATACCAGAACCAATGCCATACCCTGCTGCACCGGAAAGGATTTATAAAAGGTCTGGTTCATCCAAATCAAACCCTTTGTTTCGCGTTGATGTCAATTGTGCAGTACTCATTCTTGGTGCAACAACAAGTTCCGGCCATAATGCGCCATTTTCAAACTCGATTTCTACTTTCACCAACGCGGGCAATTGCTTTTGATCCAGCCACTGTTCATGCCAGGTTGCTTCTTCATCTTCATCAATAGCACCAAAATAAGATAATTTAAAATCAGTGATATTTTCTGCCAGCGTGACTTCTTCATTGTTCCATTCTTCGCCATCGGCTGCTGGAAAAAATGGAACAATATCTACTGCCAAAGTTTCTAAATCGTCAACAGACTTCAGTTTTAAAGAAAAAATTTGTAACCCCTGCCTTCCAGCACTGGCAGGTAATGAGGCAACAAACCTGATTTTTCGACTTTCACCCTGAAAACTGAACTCCGGCTCGTCACCAGAAAAATCATCTTCAAACGGCCGGACTGAAGTCAAAAACCTTTGAAAAAAATTCTGTACACTTGCAACTTCACTAACCTCAAAAATTCGCTTTTCGCCCGCATCCCAGTTGCGAACAGAAATTCTCAAACTGCCAAAAAGCAAGAGCATCATAACGCTTAAAAGACTCATACCAATGAGTACTTCTATCAATGTAAATCCGGAGGGTTTTTTCATGATTAATTGAAACTGTACTTAAGCGTATTCAATTGGACCGTCCGCTCATTCTCATCATCCTCTCCTTCGTTCCAGGCAACGGTAACAATAACCTGAAAAACCTTAAGCTTGTCTTTTTTACCGGCACTGTTTTCTGGCGGCTCCAAATTATGCTGTTCATAAACTTGATAAGGATAGCTGCTGATCGTCCAATTATATTTTTCATATTCTTCGCCACTTACCTCTCCTTCCAGCAATTCATTTTCAACACCGGTCCTGGCCAGCAAGGATTCAGCAATTTGCACTGCGGCCGTATAATCTTCTGACAAAACTGCGGTACGAACGCCTGACGAAAAAATATTGAGCAAAATTCCCAGAGACAAGGAAAGAATGGAAAAGGCCACCAGTATTTCCAACAAGGAAAATCCCTGTTGTTTATTTTGCTTGCTGCTATTCATCTAAAATCTGCACATGACCAGTCAGCCAGTTGACATCAACCAGCCATTCATTATCATTACTGCCTTTCAAAGTGATTCGTCCGCCCGTTGACGAGCCATCAGGAAAAAAACGTATATTGCCTTGTCCTTCACCGGTTTGTTCAGATTGAGCTGTTACCAGGCTAATATCAATATCTTCAGCAATCTTGTATACCTTGTCCCGAGTACTCAATTGATATTCATTACTATCAAGATCAATACTGACATAGACTTCCTTTTGGCTGATTAATGATTGACCTCTCGCATAACGAAGCGCAGAAGCCAAATCCCTGGCTGCGGCTTTTAGTTGCGAAGTGTCTCTGCCCGCTGAAATATGTGGGCCAACAAGCGCTGCCCCTGCAATCATTATGACAAGCACAACAGTTAATTCAATTAACGAGAATCCTTTTTCTCTCATCTGTAATGCCTGTGTCTATTTCAGGAGCTATGATTTTTACTGGCAACTGTTTTTCAATAGTCGATCTGGAAATTTAATATCCTTATTGCCAATAATTAAATTTCATCAGTCCCAGCTTCCAATATCCGCATCTTCACCCTCACCACCTTCTTTACCATCCAGGCCATAGGTGTAGATGTCAAACTTGCCTTTTTCTCCTGGTGAGGCGTATTTATAATCCTCACCCCAGGGATCTTGAGGAATTTTATTTTTGCGTAAATAAGGCCCGTTCCAACGTTTGGCATTATCAGGCTTTTCTACCAAAGCTTGCAGTCCTTGCTCGGTAGTCGGGTATTTGCCAACATCCAGGCGGTACATATCCAGTGCGGCGGATAAATCTTCAATTTGAACTTTCGCAGTTTTACTTTTCGCACCACTCATATGCTTCATTACCTGTGGCGCTACCAATCCCGCCAACATGGCAATAATGGCTAGCACGACCAATAATTCAAGTAAGGTAAAACCTTGCTGTGTTACTGTTTTTTTAATTTTCATCTTTCTTTCCATTACAACTCCAAAAGTTAAAATGCCAAATCATTCACACTCATAATAGCCATCAAAATAGAAACAATTATTCCGGCAATAATCAGCCCCAAAGAAATAATAAGCACTGGTTCCATTAATGCAAGCATTCTTTCGATAGCCACTTTTAATTGCTTATCATAAAGATTTGAAACTTTTAGCAGCATTTCTTCAAGCTTGCCAGTTTCCTCTCCCATTTTGATCATTTGCATGGCCAGTTTGGGGAAGCGCTGACTTTCAATTAATGCGGTTGACATATTTTGACCTTGTTTAAGCTTGCCGGCCGCCTCGCCAACCGCTTCTGCCAATACCAGATTACCAACCGTTTCCTGAACAATAGTTAAAACAGTTAATATTGAAACGCCGCTACCTAACAAAGTTCCCATGGTGCGTGCAAGATTTGCTGTTTCCATATTCAATACAATCTCACCTACCAGCGGCAAATTCAGAAAACGCTTGTCCCACCGCTTCTTCCTGACTGGATCAATCATTTGATAATTGACAAATGCCATCATCAACAATACTCCTGTGATGACCAGCCACCAATACTGCTGCAACCATTCAGCCGCTCCCACAACAATTTGTGTTGAAATAGGCAATTCTTTACCTGCGCTTTCAAACATCTCGGTAAACTGAGGAACTACAAAGGTCAACATAACAAAGATTGACGCCATTGACATCACCAGCAAAATTGCTGGATAAATCAAAGCAGTTCCAACACTGTCTTTTAATTCCTTTGAACGCTCCAGGTATTCAGTCAAACGGCTTAGCACTCCTTCCAGACTGCCACCCAATTCGCCCGCACGAACCATATTCAAGTAAAACTTGTTAAATACATTAGTTTGTCCTTCCAACGCATCCGCCAAGGTTGATCCGCCCTTGACGCGATCCAGTACTTGCTCAATCATCTTGTTTAGTTTGATATTATCTTCTGTAAGATCCATCAATACTGACAAAGATTTATCCAGAGGCAAACCAGCCTCTAACAATGTTGCAAGCTCTCGGGTAAAAAGCAAGATATCCTTCTGTGGCAACTTGTTCGGGTTACTACCCAGCTTTAAAAAGCTAAAAGGATTAGCAGAGGCTAATGACACCTTGATAGGCATCATGCCATCATTCTGTAACGACTGGATCACAGACTGCTCGTCCACCGCCTCTTTATGTTCTTCAACAATTTCCCCATCGCGGGTCACTGCCTTATAAAAATATAATGCCATACCTATTTTTTTCTGTTATTCGCAAGAAATCATCTTCCTTAAATATCAATTTTTTTCTTTGCCTCACTCAGTAAACTACGGGCTTGCAGCAACGCATGGCTTTCAGGAGAAATATTATCAACCGAAACGTGACTCATTACTTCTTCCAGCGTTGTAACCCCTTGTACCACCTTTGTCATCCCATCATCATTCATGGTTAACATGCCTTCCTTTACTGCCAGCTTCTGAATATCTCCTGCCTCAGAGCGGGCCATGATCAATGATCTGATTGGATCAGTCATTTTCAAAAATTCAATAATCGCAATCCGGCCTCGATAGCCAATCCCTGCGCAATCATCGCAACCAACAGGCGCATACATCACAATCTCACCTGCAGGCTGATATTTTCGCAATTGCATTTGTTCAATCAGTTCTTCGCCTACGGGGTGAGGTTTTTTACAACTGGGACATAATTTTCTGACCAACCGTTGCGCCAAAATTCCATTCACTGTCGAACTTAACAAATATTCTTCCAGCCCCATATCAAGAAGCCGTGTCACGCCACCCGCTGCATCATTAGTATGCAGTGTCGATAATACCAGGTGACCAGTCAATGCTGATTGGACAGCTATTTTCGCCGTTTCTAAATCACGCATTTCACCAATCATGATAATATCCGGATCCTGTCGGACGATAGACCTTAACGCAGTAGCAAAAGTTAATCCAATTTGCGGCTTGGTCTGGATCTGATTAACGCCATCCATCTGATATTCAACCGGATCTTCCACAGTGATGATTTTACTTTCAGCGCTATTGAGTTTTTTCAAGGCCGCGTACAAGGTGGTTGATTTACCACTTCCTGTCGGCCCCGTTATCAAAACAATACCATTGGGTTTGTCTAAAATATCAATAAATGCTTTTGCATTTTCTCCTGTAAAACCCAATTGGGTAAAATCAAGAACCGCATTTTCCTTATCCAATAAACGGATTACTACACTTTCACCATACATTGTCGGCACCGTTGAAACCCGCAAATCAATTTCCTTGCCTAGCATTTGCATTTTGATGCGGCCATCCTGGGGTAAGCGGCGTTCCGCAATATTTAGGTTAGCCATGATTTTAATCCGTGAAATCACTGCTGCAACTGAAGACACCGGTGGCGCTTCAATATCCTGCAAAACTCCATCAATGCGCAGCCTGATGCTCAATGAATTATCAAAAGGTTCAATATGAATATCTGAAGCCCGAGTTTCCAAGGCTCTTTGCATAATCAAATTAACCATTTTAATAACCGGTTCTTCACTGGCCAGATCTTTCAGATGCTCAATATCATCATCGCCAATTTCATCAGAATCCAATCCTTCGAAAATTTTTCCCATCTGAGACTTCCCTTCCCCATACTGAATTTCAAGGGCATTATCAATCTCTGAAGCGACACCAACCTTGACTTTGATTTCCTTGCTGCAAGCCAAACGTAAACAATCAAAATTAAACTTAATTTCGGGATCCATGGCAATAACAGAAATTTTCTCGTCTGTCTCCGCTTCACCAATGATATGGTTTTCCTTTAGAAACCTGAGCGAAACATCTTCTGGAAAAGGCGAAGTATCAGGATATTCTGATGCCTCGACAAGTTCCAGGTGGTTTGATTCCGCTAACGCAGCAGCAATATCACGCTCCGAACAAAAACCAAGTTTCATCAGTGTAGTAGGCAAAGGCTCCATTGTGGTTTTTTGGAGCCGTTTCACCTTTGATAAATCAGTGGCGGAAAGTTTATTTTCCCGTTTTAAAACATCCAGAAAATCTTGATACATACTTTAAACACTCAAAAATTTTATTATCCAAAATGCGCACAAACCTATCGTGGAAACTATTCAAATGACCTTATCTTAGGGCTTGATATTCAAACTAAAGTTCAATTGCCCGATTATTTTTTAAAACAATTACAATATTAAATTACGCGTATCTTGCTTAAATTAAGTTCATTCATCACAGCTAAGGAACGAACATGAAATAACTTTGACAACTGGCTTGTCTTTTTATCCGTCTTCTGCGTTGTAAAAATAGTTACATAGCTTGCTATGCGCCTATTTCTACGCCTTGAATACGAATAACAATACGGCGCCAGTTGCCAAACTTATTCCGCGCTCGTTCCTAATAATAGACCACCCCTCAAGTTAATTTTTCACATTGCTGATTTTTATTATGGTAATTTCAGTAGCTTATTTGCAATTTCAATAACCTGGCATTCATCTATATCTTTGATAGAAAAATCATTTTTGTCTAATTTATAAGGGTTTATCTTCGATGGAGACTTGATGACACGGTTGCTTTCTGTTTGATACACCCGACTCACTGGAGTTGGACCAAAAATGGTAATCGACGGTCTGTTTAACGCCCAAGCCATGTGTGTCGGCCCGGTATCATTACCAATCACCAAATCGGATTTGGCAATCGCTGCCTTCAGCGAATTCAAATCCATTTTCGGCATTGCTTTGATATTTTCCGCTCGGCTTTCCAACCATTTAGCGACCGCTTGCTCTTGTTCATTTCCCCAGACGGCAAGACAGTTTACCGGCAAGTTTTTTGCTATTTTTAAAAATTTTTGTTTTGGATAATTTTTACTTTCCCAACTCGATCCAACCACAAAAATAACATTTTTTTTATTAGCGGCAAAATACTCATGGATTTCAGCATTTTCGTTCTTGTAAAACAAAAATGGAGTTTTAACTAAAATTTGTTCCGGCAAAATTTCAAAATTAAGTGGCTTGGATAAAATAAAAGCATTTCTGTCTATGGTATTTTTTTCATAACTGCAGGCTATTTTTTGGTCGTAAAAAAGCGCTGCAAAACTTTCACGAGAAGATGCCCGATCAAAACCAAACAACTTTCCTCCAAGCAACTTTGCAACCACCGAGGACTTAATCAAACTTTGGGCATCGATAACCAGATCATAGTGATTTTTTGCATAATTCTTTATCCTCTGATATTCATTGAACAGTTTCAGCTTGCTCAGTTTAATGCTTTGCAAATTAACCGTTAATATCTGGCTTAGATCAGGATTATGGCGCAATATTTCTGAAAATTTTTCTTCAACAATCCAGTCAATTTCTATGTCCGGGATAGATTGCTTGATAAATTGTAAGCCAACCATTGCATGAACAATATCACCCAAGGCCGAAAGTTTAACTATTGCTATTCGCATTTTGATTGGCTATTCCATCATCGACAAAACTTGCTGTGCTGTTATCCTGGTCAAACAATGATAATGACCAAAAGAGCATTCCCGGCCAAAACAAGGAGAGCAAGACAAATCCAGACTAATAATCGCAGCCTTTTTGCTAAGTGGCGGCGTAAATTTAGGATCGCTGGAACCGTAAATTGCCACCAGTTTTTTATCTAACGCGGCTGCCACATGCATTAATCCAGAATCATTGCTGACTACAATTTTTGCCAATGACATCAAATCGATTACTTCGGCGATTGTTGTTAATCCGCTAAAATCCTGGCAATTATTTCCCGTTTTCTGATTAATTTCGCTGCAGACAGCTTTATCCTTTTCAGAGCCAAACAACCACACCTGCCAACCATCTGTAATCTTTTGCTCAGCAACATCAGCAAAGTGGGCGGTCGGCCAGCGTTTGGCTGGTCCATATTCAGCGCCCGGAGATAATGCCAAAATTTTTTTTTCAGTCGTCAGATTAAATTTTTCAACTGTCTTGGCAACAGTTTTCTGGCTTACACGCAATACAGGAGATGGACAATCTGGAGAAAATTTTGTTTTGCTTTGCTCAGCCAAAGCCACAAATCGCTGAACCGTCATGGTTAAAACTGATTTGTCTAGTCTCCTGGCATCATTTAGCAACCCCCAACGCATTTCTCCGATATAACCTGTCCGGCGTGGAATTTTGGCAAAAAAAGGAATGAGTGCTGATTTCCATGAATTGGGCAACACAATTGCCTGTTGATACCCAGCCTGGCTAAGCTTTCTTCCTAACTGATAACGTTGAATTAATCCGAACTGGCCTCTTCCTACTGGCATTGAAATTGTTTCGGAGACCTCAGGCATTCGCTCTAATAAAGAAAATGTCCAGTCAGGCGCCAATACATCAATTTGACAGTCAGAATATTTTTTTTTTAAGGCGATAAACAAGCTTTGCGCCATCACCATATCGCCCACCCAAGCGGGGCCAATAACAAGAATTTTCTTTGTTTGACTCAAGCTTTAAGCCACGTAGCTTAACCATTCATCATGGTCATCACGGCGGCCATGAACATAATCAAAATAGAGTGACTGTAGCCGCTCAGTTATTGGCCCACGCGATCCATCGCCAATCATTCGATCATCTAATTCTCTAATGGGTGTCACTTCAGCTGCGGAGCCAGTAAAAAAAGCCTCATCAGCCACATAAACTTCATCGCGTGTGATTCTTTTTTCTACCACTTCATAACCGCATTCCTGAGCAATTGTGATTAATGTATCTCTGGTTATACCTTCCAAAGCAGAAGTTGTTTCAGGCGTGTATATTTTACCATTTCTGACAATAAATAAATTTTCACCACTGCCTTCAGCGGCATAGCCTTCATGATCCAGTAATAAAGCTTCATCATATCCAGTCGAAATAGCTTCCTGAAGCGCTAAAATGGAATTAAGATAATTGCCGTTTGCCTTGGCCTTGCACATGGTGCTGTTAACATGATTTCTGGTATACGATGAAGTTCTGATACGAATCCCTTTTTGCAAATTTTCTGCGCCCAAATAAGCGCCCCATTCCCAGGCAGCAACCATGGTGTGAACTTTCAGGTTATCAGCACGAATACCCATGCCTTCGGAACCATAAAAACACATGGTTCTGATATAGGCATTATCCAGTTTGTTTTTGCTAATCGCTTGCTTTTGCACCTGATTAAGTTCCTCCTTGGAAAATTCGATTCGCATATTCAAAATATGCGCGGAACGAAACAGCCTGTCGGTATGTTCGTTCAATTTAAAAATGGCAGTCCCTTTTTGCGCATGATAAGCCCGTAAACCTTCAAAGACGCCAGCTCCATAATGAAATGTATGGGTCAATACATGAACTTTTGCTTCCCGCCATTCAACCCATTCACCATCTAACCAAATATAACCATCTCGATCATCCATCGACATTTATTTTCCTCCAGCATTTTTTTAACTAAAGCATCAGCTATTCCATTAACTCATGCCAAATTTGTTTAACTTTTGCACGAAGATCAACATATTCTTGTGCATTTATCTGTGCCTTCCTGCCTTGTAAAACCTCTCTATGACTACGGTCCCTGAAAGTACAATAAGCCTGCATCAAGGTATTTGTTACTGATACGGAAATGAATCCCTGATTCTGTAGTGCCTCAAGTAATCGCACGTTATCAGTATAGGCCAAAAGCTTGTGATTTTGAGAAGCGAAAGCCAGTACTCCGAATTGTACTATAAACTCAATATCTGCAATACCGCCTTGACTATGCTTTAGATCAAATATATTTTCATCGATTGGCTGATTATTACGCATTTTTTCGCGCATTTCACGTACTTCCTTTTTCAGGGCTTGGTAATTTCTAGGTAAAGAAAGAATTTTTCCTCTGATTTTTTCGAAGCGATTTTTCAATTGAAAATCACCTGCTACAAAACGCCCTCTGACAAGCGCCTGGTGCTCCCATGTCCAAGCATCTTTTTTCATGTAAGCTTCATAAGCATCTACATGACTCACCAATAAACCTGATTTTCCGCTTGGCCTTAGCCTCATATCCACGTCATAAAGCTGCCCGGAAAGCATTTTAGTATTCAGCATGCTCATGACTTTTTGGCCAAGCCGGCCGTAAAACTGCGTATTGCTGATTGGTTTGATCCCGGTAGTCATTACATTTCCATCCGAACAATTATAAAGAAAAACCAAATCAAGATCAGATCCATAACCCAACTCCATTCCACCCAGTTTGCCAAAACCAAGGACAGCAAACCCCGTTACTTCATCTACCGCCTCTAAACCAGGAAAGCCATGCTTTTCAGCCAGACCGAGCCAAACCTGCTTTACTACCTCATTTAAAATAACTTCCGCAATATAAGTCAGATAATCACTGACTTGCATGATAGGAATAACACCCATAATATCAGCTGCAGCCACATGGAGCACACTGATATGTTTGAATTTTCTTAGCGCATACATCAATTGTTCAGTATCTCTTACATCGATTTCCGCTAACAACCTGTTTAGCCGCCGGGCTAATTCTGCCCTATCCATTGGTTCGTATAATGACCTTGGGTCTAATAACTCATCAAATAACACCGGATATTGCGCCATATAATCGCAAATCCATACACTTGATGAAGACAGCTTTACCAATTGCGTTAATGCGTCAGGGTTTTCACTCAAGAGAGCAAGATAAACATTTCGTCCTGCAACTTTTTCAAGTAAGCTGACAATTCTTTTTAATGTCTGGTCAGGATTATCATGCTGCGAAACTTCCAGAAGCAATTTGGGCATTAACTGATCTACAATGACTCGCCCTTTTGTGGTCATTTTTTGTAAGGCAGTTGAATTTTTAAAATTTTCTATCAAATGATAACTTTGTTCTGGACTTTTATAGCCCAGTTTTTCCAACCCAGCGACCAACTGATCACTGCCCGCCTTTGCAATCCAAACAATTTCCCCTTGCGAGAGCTGCTTTTCATTCTTAGTTAAAGAAAAAACCTGTTCAAAAACCTTATGAACTTGCAGCCGGACTGCATCAAGTTCTCTAGCAAAGCTATTCCAATCAGAATAACCCATTGCGACTGTGAGACTAAGGCGCGCTAATTCATCTCCAGGTAAATCATGGGTTTGCCTATCCTGGTATTGTTGAATGCGGTTTTCAAGCCTGCGCAAAAATACATAGGAATGCTGTAATTGTTTGGCATCACTACTAGATAAAAAGTCTGACTTACCTAAAATATCCAAAACTTTCAAAATACGGCGCTCTTGCAATTGCTTTTCATTCCCCCCCCTAATTAATTGAAAAGCCTGTCCGATAAATTCAATTTCCCGAATACCACCTAAACCAAGTTTGATATTATCCATTCTGTCCTTACGTCGTAATTCCTGGATAATTTGAAATTTTAGTGATCTTAATTCTTCAAAAGCCCCGTAATCCAAGTATCTCCGATATACAAATGGCTTTATCATTGCCATGAATTTCTTGCCAGTTTCAACATCGCCTGCCACCGGCCTGACTTTAATCATCGCATAGCGTTCCCATTCTCTAGCTTGTGTTTGGTAATAATTCTCCATTCCATCGAGGGTCATGACTAATGGACCACTGGCACCAAATGGTCTTAATCGTGTATCAGTTCTGAACACAAATCCATCTGCCGTCACTTCATCTAAAACCTTAACCAGCTGGCGGGCCAGATGGGTGAAAAACTCACCGTAGGTAGTGCTCTTGCGATCAGTCAATTCTCCGTCTTGTTCATAACAAAAAATCAAATCAATATCTGAAGAAAAATTTAACTCCCATGCTCCCAGCTTTCCCATCCCTAATACAACCAGTTGTTGTTCAGAACCATCAGCTTTAACAGGGGTGCCTTTTAATTGACAAGCCTTTTGATACAATTGTGATAAAGCAGTTTCAATACAGATTTCTGCCAATGCAGTTAAATCGGTTAAAGTCTCATCCAAATCCGCCCAGCCCGCCAAATCCCGCCAGGTAATTCTTATCATTTCCTGACATCTAAATTCTCTAAGAGCGATAGCTAGATCTTTCGTGGATAAAAACTTTAGAAGCAATTCCTTATAATCCTTGCTTGCTACATTTGAAAACAAACGCCCCGATTCCAATAAACCAATCAACAAACCTGGTTTTTTTATACAGTTTTCAGCAACAAATTGGCTACAGGCAAATACTTTTGCCAGAGATGAAATAAAATCCTTGTATTGGTCACAATTGATTTCTTCAAGATTATTTCTGGAAAAAAACTGCTGAATATTTTCTTGGGTCTTTATCTGCAACTTTTCTGGCAAAAATTTAACACCTAATAATGCTTGATCTGACATTGGTCGTTTCTTTTGGGATTAACAATCATTATCTTATCAAGTTATTACCAACTCATGTGTATACTTCGCGCGGTCACGGATGCGGATTAAGAACCAATAGCTTTCATTTAATTTCCAATGGAAAATTGTCATTAATTGTTAAATTATCGCCGTGCGTCTATCCTTTGTGCCGGATTTTTCCAGGACAGTATTTTTTTATCCGCAGTACATAAAGCAGCATTGCTATTGACAGCGGAGGCAATAATCATCCGATCTGCGGAATCACCATGAAAATGTGGAAAATTGGCAGATTGAATAGCAATGTCGCCCTTTAAAGCAATTTCCTGTAAACCATTATCCAGTAAATTTTTTCGCCACTGATCGACAGGAACAGAAATTTCCAGGCGTTTTTTTTCGATTAGCATGGCGACTTCCCAGAAGCTGATTGCTGACACAAACAAAGTATTTTCCTTAAATGTCTTGTCTATTGCCGTTAAGGCCTTTTTTCCTAAACGGGTATCACCCGAATCTAGCCATACCAACACATGGGTATCAAGCAACATCACGAATCAGCATCCCATTGCTGATCAACTGGTTCAATCAGGTCATCTGAATATTGGATTTGCTGACGATGCAGACCAAATAATGTTGCGGGACGTGTTTGATAAGGAATTAATTTGGAGACAGGTTTACCATTTTTGGTGATAATAATTTCTTCCTGTCTTTCATTGACCAGATCCATAAGATGCAAACATTTTGCTTTAAATTCGGAGGCTTTTATTTTTAACATAAGGGTTGATCTTCGAAAAAGTAACTATGGTCATGATTATAGTCACTAATGGCTTTATGAACAATAGGATTCTGTTTTTCTCTTGCAAGAGCCAAGCATATATTCGACACTGGTAGGAATGTGGAATGAATATAGTCAAGACTACCTAATGTTTCTGCTGATAGGAACAACGTTGGTTTTTTCTATACCTATTTTCTTTATCCCTTTAACATGGGCAAGAATAATGAAATGGACTATACCAGAACAAACGGATTTAGTTTTATACTTCGGACGATGTTTAGGTTCTTTAGCGCTTGTCATGGAATACGCTACTTATCAAGCGGCAACATCAGGCATGGGCGAACTGATAATTTTCCAAATTTGGATTGGAATAAGTTTGTTTATGGTTGGGTTACACATTTATGGTGCAATCAAACGCATACAGCCAATAACTGAAACACTGGAGATAGCTTTGTGGGTGTTACTTTTGTTCCTAAGCCTAGCATTTTATCCAACAATGTAATGATCAAGCCCACCTGCTGATATGAAGCGTGACGGAACTGGAGCAAGCGGGCTTGATACTCCTTAATGACTGCCCCCCTACTAAACGGATTTAGCAGTACTTACTGTTATCAAAGTAGGCAAAATACTGTTCGATGGCCTCAACGATAGGGATTACTCAACAGTTGCACCCAATACGCCATCACAAACCTTGGGGACTTTATCAAGTATTTTTTTAACACCCCTAGAATGGGGACTGTTTTGCGGTGAACTCTTTAATTTCACCGCTGTGAAATCACGGATTCAGATTAAAGTTTCACCCAAAATCTAAGCCGATCTAACTTCCTGGTTTTTCCGTTGTAATAGCTGACGACTCATTAACCTCTGTTTTTTTCTGATCGTCCTCGTCCGATTTATCTTTTCCGTAATGCATTAACATTTCAGCGATACACTCATAAACGCTTTGTGAATATTGCCCTTTTGCAATCGAAAGTCCACGACCGCCGCCAAAGTTTTTTTGTAATTTTTTCAACTCCTGCTGAGGATTTTTGGCCTCCTCCAATCCAAGCATTTCAGTGTAGAGCTGATAGGCTTCCCGTCTTTTAGGGTCGAAAAAAATGATACCCGGCATTTTATCGCTAGTCCTTTTAACGACACAGTCTGTCATATTCTCAGGATCAATTTCATAATCTTTAATATCTTGATCCTTTTGCATATCTTTCATAACCGCCTGTTCAAATTCCTGCTTTTCTGAACAGCCTGAAAGTACAATCAACAACAAAGGCAACAATAAAATTTTTTTCATGCAAAATCTCGATTTACAACTATTAAAAAACCAAGATTATACGTGAATTTTTTATGGGTTTCAGACGCCAAACAGCCAAACTTGACTATTTATTGATTATTTCACCCAACCCCCTCCTTCAGATGAGGGTTGAGTGAGGTGCAGCAGGACTGGTTATCAAAACGTAACCCGAATTCCTCCCCACACGCCAAAAGGAGGCGCCGGCCCTACAAAACGAGGATTGGTGAAATTTTCAAACCCTGGTAGTTCGTTGGATTCGCCCAATAAACCAAAGGATTCATATTTGTTGTCAGCAACATTCTCCATGACTACAAATAATGAGAAATTATCAGTAACTGCGTAGCTGCCGTGCAAATTCAGAACCCAGTACGGTTCCAATTCTGACAGATAATTACCTTCATCACCCCTGACATGCTGGCCTGAATTAAACAAAATATCTGCACCAACTTTCATTCCTTTAAACAGAGTCACTTCCAAACCCGCGTTGAGTTGATGCTGCGGAATACCAGGAATTCGATCTCCCTTATCCACCTGAATCAAACCGGAATCATTTGCGTTAGGATGCGTGGGACTGTTGATGGTGAAGGAATCCTGAAAAGTCGCATCAATAAAGCTGTAGTTCGTGTACCAATTTATCCGATCATCCCATAGCTTGCCGCGCAAATTAACTTCCACTCCCAAACGGCGGGTATCGCCAATATTATCAAAAAAGCCAATATTGGAAGTCGTGCCACCGGTTGACTGGAAAATGATGTCATTATTATTGATGGTATGGAAAAACGTCACATTCCATGCCAAGTCCTTCCATAAAGTACCCCGGACACCGGCTTCAAAACTCTTGGCAACCACTTGATCAAGAGGTGGATCAGCTAAAAAAGCATTAGGCAGACGACATTCATTATTTGGGTCTGAACAAGCCAGTTCAATAATAGTCGGCGTTCGAGTTGATTCGCTGTAACTACCGTAAAAATTCAAATTTTCCAAAGCTTGCCAGGTTAAGCCTACCGATGGATTGAAACGATCATAATAATGGATGCCATATAATTCCGGATGATTGCCCAATTTATCATTCAGGGTGATTTTAGTGTGGTTATATCTTCCAGCGACCGTGAATGCTAAAGTCTCGGTCAAGTCCAAAGTGTCAGAAAAATACCATGACCAGGTTAGGGTACTACCGTTCATCACCAGCGCATCTTCCGGTACAAAAATACCAGTACGGTCGGTACTCCGGTCTTTTTGTAAATTCGCAACTTCAACACGGGATCGATAATTCACCAAGCCTCTGTTAAAACCGCCACCAAAAATTAAATTGTTTCCATGCCCGAAAACATCGTAATTAAAGGCACTCTGGAGATTCACGCCAAAACTGGTTTGTTCACGAGTGCTGATGTTATTGATGGCATCTAAAGGATTAGCTTCGGAAACAGGAATTGCCGAGCCATCTTGACCCAACACCAAACTGTCATCATCACAAGGCGGAGTGAAATCGTCATCGTCATCACCGTCCCCCATTGCCAAAAAAGAATTACCTCCAGATTGACATTCAATAAAATTGGAATTATCACCATTGAATGAACTGGTAACTGTTTCCCGCCAAAAAGCATTGCCAGCTAACTGGAAATTATCATTAACCCAATGCGTACCCTCAAGGGTTAAAAACTTCATGTCATTTTCAGTAATATCTGGCGATGTAAAAATTGCCTCCCGATCTTTAAATGCCAGTTCAATTGGTATTGGCCCATTTCCAGTCAAATCACTTTTACCGTAAAGAAACCCCAGATCCAACGTTGTATCATCGGTATGCCAACCAACCGAACCGTAGATATTTAATGCATCGGATGGTGAAGCATCCCGCCAACCCTGCTCATCAAAATACCTAACATTGACAAAATAACCAAAATTTCCATTATTGCCGCCGCTTTCTGCTGATACCACCACCCGGTCAAACGATCCACCATACACTTCTAACTTTTGACCCGGGGAATTAAAACCATTTTTGGTCTGGATGGAAATTGCACCGCCCAAAGTATTCAAGCCAAAAACCGGATTTGAACCACCAACCAAATTGATGCTATGAATCATCGATTCAGGAATCAAATCCCAATTGACATTATCACCAAATGGATCATTAAAACGTGCACCATTAATAAAGATACTAAGCCCCTGAGGCAAGCCCAATAAAGGCGAAGCTGAATAACCACGATAATTCAGATCAGGCTGCAAAGGATTATTCTGCGCCGCATTCAGATTAACACTACTAAGGTTTCGGCTTAGAAAACTGCTTAAATCCAATGCTTCTGAGCGATCAATATCTTCGCTTGTTACTGACTGAATATTACTTGGCATCTTGTTTTTGTCCAAACCAATCCCATGAACGGGACTAACGCCAATAATTTCAACCTCTGGCAGTGAAACTGTATCGGTATCAGCCTGAGCAATTTGTCCAAGTGTTAGCAAAACACAGGGTAATTGTTTAAAAATAAATGCGTACTGCTGTTTTGTTATTCTTTTCATTGTGGAGATCAGATTAATAATTTTTCTTTTTCTGGCATCGAATCCAGATTTTTCCAGGATTATAGAAAGACTATTTGATTTTCTCCCCAATCTCTTTTTTAACAGTCATTATTGGAGAAGAAGCTATCTTTCAACCAGCAGCCATCCTTGGCCACTGAAGTGGTATTAGGATACGGACTCACAAAAAAATGTCATTAGGAAAAATTCCTGAATTTCAGACAAGAAAAGAACACAATCCTTGTGAATGAGCATCACAATTTTTGGAGGTTGGGAAGGTTAATGCGTTAATATTTGTTCGGCTTCCAGATATTTTTTTGCGCTGGTTTTTACGACGTCCTCCGGCAAAGAAGGGCCTGGAGCTGTTTTATCCCAATCCAACGCTTCAAGATAATCCCGAATGAACTGTTTATCAAAACTGGGCGGGCTGATACCAAGCTGATATTGGTCAGCAGGCCAGAATCTTGATGAGTCTGGCGTTAAGATCTCATCAATCAAATACAATTTGCCTTGCTCATCCAGGCCAAATTCAAATTTGGTATCGGCAATGATAATTCCTCTACTTTTTGCAAATTCTGAGGCTTCATTGTAAATCCGCAAACTCACATCTCTTACTTGCTCTGCCAGTTCTTTTCCCAATAATTCAACTGTTTTGGAAAATGATATATTTTCATCGTGATCGCCGATTTTCGCTTTGGTTGATGGCGTGTAAATCGCCTCCGGTAATTGTTGGGCTTGCTGCAAATCCTTTGGTAACTGAATGCCACAAACAGAACCGGTTTGTTGGTAATCTTTCCACCCTGACCCGATCAAATATCCCCTGACAATCGCTTCAACAGGCAGAGGTTTCAGTTTTTTGACAATAATAGCTCGCCCTTCAACCTGAGCACGCTCCGCTTCATCAGTCAATATTTGCTCCAGCGTCAAATCAGACAAATGATTGGCAATGATGTGCTGCATTTTGCGAAACCAAAAATTTGATACGCTGGTTAAAACGCGGCCTTTACCAGGAATCGGTTCCGGTAAAATCACATCGAAAGCTGATATTCTGTCCGTCGTCACAATCAACATGTGCTGATTGTTAACATCATAAATATCCCGCACCTTGCCACGAGCAAGTAATTTCAAACTGGTCAATGATGATTCATACAATGCAAGGGGTGCCGTCATGGTTGCTCTCTAAAAATTTAAAAATATGTTATTAATGTACCATTTTTTATTAAACAGGATTAATCATGAGTTGGCTCGGTAAATTCTTGGGCGGTGCATTTGGCTTTTTATTAGGCGGGCCTTTGGGTGCAATTTTAGGCGCATCAATTGGACATCAATTTGATTCCGGGCTGGATGGCTTCGACAGATTGGCAAACGAGGGTTTTAAGCCGGGCGAACAACATCGCGTACAAATGGCTTTTTTTACCGCTACTTTTGCAATCATGGGGCATATTGCCAAATCTGATGGTCGGGTTTCTGAAGCAGAAATCACCCTGGCCAAACGGGTCATGGATGAAATGGCGTTAACCCCCGAAATGCGAGAAACCGCCATCAAACTATTTCAACAAGGCAAAAATAAGGATTTTGCACTGGATGAGATATTAATACAATTTCGCCATGAATGTCACCGCCGCATCCATTTGATTCGCATGTTTCTGGAAATTCAAATTCAGGCAGCGATGGCAGATGGGGAAATTTCCAGTACCGAGCAACATATTTTGATTCATATATGCGAAGTATTGGGTATCCCCCGATTTGAATTTGAACGAATAAAAATCCAGCTCCAGGCCCAGCAACGGTTTTATAGTCACGGCAGACATCAACAGGCAAGATCACAAACATCAACTTTACAAGATGCCTATGCAGTTTTAGGACTGACTCCTTCAGCCAGCGATGCTGAAGTGAAAAAAGCTTACCGTAAATTGATGAGCCAAAACCACCCGGATAAATTGGTTGCCAAAGGGCTACCCGAAGAAATGATGACTTTAGCCAAAGAAAAGACCCAAAAAATCAGGAAAGCTTATGAAATTATTACAAAATCTCGGAGCTAAACCAATTATCAAATACAACATGCGCTTCATCGACACCAAGTTTTTTCAATGCCGAAAATATTTGTACTGAAATATCCAAATCCACTGCCCCTAGCTCTCTTTCAACTTTCAACAAAGTGTTTTTCGCTGCCCCAAATTTCAATTTGTCGGCTTTAGTCAACAAAATGTGCAATGGTAATCGGCTATGTTCGCACCAGGTAATCATTTGCCTGTCAAAATCCGTAAGAGGATGTCTAATATCCATAACCAAAATAATGCCGCAGAGTGATTTTCGATTATGCAAATAGCTTTCAAGCAACTGATACCACTGTTTTTTAATTTTCTCAGGAACTTTGGCATAGCCATAACCGGGTAAATCAACAAATCGCAATAGCTCGCTGACTGTAAAAAAATTAAGCAGTTGTGTCCGACCAGGAGTTTTACTTGTACGCGCTAGGTTTTTTTGTGTTGTTAAGGTATTAATAGCACTCGATTTTCCAGCATTTGAGCGACCAGCAAAAGCGATTTCGAGACCATCATCTTCCGGTACGCCAGAAAGATGAGCCGCGCTAATTAAAAAACGGGTTTGATGATAAAGTTTGTTGGCCATATTTTTCTGAAAATTACTCTAAATAATTAAGCCCTGACATATCCTGTAAGATTTGCTTTGTGGAATCTGGCACGGCATAATGAACCTTGATCATTAATTGATTTTCCTCACGTTACAACGAAGCCCGAGCAAAAGCAATGATGAACTGATTAAACAAATCTGGAAAAATTATTAACACCATGAGATTTTTTTCTGAGTGTAAAAAACTTGCCCAAATACCGGCATCAACAAGTAACTTTGATTTCCTGATATTGAATATTATTAAATATAACCTTGGCTGCTTGCCTGGTTATACCTTGATCCTTCTTGAATATAATTACAATTTCCAAAGAGAAAAACAATGAACAAAAAAAAACTGGCTTTATCCATCGCTTTGTTAATTGCCGCCACTTCAACCACCTTAAACGCAGCTGGAAAAGTTGCCGAAGGAAAAACAAAATCTGCATCATGCGCCGGTTGTCATGGCGAAAAAGGCAACAGCCCCATGCCGTTATTCCCAAAACTTGCCGAACAACATCCTAGTTACCTGATCAAGCAACTAGTCGAATTTAAAGATGGCTCCAGAAAAGATGCAACGATGGCGCCCATGGCAATGGGTCTGAACGAAGATGACATGGAGGATATTGCTGAATTTTATGCAGCTCAAAAAATTTCCAAGAACCCGCTCCCGGTTCTAGAATCTGATGATGACGACGATGACGATGACGAAGAATCTACTTCTGATGATTCTCAACAGACGCCCGATATTAAAGAACTAATGGCCATAGGAAAAAATCTCTATCGAAATGGCAACCTTAAATCAGAAGTTTCAGCCTGCATTGCTTGTCATGGCCCCGGTGGCGAAGGAAACTTGCCTGCTGCATTTCCAGCCTTGCGTTCTCAACATGCTGATTATTTAATCAAAACATTGAATGATTTTAAATCCGGCGCTAGAGGAAAAAAAGATAATATGATGCGCATGATTGCACAAAAAATGACTGATGAAGAAATTCGCGCTGTGTCCTATCATATATCTATGATGAAGTAATAATATTGACAACCACCTTGGAGAATCTACAAATGCCCCTTAAACCCATCAGAAACATTTTTTTGTTTATATTGCTTGGTGTTACCTCAATTACTTATGCCGAGGAATTTGTTAACCCGGGATATCAAACACTTGCCACTCCACAGCCAGTGGAGGATCCAACAAAAGTTGAGGTCATTGAGTTTTTCTGGTACGGCTGTCCTCACTGCTTTCATTTTGAACCGTTGCTCCACAAATGGGAACAAAGCTTACCGGATTATGTCAATTTTATTCGCCAACCAGCTATATTCAGTGCGCTATGGGCAAAACATGCCAAAGCCTATTTTACGGCTGAAGCTTTAGGCGTTGTGGATAAAGTTCATGCTGATTTTTTTGATGCTATACAGAATAAAAAACAAAAGCTCGAAACAGAAGATCAGCTTGCCAAGTTCTTTGTCGATCATGGTGTAGACGAAAAAAAATTCCGTGACGCTTACAATTCCTTCCTGGTTGATGCAAAAATGCGTCAGGCAAAAATGATGGGGCCACGTTATGGCATAACCGGTGTTCCTGCTATTGTCATCAATGGCAAGTATAAAACCAATGGCAGACTTGCTGGCTCACATGAAAAAATGATCCAGGTTATGAACAAACTGATTAAACAGGAAAAAGCCAAATTACAACAATAAAAATACGGGAAGCCTGATCTGAAATGATCGGCTTCCCGACATCAGGTTACAATTTTATCCACAAGACTGGTTGAAATTATTAGGATAGTTTCAACCAATTATTTATGGTGTAACAACTCAGTATTTATGATTTCAATATCAGTGACTGATATTGACTGATTTTAGCTAAATTAATTTGCTGAATAGTTACTGTAAGGTTTTTTTATGAATCAAACTGATAATGATGAAGTAAACAAATGGAAAGACAAATTTTTTAAGTTACTCGATGAGCAAGAAAA
>Ga0256841_1000910_pt1 | contig 27733 bp, 29 predicted proteins | sample 356308metaG_FD_185971 | JGI IMG/M metagenome (GOLD analysis project Ga0256841, IMG submission 185971) | Hydrothermal vent microbial communities from Mid Atlantic Ridge, Atlantic Ocean - 356-308 | ecosystem: Environmental > Aquatic > Marine > Hydrothermal vents | place: Atlantic Ocean: Mid...
GGCGGCTCCAAGAAACGCCCGTTCTACCGTATTGTCGCCACCGACAGCCGCATGCCGCGCGATGGCCGCTTTATCGAAAAGCTGGGCACCTACAATCCGTTGTTGCCCAAAGACAGCGAAGAGCGCGTAAAGATGGATATGGAGCGCGTGCAATACTGGCTGGGTCAGGGCGCAAAACCGACCGACCGGGTCTCGCGCTTCCTGGAAGCCGCTGGAATCCTTGAGAAAAAAGAGCGCGCCAATCTGAAAAAAGGTGAACCGCACGCCAAGGCCAAAGAGCGCGCCGAGGAAAAAGCCGCCAAGGCAGCCGAAGCCGCCGAGGCTGCCAAGGCCCCCGCAGAAGAACCCAAGGCGGAAGAAGCCGCAGCCGAGGAACCGGTCGGCGAAGCCACCCCGGCAGAGGCTGAAGACGCCAAGGCCGAGTAAGAAACGGAACTCAAGATCATGCCTGAATTTTCACCAACATTCCGGCAGGATTTTGATCGTTTGCTCAGGTGGCGGCGCGACGTGCGCCGCTTCCGTACAGACCCAGTTGATGACACCTTGTTGCAGGATTGCCTGAGCAGTTTCCGGCTGGCCCCGTCTGTCGGGCTGTCTGAACCCTGGCGTCTTGTTCGGGTCAAAAGCCCCGCAGCCAGGCGCGCGGCTCTTGAGAACTTCGAGCAGGCCAACGCCGAGGCCCTTGCCGGCTATAGTGGCGAAAAAGCCCGTCTTTACGCGGGTTTGAAGCTTTCCGGCATGCAGGAATCCCCAGTCCAGATGGCGGTTTTCTGTGATGAGGAAACCGCCAAGGGGTCGGGTCTGGGGGCCGCCACGATGCCAGAGACCCGGCGCTATTCCGTCGTTGCCGCAATCGTCCAGTTCTGGCTGAAGGCGCGCACCGAGGGGCTGGGGGTCGGCTGGGTCTCCATTCTTGACGCCGACCGCCTGCGCGAAGATCTGCAAGTATCGGACGGCTGGAAACTGGTCGCTTATCTTTGCATTGGCTGGCCCATGAATGTTACCGATACGCCAGAGTTGGAACACGTTGGCTGGGAAACACGGAATGCCAGCCTTGACCTGTTGGAGCGATAGGAGAATGTCACATTCCGGGGATGATCTGATCTGCGTCGGGGCCATTGCCGGAGCCTATGGCGTGCATGGCGAGGTTCGGTTGAAGAGCTTCTGCGCCCGGCCCGAGGATATTATCAACTATACGCCGCTGACGGACGAGACCGGGGGGCGCACATTTTCCCTGACCCTGTCCCGTGCCATGAAAAACGGATTTGTCGCACGGCTGGAAGGGATCAACAGCAAGGAAGCCGCCGACGCGCTGCGTGGCATACGCCTGTTTGCCCCGCGCAGCAGTCTGCCCAATCTGCCGGACGATGAATTCTATCACGCCGATCTGATCGGCCTGACCGTTCTGGACACCGGCGGAACCGTCCTGGGCCGGGTCCATGCCGTGCAGAATCATGGTGCGGGGGATTTGCTGGAAATCACCCCCGGGGCCGGCGGGAACACCATCCTGTTACCTTTTACCCGCGCCGTTGTCCCCACCGTGGATCTGGCGGCAGGCCGCATCATCGCCGACCCGCCGGAAGGAGCCTTGTGATGCCAGACAAGCCATTGGGAAATGTATTCTTTATCGGCGGCACCGGCATGTTGGCAGATGCTGCTCGCTGGATTGCCCCGCGCGCCACGTCCCTGACACTGGCCGCGCGCAACCCATCACCCCTTGCTGAAGAGGTCCGCGCAAAACCACACCGGCTGGACTGGGCGAAACAGGCCGGCGCGATGCTGCCGCCGGGTGGCACATTTGATATTGTCATTTCATGGCTGCATGATGAGGCAATATGGCTGGCGCGCCCGGCTGAAGACCTGCTGAAACCCGGCGGGCGCAGCATCCGCATACATGGTGCCAATTCACTGGAACCGGCCAAACGCAGGCTGCGCGACCCCGATCCGCGCCCGGATATTGCCCGTCAGACGGTTATACTGGGATGGGTTGAATCCGGGGCAGGAAAACGATGGCTGACCCATTCGGAAATAAGCCAAGGGGTCATTTCCGCGATCCGGCAGCCCAACAAGGAATTGCTGGTTGTCGGCAATACCAGGCTGGCAGATTAGGCAATTTTCGGCTAAGGCCTGCCTCATGTCCAAACCGTCCAAATCCGAACCGGCCAAATCTTTTGGTCGCAAGAGCATCACTGCCACTCTAAAACCGCGTGACCTGATGGCGGAAATCCCGCATCTGAAAGGGGCATGGGTGGCCAAGGTCATCACCCTGTTTCCCGAGGTTTTTCCAGGCGTGCTGGGTGCCTCTCTGACCGGCAAGGCGCTGAAGGAAGGGCTGTGGCAACTGCAAACCATCGACCTGCGCCCCTTTGGCGAAGGCCGGCACAGGAATGTCGACGACACACCCGCCGGTGGCGGTGCCGGCATGGTGCTGCGGGCCGATGTGGTGGACAAAGCGCTGCAAAAAGCACAGCAGGGCACCCCGACAGATCGCACCAAATGGCCCGTCATTTACCTGTCGCCGCGGGGCAGGCCCCTGACGCAAGCCATGGCGCAGCGATTCGCGCAGGCCGACGGAATAACCCTGCTGTGCGGGCGTTTTGAAGGGATAGACGAGCGGATAATCGAGGAATATGCGATTGAAGAGGTCAGTTTGGGCGATTTCGTCCTGACCGGCGGCGAGATTGCAGCTCAGGCCTTGATTGACGCCACAGTCCGGCTTATACCCCGCGTGCTTGGGAATCAGGCCTCGACCGAAGAGGAATCCTTTTCGGACGGGTTGCTGGAGCATCCCCAATACACGAAACCGAGCGTCTGGAAGGGACGCGCGATACCGGAAATTCTTCTGTCCGGGCATCACGCGAAAATATCCGACTGGCGCAAGGCCATGGCCGAAAGGCTGACCAAGGAACGACGACCTGATCTCTGGCGGGCTTATTGTGCAAAACACGATAGGGACCCGGAAGAAGACCAAGAGCTATAGGGGCGCGCAAACTTTGCGGAACAACCGCAAGCACATAAGGATGAGAGCGATGGATCTGATCGCAGAACTGGAAGCCGAGCAAATCGCCGCGCTGGGCAAGGATATTCCGGATTTCAAGGCGGGTGACACCATCCGTGTTGGCTATAAGGTGACTGAGGGCTCACGCCACCGGGTGCAGAACTATGAAGGTGTCTGCATTGCCCGCAATAACGGGTCTGGCATCGCCGGATCGTTCACGGTGCGCAAGATTTCCTTTGGTGAGGGTGTGGAACGCGTATTTCCGCTGCACTCAACCAACATTGACAGCATTACAGTGATACGCCGCGGTCGTGTACGCCGCGCCAAGCTTTACTATCTGCGTTCGCGCCGTGGTAAGGCGGCCCGTATCCCCGAACAGACCAACTACAAGCCCAAGGCCGACAAGGCCGGGACCAAGGCATAAGGAGCCGGGCCATGAAAAAAGATATTCACCCCGATTACCACATGATCAAGGTCAAGATGACAAACGGTACGATTCTCGAAATGAAATCGACCTACGGCAAGGAAGGCGATCAGCTTTCGCTGGATATTGACCCGACCGTCCACCCCGCATGGACCGGTGGCAACACCCGTCTGATGGATGCCGGTGGCCGCGTCAGCAAATTCAAGAAGAAATATGAAGGGTTGGGTTTTTAATCCGACGCTTGCAATTCAGTCAAACGCCGCCTCCAACCGAGGCGGCGTTTTTGTGTCCGCCCCATATCTTTCATAGTTCGGGTGCCGTCATTGCCCGAGTGGTTCGCAAACCACCCCGTTTTCCCCCTGCGTAATCTTCCAAGCGCCCGGCCCGCAGGGGCCATCGGTCGGTGGCTCCGGCGGAATTGCATTATTCTGACATCCAGCCAGAAAAACCGTAAGTGCAATAAACGAGAGTTTATTCATTGTGCTTTCAAGCCTCCATAATAATTCCATTTTCTTTTGGGGTACATTGGGCGAATGGCAACTCTGCCCCCCATCTCAGGACAATAGTTGTCAGACTATACAATTCTCAACACGGCAATCAGTCATATTCCCTGCTTCCAATACCCACACCTGCACCATATAGTGCCGCAAACACGAAACGGCACATCTGGATCTGGTTAACGGGATTACGAACGTGGCACATATAATTGTTGTCGGAAATGAAAAGGGCGGATCGGGCAAATCGACCACCTCAATGCATGTTGCAACGGCCTTGGCGCGGATGGGTCACAAGGTGGGCGCGCTTGACCTTGATCTGCGGCAGCGCAGCTTTGGCCGCTATGTGGAAAACCGCAAGGCGTTCTGCAAGACGCATGATCTTGATCTGCCCATGCCAGAGTATCACGATCTGCCGCAAATTGATAAATCAAGCCTCAAGCCGGGCGAAAACATTTATGACCACCGCCTTTCGGCGGCTGTGGCAACATTGGAACCCGACAGCGATTTTATCCTGATTGATTGCCCGGGGTCGCATACGCGCCTCAGCCAGGTGGCGCATTCTCTGGCGGATACGCTGATCACCCCGCTGAACGACAGTTTCGTCGATTTCGACCTGCTTGCACATATCGACCCTGACACCGGCGAGGTTCAGGGGCCTTCGGTATATTCCGAGATGGTCTGGAATGCGCGCCAGTTGCGGGCCCAGGCCGGGCTGCCGCCGATTGACTGGGTTCTGGTGCGCAACCGCCTGCCCCCGCAGAGAATGCACAACAAGCAGAAGATGCAGAATGCCCTGGACAACCTGTCGCGCCGCATCGGTTTCCGGGTCGCGCCGGGGTTCTCCGAACGGGTCATTTTCCGCGAACTGTTTCCACGTGGGCTTACGCTTCTGGATCTCAAGGACATTGGTGTAAAACGGCTGAATATTTCCAATGTGGCTGCCAGGCAGGAACTGCGCGATCTGATCAAGGCTCTGAAACTGCCGGGTGTAACCGTGGATTTCTGATTTTTTCGGATCAGGCCTGTTGTTGTCTGTCGGGCACACCTATCTTGAAGTGTAACAGAAGCATTTGCACGAGGTTACATCATGGATGAGCTGTCAATTGAACCTGACTATATCCGCCGTCTGGTTTTCAAGGTCCGGACATTTATGGCTGATGAAGCCCCGGTCATTCCGGATCCCGGTGGAAATCCCAGCGATGATGAATTGCCCACGACGTTACAGGACGGGTTTGATGACCTGTCGCGCGAAGAAATCATCGAGGAAATCGAAGGGTTGGGGCCTGCCAAACAGGATGAACTGGTCGCCCTGATGTGGCTGGGGCGTGATGACGGCAGCCCGGAGGATTGGCCGGAATTGCTGAAAATGGCGCGCGAACGGCGTGAAACACCAACGCCGCACTACCTGCTTGATCACCCGCTTGTGGCGGATTACTGGGCCAATGGCCTGGATATATTGGGCTACGGTTCTCTGGCCGATTGATCGCGCATATCAACCAGCCCTGCAATGCGAAAACCCCGCCATGACAGGCGGGGTTTCAGTGATTGCGACTGGCCGTTACTTGTTCAGCCAGAGCATATCTACCGGATGCTTCTTCTTGCCGGCATCTTCGCCGATCAGCAACGCACCACCGGCCAGCGCCAGAATGTTGTCCGGATTGGCCGGCCTGTCCAGCTCGCAACTGCCATCTGCAGCGGTTTTACCAACCACATAGGGATCCAGCCGGGTGATGTTGTAGTCACCCCCGGTTTCGGAAACATATACCGCACCGCAATCCTCCTTGTTGAGCGCAATCGCCCCGCCATTCGTTTCGTCGCGCGCACCGGTCACCCAATCCGGATCACCCCAGGATTTATCCATGGTCCATGACAGCGCCGAGGCCGCAATATATACTTTTGTTCCGAATGCGGTCGCGCCTTCCAGCTTGTCCCACTCATTCGTGGCCCCCATTGCCGCAGCGGCGCGGCGGCTCTCAAGAAAAGCCGGGCGGTCATCCGGGTAGGATCCGACCGTTCCATCGCCGTTCAGATCCTTGCCGGTCTTGCCTTCGGCCCAGTTCATGATGTCAGCATTGGAAATATAGCTGGTCTGGCCCTCGACATAGTCGGAAACCTTGACGTTATCATATTCTGCGATCCAGCCTTCGATTTCGGCGTTGTTGGCATGGCCAAGCTCCACCCAATCCACATCAAACCCCGCCTTGGTCGGATCCGGCGTATTATCCTGGGTCAGTTTCGCGGCATACAAGGTGCCCGAGCTCAGATCCCCCTTTATATCGGCTACAAACTTGAAGAACACACCACCCGAGGCGGTGTTGTATTTCTTGTCATTGTATTTGGCGGAATCGTCATCGCTCATATAAAGCGTTCTTGCGTCCGGCATGATTGCCGCTGTTTCGTGGCTAAGCCGGCCGGTGGCAAAATGCTTGACCAGTTCGACATCACCCACGGTAGCCGCATTGTTGATCTCAAACAGATAGCCATAGCGGTAGGGGTTCGCCATATGCCCGAGATACTGCATCATGTTCTTCGGCTTGATATAGGTGATGTCATTGCCACCCTTGTATCCGGGGTTTTCGTCAGCGTCATAGTTATCCGGGTGATTCCAGACCGCTGAATTGAAATAGAAATTTTCCTCGGCAATCAGCGGTGTTCCCCAAGGGGTTACCGCACCCGAGCACAAGACCTGCCCCCCGCCAATCGAGCTGAGATCAAGCATTTTTCCGCCGCTCAGGTCAGCCTGCCATTTGCCGTCAACCCGGCTGAGCGGGATCCGGCTGACTGCACCTGCGCCATCGCGCCCCGCGCCCTCCCATCCGGTATAGAGATAGGCCCGGTTCGCACCGGTGGGGATAAACCCGTTGAAATCCGGCGCGTTGGAAACATACATCAGGTTTCCGGCAGTGTCATAAACACCCCCCATGACCTTGCCGTCACCCAATTTGTCGCCCGCACGGGCCAGCACGACATATTCGCCTTGCGCCACATGAACCGTTGCGCGGTCATCTTCAGGTGGAATCTCCACGCCCGGGCCGGAAAAACTGGCGGGGTCGAAACCATCAATATAGCCGATCTGCGCCGGCGCACCGTCTTTCTTGTAGTAATTGCTGCCGCCCACATGCTGGGCGTTCACAAAAATCTCGCCCATACCATTGACCGACAGGCCGGTGACTTCGGCGCCGTCCGGCATCGTTGCAATGCGTGTCAGGGTTTCGGCAGAAACAGCCCCGGCAAGGGCCGTTGCGGATAATACAGTTGTACTTAACAGTTTTGCGGCGAACGCCATGGTTACCTCCCAATTGTTGATTTGCTGATAGGTCAGCATAGGGATTCTTTGGCCGCGACACCAGTAATGAGACGGGAATCCGCTGCTTCGGGTTCTGTCATGATCCCGGCTTACGCCATCATCGCGGTGAAGAATTCATCCCTGACATCGAGGCACACCTTGTCAATTTCGCGCGCTTGCGGCCCGCAAAGCCAAGCCATGACAGAGGCCGCAACAAAGGGCGAAACCAGATCTGACTGGTCAATCTGGCTGACCGGATTCAGTCCAGCGCTGCGGATTTCGTGCTGCATGGAGGTATCCGTCGGCGGAATCCCGATGAAAAAGCTCTGAACCTCGCTGCCTGCCAGTTCCAGTGCCAGCATCCGGGTCATCATCCGCGCCGCCGCCTTGGAACAACAATAGGCTGTCCAGCCTTCCATCGGGGTTGTTGCCGCCCCCGTGCCCGCATTGACGATAACGCCTTTGCTCTCTCGCAGCAAAGGCAGTGCAGCCACGGCCATGCGGTGCAGGCCGACAACATTGACCTCGAAAGCCGGCAGCAGCCCGTCGCTGTCCAGGTTTTCCAGACGCCCGATCGGGTTTATGACGCCAGCATTGTTGACCAGTGCATCCAGCCTTCCGGCCTGTTTGCTGATTTGCCGGATCGCCTGATCAACATCACTCTGCCGCGTTACATCAAGCGGAATGACAGTTGTGTTTTTCAGCAATTCGCGGCTTTCCTTATCGGGATCACCAATGATTCCGGCGAAAACCTCAGCCCCCTTTTCGGCCAGAACTGACGCCAGAACGGCACCGATTCCGCGTACGGCACCCGTAACCAGGATCGTTTTTCCCGAGAGGTCGGGCACCGGAACAGGAGAAAGATTGAACATTTTTCTTGACCCAAGGTAATTTAGCGTTGTTAATTGGCCTGACCATTTATTTGGTAAATACAATTTAGCCAACTGTCAAAGGAAACTGGCCACACCGCCTGCAGGGGGATTTGAATGACCCGCATCGCCGCAATCGAACCCATCCCGATTGCCTATCCGGACCCGAACGATTTCGGCACCACGCGCCGAACGGTATTGGTCCGGGTTGAAACCAGCGACGGTATCGTGGGCTGGGGCGAATGTATTGCCATGTGGCCAGAGGCCTGCCGCGCAGTCGCAACCATCATATCCGACGGTTTCTTTCCGATTCTGCAGAATCACCCGTCCGACGCGATAGACGAGGCTTGGCAGAAAATGCGCCGGCACGCGTTCTGGTACGGCGAGGGCGGCATTGCCTCGATGGCGATATCGGGTATCGACATGGCCTTGTGGGACATCCGCGGAAAAGCCGGGAACAAACCCCTTTACCAGTTGTTCGGTGGCCTCAGGCACGAACGCCTGCCGGCCAACGCGTCTTCTCATGTCAACAAGCAGGGCGAGGCCGCCTGTGTTGCCGAAGTGGTCGGGTTTTTCGAGGCCGGATTTCGCTCCTGCAAGCTTGGCTTTGCCAAAAAGGGCGACAGCACGATCGGTGGCGACCCGGATACGGACGTGCATTTCATCAAGTCCCTGCGCCAGGCCCTCGGATCCGACGCGGGCATTCTGGTGGATATCGGGAATGGTGTGCGCTGGGATGTCGATACGGCCATTTCCGTTGCCAATCGAATGGCCGAATACAACATTGGCTGGTACGAAGAGCCTCTCTATCCGACCGATGATGCCGGCTATCAGAAACTGGCCGCACAGGCTAGGGTGCGCCTTGCCAGCGGTGAGCGCGAATTCACCGAGGCAGGGTATCGCCGCCAGATGGAGTTTGTTCAGGCGATAGAGGTCTATGGGGTCGATCCCGCCCGGGTCGAAGGCATAACCGGGTTTCGCAAGGTCGATGCCCTGGCAACGAAACACGGCAAGGTGGTGAACGCACATGCCTGGTCCACCGCCATCACAACAGCGGCCAGCCTGCATCTTTCGCTGGCGTCCCCCAATACCGAAATCTTTGAATTCAAGCCGTTCGACGTGGTTGTGCAGAACGGTCTGGTGGCCGAGCGTATCTGGCACAAAGACGGCTGGGCCTATCCGTTGCACGGCCCGGGGCTGGGAATTGAGGTGCAGGAAGATGTTGTCCGGAGGTTGGCAGAATGAAAAAAGACCGGAAATACGGCCTGACCCGCCCCTCGGAAAAGGACATCCGCGCGTCAGGGTTCTCCACCCCCTGGGACGCACCGATGATCCCGCCCTTCCCGTTCGAGTTCCGAAATGCGGAAATTCTGACGCTCTATTGGCGCACGGACCCGGAAGCGATGGCATTTCTGCTGCCGCCACCACTGGAACCCGTCGGCGATGTCGCCTGTGTTCACATCTACAAAATGAACGACACAGATTGGGTGGGGCCTTATTGCGAAGCCAATATCATGTTCGGGGCCCGGCTGGGAAACCTGGAGGGGGCCTATTCACCCTATCTGGTCCTGTCCTCTGACGTTGGTGTTTCCCACGGACGAGAAGTGCACGGCCAGCCAAAGAAGCTGGGGCGGCCATCGGTCGAATTTCGCTCTGACCTGATTGTCGGAATAGTCGAACGAAACGGGATTGATGTGATCACCGGCACTCTTCCGTACAAGCAACATCCGGTTGGCCCCGAGGCCTTGCAGCCGTTTTTTGATTTTGCCACCAACCTCAATCTGAAAGCTGTCGACCACATAGACGGGCAGCCGGCAATCCGCCAGATAACCTCGCGCAAGCTGGCCGATGTCAAGGTGCATGAGGCCTGGTCGGGGCCTTGTACCGTCGAGTTGCGGGCAAACGCGCAGCTCCCGGTTTTTCGCCTGCCTGTTGTGGAACCCCTGAAGGGGTTTTTCTGGCGCGCAGATTTCACGCTTGTTGCCGGCGAGATCATCCATGATTATCTGGAGGGCCGGGAATGACAAAGCGCGTTGTCGTCACTGATTATACCTTTCCGGATCTGCACCGGGAAGAGGCGGCCGCCAGCGCTGCGGCGGCCCGGTTCGAACCGCATCAGTGCAAAACCGCCGCCGAGGTTGCAACAGCCGTCAGGGACGCATCGGTGGTTGTTGTGCAGTTTGCGCCGTTTGACAAATCCGCCGTGAGTGCTGTTGCACCGGGGGCCACAATCATCCGCTATGGCGTGGGCTATGATAATATCGACATCACCGCCGCCCTGTCCGCTGGCCTGAAAGTTGGCTACATCCCTGATTACTGTACTGACGAGGTGGCCGACCACACTGCGGCGCTGGCTCTGTCGCTGCTGCGCAAGCTGCCCCAGCTTGACCGGTCTGTAAGACAGGGGCACTGGGCCGCGGTAGCGTATGCCAAACCGCTGAAGCCCTTTTCCGACATCGTGTTCGGCTTTTTCGGCATGGGGCAAATCGGCCGGGCCGTTCTGACACGCCTGAAACCGTTCGGGTTCCGCTTTATCGTCAGTGATCCGGGGTTGGGCCCGCAGGACGCCGCAAACCTGGGCGTAACTCTGACTGATGCCGACAGCTTGGTCAGACAGGCGGATGTTCTGGCATTGCATGCCCCTTCCAATGCCCAAACCATCGGTTTTTTCGACACGGCCCGGTTTGCCGCCATGCAGCCCCATGCTGTCATGATAAACAGCGCCCGCGGCCAGTTGATCGTGGAAGAGGATTTGGCCCGCGCCCTGTCTGAAGGTGAAATCGGCGGCGCCGCGCTCGATGTATTCAACGCAGAGCCTTTGCCGGAAAATTCGCCGCTGCGTGATGCCCCGAATCTGATCCTGACCCCGCATGCCGCCTGGTATTCGGACACTGCGATTGACCGATTACAACATTTGGTCGCCGAGGACATTGCCAGGGCGCTGGCCGGGAAACCACCAAGAAAACCAGTCATGACATGAAAGGAGTTTGATGAAACACACGCCACAGAAGATCACCCGCGCGCGCGGCAACCAGGGATCCCGCTGCGGTGTTTCAAGGAAAATAACAGGGAAGAGCAGCGGTTCAAGCAGGTGCACCCGGCGGGTCGAAGCCGCCGATGTGGAATTGTAACGCGCAATACTGTGCAAGGACAAAACATGTTCAGGGAGGAAAAAATGAGATTATTCAACACGCTAGGCATCACGGCCGCGCTTATGCTGGGGGCAGCCCCCATGGCTTTTGCCGGCCCGGTTCAGATTGAGGGCGGCAAGAATGTCAATATGGTGCTGCTGCCCAAATTTCTCGGCATTCTGGTCTTTGATCAGGCCAATGACGGCGCCCAGGAAGCCCACAAAGAGCTGAAAAACCCCGGGGAACTGCTGTTCGTCGGCCCGACGCCGGAAAACTCGGTTGCCGGCCAGATCGAGATCATGACAACCGCCGCCACCCAGGGACAGGGCGCCGTCATGCTCTCAAACAACACGGGAGATCAGATTGTGCCTTCGGCAAAGGCGGCGCAGGCCGCCGGCACCAGGGTCATCACCTGGGATAGCCCGATCCCGTCAGGTGAAGGCGAAGATGTTTTCGTGGCTCAGGTCGATTTCGGCTCCATCGGAAAGGTGATGGCGGATATGGCCCACTCGATCCTTGGGGGCAAAGGCCAGATGGCAATCCTGTCTGCAACACCGGACGCTTCCAACCAGAACGCCTGGATCGCAAGCCTGAAAGAGGTGCTGAAAAGCGATCCGAAATATGCCGGTATCGAACTGGTTGATACCGTCTATGGCGACGATCAGGCCGAGGTCAGCTACAATCGTGCCTTGGGTCTGGTCGACAAATACCCGGATCTGGGGCTGATCATGTCGCCGACGACCGTCGGCATTCAGGCATCGGCCAAGGCCATGCAGGATGAGGGCCTGTGCGATCAGGTCAAGGTTTCCGGTCTGGGGCTTCCGTCGGAAATGGTCAGCTATACCATGAACGGATGCGCCCCCGAGTTCGCCCTCTGGGACTTCCGCGATCTGGGGTATCTGACCTATTACACCGCTTACGGTCTGGCCAGCGGCCAGTTGACAGGTGAAATTGGCGAAAGCTTTACCGCAGGGCGCATGGGGGACTACACCATCGAGGAGGATCCCGGCCGCCCCGGAACCAAGCGCATCCTGATGGGTCCTTTCACCGTTTACACCAGTGAAAACGTCGAAGCAGCCGCAAAATAGACCACCATTGCAGCCGGCGCACCGCGCGTCGGCTGCAGTGACTTACAGGAGCTTTCGATCAATGGTCTCTCCGGTTCTGGAACTTGCGGAAATCACCAAAACCTTTGGTATGACCGCGGCATTGTCCTCAATGTCAATCCGGCTTTGGCCCGGAGAGGTACATGCGATCGTCGGTGAGAATGGCGCCGGAAAATCAACGATGATCAAGATCATGACCGGGCTGTACCCGCCAACCAGCGGCACCATAAAAATTGACGGCAAACCCGTCACCCTGACGGGGCCGCAGGCGGCGCGTGATCTGGGCGTCACCGCGATCTATCAGGAGCCCATGGTGTTCCCTGACCTGGATGTTTCCGAGAATATTTTCATCAGTTCAACCCGGGAAGGATGGATCCAGAACCGGGCGGATCTGCGGCGCAAGGCACAGACCCTGATCGAGGGCATCGGCATCACGCTGGACGTTGACCGGATCGCAAGCGGACTGACCCTGGCCGAGCAGCAGGCTGTCGAGATCGCCCGCGCTCTCAGCCAGGATGTGCGTGTTCTGATTATGGACGAACCGACAGCATCCTTGTCAGCGCATGAGGCTGAACAACTGCGCAAGATTGCCGTGACACTGGCCCGCCAGGGCGTGTCCGTTGTCTATATTTCGCATCGCCTGGAAGAAATATTCGAGATCGCAGACCGCGTTACCGTGGTTCGCGACGGCCGGCACATTTCGACAAGACCCATCGATGAGGTCACCTCGGAAGGCATGATTGCCGAAATGGTCGGGCGTGAAATTGACAGCTATTTCGCAAGGGTGCCCTCACATGCGCAGCCTGAAACCGTATTGGAAGTAAGCAACCTTGCGCGAAAAGATGTTTTCGAAGGCGTCAGTTTCAACCTGCAGAAAGGAGAGATCCTTTGCATGGCCGGTCTGGTTGGCGCCCGGCGAACAGACATTGCACTTGCCCTGTTCGGAATAGCACCACCGACAAGTGGCCATATTACCTACAAAGGCAAAAAGGTTTCTTTTCAATCACCGCGCCAGGCCATTGACGCCGGCATTGCCTATCTGTCCGAAGACCGGCGCAAATTCGGCCTGGCAATGCCCATGGATATCACCGCAAACATCACGCTGGCGACCTTGGCCGAATTCCTTTCCCCGACCGGGCTTCTGGACCACGAAAAAGAACGCGCCACGGCCGAGGTTTTCCGCGAGAAGCTCAACATTCGCACATCCGATATCGGGCTGCCGGTTGAAATGCTCTCTGGCGGGAACCAGCAAAAGGTCATGCTGGCCAAATGGCTTAACCTGAAACCCGATCTTCTGATTTTTGACGAACCGACTCGCGGGATAGACATTGGCGCCAAGGCCGAAGTGCACGCGCTGATCCGCGCGTTTGCCGCGGCCGGTGGTGCTGCAATTGTCGTGTCGTCCGATTTGCCCGAAGTTCTGGCAATGGGTGACCGGATTCTTGTCATGCGGGAGGGTCGGCAAATGGGCATTGTCGATGGCAATGACGCAACACAGGAAAACATAATGTCGATGGCAACAGGACAGTCTGATATGAAAGAGGCCTCATAAATGGGTGCGCTGCTGTCCCGTCTCAACCCGCAAAGCCTGCGCATTCTGGGGCTTTTGGCCGTTCTTGTGCTGGTGGTTCTGTTTTTCTCAACCCAGATTCCACATTATCTGAACGGGCGGCTTTTCAACCGGATTTCCAGTTCGGTGGCCATCATGGCGCTGATTGCAACCGGCCAGACGCTGGTTATTCTGACCCGCAATATTGATCTGTCCATCGGCTCGATCGTCGGCTTTGTTGCCTTTGCAACCGGCGGTCTGATCTCCAGCCACCCCGATCTTGGCCCGGTTCTTCTGGTCACATACTCTGTTCTGCTGGGCGCGGCTTTCGGGGCAGTCAACGGTGTTCTGGTGGCCTACGGGCGTATCCCTTCGATAATCGTTACCCTTGGGACAATGGCGCTGTTTCGTTCCGCGCTGGTCGAATATTCCGATGCAAAGTCCATCACCACGTCCAACCTGCCGCACTGGCTCGTCAACTTTCCAAACACCGTTCTGTTTCAGATTGGCCAGTATCAGTTTCGTGCCGCCTTCGTTGCGGCAATCGTTGTGGTTCTGCTTGTGCATTTCATGCTGAACCGGTTTCGTCCGGCCAGAAAACTTTATGCCATCGGCTCCAACCCGGAAGCGGCTGAAATGGCCGGCATCAACACAAGTGCTACCGTATTCGTGGCTTTTGTTCTGGCCGGTGCTTTGGCGGGCTTGGCCGGCTTCATGTTTCTGGCCAGATTTGGCACCATCACGGTTGTTGCCGGCCTGGGGCTGGAGCTTAAATCCGTTGCCGCCGCAGTCGTTGGCGGCGTCAATATATTTGGCGGCTCCGGTTCTGTCATAGGTGCGCTGATCGGTGCGGTTCTGATTGATCTGATAGATACAAGCCTGGTGCGCTGGGATATGGTCAGCGAGTTCTGGCGCGAAGCTGTGTTGGGCGGGCTTATCCTGCTCTCGGTTGCGGCTGACACCACATTGATGCGGCGGCTTGTCAATTTGCGGATTTCGCGGGAAAAAGCGAAATTCAGCAAGGCCCGGAATGTCCAGTCACAGGAGGTTGCGGAATGAAGAACGCCGGCGCCCCTGGCAAGATACTGAAGCGTCTGAAAAGCTGGGAAGGTTTCCTGGCCCTCGTGCTTGGTATCATCTTTCTGGCGAATGTGATCCTGTCACCGCAGTATCTGTCACTTCTGAACCAGATAAACCTGTTCCAGCTCTCGATAGAAAAGATCATCGTCGCCCTGGTCATGACTTTCATAATCATCAATGCCGAGATCGATTTGTCGGTTGGATCAATGATGGGGCTTGGCGCCTGTGTTTTCGGCTGGCTGGTCCAGGGCGGCATGGGCGGCGGCTGGGCAATTCTTGTCGTGCTGCTCGTGGGTCTTGCCGGCGGTGCCCTGAACGGCTTTTTCATCACCCGGATCGGGTTGCCTTCACTGGTCGTCACCCTCGCCACCCTGATCGGGTTTCGCGGGCTTGCGCGCGTATTGGTGGAGGATCGGGGCATAACGGATTTTCCCGACTGGTTTGATGCGCTTGGTCAAAACGGCCTGATCGGGCCGGTTCCCTTTGCCCTGATCGCCTTTGCAGTGCTGTTTGTTCTGTTATTCATCGTGCTGCAGAAATCGGGTTTTGGCCGTAAAACCTATGTCATCGGCACAAACCGGGATGTTGCCGATTATGCCGGCATCGACACGGCACGCCACAAGATGAAGCTGTTTCTCGCCTCGGGGCTGATCTCTGCTTTTGCCGGTCTGCTCTATGCCGCGCGCGTTGGGGCGGTGCGGGGGGATGTGGCCCTGGGGTTTGAGCTGGACATCATCACCATTGTTCTGCTTGGAGGCGTCAGCATTTACGGCGGGGCCGGCTCTTTGATCGGTACACTTCTGGCCATTCTCATTGTATTGAACCTGCGCAATGGAATGGCGCTGATAAATATCACCGGGCACATTCAGACCGGCGTCATCGGCTTGTTGCTGATCGGCTCGGTTCTGTTGCCGAAACTCAACCTGTCAACGCTTTTCCGAAAGAACAAGGGACAGCCCCCGGAACAAAAGGAAGAAAGCGCATGAGCAAATCAGCGGCACGCATGGAATTTGACAAACCGATCATACGCGAATCCGTCGCCGAACTGGTCGCACACCGCATCCTTGAAATGGTGACTGCAGGCGCGCTGAGGCCCGGAGACCAGTTGCCTCCGGAAAGAGAGCTGGCAGAATCTCTGGGGGTATCCCGGCCCTCGGTGCGCGAGGCGATCCGCGGGCTGGCCATTCTGGGCGTGATAAAATCGCGACAGGGGGGTGGGGCCTTTATTACCAGCCTCGATGGTGACGCGCTGCTCGGGCCGATCCGTTTCTTTCTGTCGCTGGAAGATGTCAATATCCGGGAACTCTATGATGCAAGAAGCCTGATCGAAAGCGATGTGGCCCGCCGGGCCGCGGAAAACATGGATCAAACCGCCTTGGATCAACTGGAGAAAATACTGGCCGAGCAGAAAGAGACATTGACAGACGCAACGGCCTTTCGCCTGTCGGATTTTGCCTTTCACGAAGCGATATGGATTGGCTCGGGCAATGCCTTTCTCAAGCGGATCGGCGAGAGCCTGAACGCGCTTGGCCTGGAATTTCGCGAACGCGCTTCTGAAAATCCGGGCGTGCTTGAACAAAGTTTTCGCGACCACCGCGTCTTGCTGGACGCGCTACAGGCGCATGATACAGAAGCCGCGGCAAAAGCGGCCGAACAGCATATGCAGAATGTTTATCAGTCCACAGTCGCCCCGAAAATCAGGGAGGAGCCCTCATGACAGCAAGAATTGGAATCGTCGGCGTCGGATGGTGGGCTACGTTCAACCACATTCCGACCATTCAGGCATCGCCCGACGCTGAAATCGTGGCGATTTGCGATCTGGACCAGCCGCGCCTGGATATCGCCAGCCGTAAATTCGGAATCAACGCCTGCTATACCGACCTGGAGGAAATGCTGGCGCGCGAGAACCTGGATGGCGTCATGGTCTCAACGCCGCATGTCGCCCATACGCACCCGGCCATTAGCGCCTTGCAGGCCGGCTGTCATGTTCTGGTCGAGAAACCGATGGCGACAACCGCAGCAGACGGGCGCGCCATAGCCGATGCGGCCAGGAAGGCCGGTCGCGAGGTTCTGGTGCCAACGGGCATGAATTTTACGGATTTCACCGCAAAAGCCGCCAGGATGGTTCGGGATGGTCGCATCGGCGAGGTGCGCCACGCCGTGTGCCAGATGGGGTCTGCACTTGATGATCTGTTTTCCGGTGAGCCGATGCTGGAAACCGCAGACCATCTCTTTCGCCCGCCCGCCTCCACCTGGGCGGATCCTGAAAAAGCAGGCGGATACGGCTGGGGCCAGATGTCCCATTCGCTGGGCTGGCTGTTTCATGTGTCCGACCTGACATTTGCAAGCGTCTATTGCATGGATGGAAAATCCAGAACAGGCGTGGATTATTATGATGCGGCAGTGGCACGAGCAACCAATGGTGCAACGGTTTCGCTTTCCGGCTCTTCCACCGTGCCCAAACATGTGGGAATGCACATAGACGTTCGCATTTACGGCACCGAAGGCATGATCGTTTTTGACAATGAGCGGGCGCGCCTTGACCTCAGACGATTGGATGGGAACGACGAAATAGTGGAAATTTCCCAATCCGAAGCCGAATATGACGGCGCCCTGCCGGTTCAGGTCTTTGCCGCTCTGTGTGCGGGCAAACCGGTGGAAAACCCGGCCAATGCCGAAAATGGTGCGCGCGTAACCGAAGCGCTGGATGCAATGTATCGATCTGCCAGAACCGGGAAACTGACCCATATCGAAGGATAGAACATGAAACTGTCTCTGACCGCCTGGTCCTTTCCGTCCTGCACTCTGGAAGAAGCCGCAGCCATTTCAAAAGCACTGGGGATAGGCGCTTTGGATGTCGGGCTGTTTTACCGCTCGGCCCTGGATAAACATGAAATTCTTGCCGACCCTGCCGCCGCCGCTGAAAAACTGGTAGGTCTGGGGGTGGAGATTCCAAATTATTACCACCTCTTTGGCGAAGGGCTTGCGGGGCGAAACCTGGCATTGCCCGGCACCATAGACCAGAATGCCCGCGATCTGGAGCAGGTTCTGACATTCGCGGATGCCGCCCGGATTCCAACCGTTTTCATCCTGCCGGGGGTGGTGAACCCAGGCCAGTCCCGCGCCGATGCAATGGCCGTCTCAACGGAAAGCCTCAAAACTCTGAAGCAGGTGGAGAGCGGCTTTGGCGCGACAATCTGTATAGAACCCCATGTCCATTCCTGGGCGGAATCACCCGGTCTGGTTCTGAAGCTTATTGAGGCAACAGACATCCGCCTGGCCCTTGATTACTCGCATTTCGCCTGCCTCGGCTATCGTCAGGAGGAAATCGATCCCCTGGCACCCTATGCGGTTCATGTGCATCTGCGGCAGGCACGCATGGGCGCGCTACAAACAAAGTTTGCCGAAGGCACGCTGAACTTTCCCGCCATGTTCGGTACGCTGCGTGACGCCGGGTATAACGGCGCACTTTCAATCGAGAATGTGCACCAGGATTACATGAACACCCTGTATGAGGATGTTCTGACCGAAACCGTGGAAATGCGCGATTGTTACAACCGTTGGAAGGAGACCTGAACATGGCTGGTTATGCCTGGGTGCTGGAGGTCCGGCCCGGATATGAGGAAGAGTACAAGCGCCGTCATGATGCGATCTGGCCGGAAATGTGCAAGGCCCTCAAGGACGCCGGTATTTCCAACTACAATATATTTCGCCACGGGCTGACCTTGTTCGGATATTTTGAGACAGACGATCTGGAGGCAACCAAGGCCGATCTGGCCAAGAGCGACGTGAACCGGCGGTGGGCGGAATGGATGGCGCCGATCATGAAAATTGAAATCGACCCGGCAACCCAGTTTCCCTTTCTGCTGCCAAAACAGTTTTACATGTCCTGACGGACACCTGTCTTTCGCAGCCCGTCAGCCCAGCGCAAACAGAAATGCCGCCAGAAGGATCAAGGCGGTGATCAGGATCAGCCCAAGGATCGGCAGGGCGCCGGGTGTTTTCTGATCGGCATGCCCTGCGTGGGCATCTATCGCAGGCATGGCGGCGGGCATATCGGTGGGCATGTCGGTGGGCGCGTGGCCTTGCGCCCTGTGGTCCGGTTCTGTGTCCGCCCGCTTCAGCACGGTCAGCATGCCATGTTTCATGTTGTTGGTTACCAGCCACCAGTTCACCGGATAGGCCACGGCAAAACCAACGATCATAGCCATGGACATCACAAACCAGAACCCTGGCCGCAGCGGATCCGTTGCGCCCTCGATCGCTGGCATCAGAAGCTTCATCGTCACAATCATGCCTGCCATGAGAACATTCATGGAGACCAGCTCGGGGATGAAGGTTTCCTTCAGCGATCTCAGGTAGGAACCACCAGCCATATCGCGCATGGCAAAGGCCTGGAAAAAGGCCCAGCCAAACCCGAAACCCAACGTGTATTCCAGAACAAACTCACCCCAGGGCGGGAATCTGAGAAACGCGCCGATCGCCGCACCGGCGATGATGCCAATGCCGTCACCCGCGGCACAATGCATGGTCGATCCCAGCACCTGGCGCCATGTCGCGGAAACATATTCTGCATGGGTGCCTTGCAGCGGTTCACGGCACCCAAGCACATAGAAAAATGCTCCGAACGGGCCTGTGAAAACCGTCAGGATGACAAAGGCCCATTTCAGCACCGTCGCCTCCGGTGTCTTTGGAATGTCAATCACGACAAAAGCGAGGGAAAGCGCCGTCAGGGCAAACCAGACAAGAAAAATACCGTCACTCATATCAGATCAACCCCCCGAATCGCCCCCCGAATGAGAACAGGGCCGTGTCAGCGATCAAGGCGGCAAAATGCAAGAACAGATACCACAATGTCAGCCGGAAAAAGGCCCTTTCCCTCTCATAATGATCAGATCGGGCCGCATCCTCCTGACGGCGCCAGAGGCCGAGCGCGGCCGTGCAGAGCCTGAAGTTGAGGAGCAGCGCCGTGGCGGCATAGATCGGTCCGCCGATGCCGGAAAACAGCGGCAGCATGGCAATGACTGCCAAAACAAACGTATACCCGAGGATGTGATTCCGCGTCACCTTGCGCCCGTGGGTAACCGGCAACATCGGCACACCGGCGCGCTGATAATCATCATTCATGAACAGCGAAAGCGACCAGAAATGCGGCGGGGTCCACATGAATATGAGCAGGAACATCGACAGCGCGGGAAGGCCGACCTCTCCGGTTGCCGCGGCCCATCCGACCATCGGCGGCAAGGCCCCCGCCGCGCCGCCAATCACAATATTCTGTGGCGACCGGCGTTTGAGCCAGATGGTATAAATCACAATGTAAAAGAAGATCGTGAAAGCCAGCAAACCTGCGGCCAACCCATTTGACAGCGCCCAGAGCGCGCCAACGGAAAAAACCGACATGGCCAGACCAAACAGCAAGGCTGCGCGGCTCTCGATCTGGCCGCGCGGAACCGGGCGGCCGCGCGTGCGGCGCATCACGGCGTCAATATCCGCATCCCACCACATGTTCAGGGCGCCGGCAGCGCCGCCACCAAGTGCAATCATCAGAATGATTGCCAGGGCGATCGGCGCGTCCGGACGGGTTGGCGACATGATCAACCCCGCCGCTGCGGTAAATACAACCAGCGACATGACCCTTGGTTTCAGCAACAGGACATAGGTCCGTGCCGTTGTTCCTGCCCTGCGCGATGCGCCGTAAAAGGCCGCGAGTGAGTTGCTCATTTCCTGTCTCCCCTGTTGAACTCGGCTCGGGGCCTGTCAAAAGGCCCCGAACCCGGCTCTCACATTTTCATGTCCATCGCCGCCCCGGGCGTTGCCATCTGCCCCATCATACCCATCTGCATGTGGTAGGGCAGCATGCACATGAACATCCAGCTGCCGGTCTCCTGGACCTCGACAACAAAAGTCAGGTCCTGACCGGGCAAGAGCAGGGACTTTTCAAACAATGCCTCGTGTTCGAGCAGGCTCCAGTCGGCACGTTTGGCGCGATAGGCAACAGCCTGCATCAGCGGCATCGTCATGAACATGAACTCATGCAGTGTCTTGCCGTCGTTCCTGACGGTAAAGCGAATACGCTCACCGGCTTTGACTTCGATCTGCATCTGGTCGAACTCCCATTCGCGCATGGAAAGCGTGATCTCACGATCGGCTTTTGCATCAGCAGGGCAAAACAGCAGACCATCTTCGCCTTTGCAATCCATGGTCATTTCCTGCATCGCCATGGGCGCGCTGCCTGCCTCCATCTGCATTGGGACACCGGAGCCGTCAGCCATCGTCATTGACCCGCCCTGCATCTCCATTTTCATGTTTGTACCCGAACCATCGCCCATCTCCATAGATGCAGCCTCGTCCCCCATCTGCATTGGGGCACCAGAATCTTCGGTCTTGCGCATGGAGTCCTCACCCATCGCCATGGGCGCGCTGCCGTCCCCCATCTTCATGGTGGCGCCAGAACCTTCGGCCATCGGCATGGAACCATCGCCCGCTCCCATATTCATGGTATTACCCGAGCCCTGGGGCATGTTCATGGATCCGCTCTCACCGTCCATATCCATGCCCGGCATGTTGCCCATGCCTTCCATGCCTTGCATCGCTTGTTCCAGCATCATCTCATCCATCGGCGGAACATCAAAGATACCGTGTTCCGCTTCATCATTTTCCTCAAGCTCCCCCGTGGGCAGCAGACCTTCCTGCTGAAAACGGGTCACTTCCGCCGCCATTGGTGGCAATTGCACCGTCGGCGGTTGCTGGATCACGATGAAATAGGCGGTCACACCCATCAGAACGAGACTGAACAGAATGAAAAACCTTAAAACCATTGCTCTTGCTCCTCTTACTCGGCCGGGGCGGCGATCGGCTCGCCAGCCTCATTTGAAATCGCCCAGGGATCGCCTGAAACAGCACGCCCCCGCGATGCACTCAGAATGAAATTGACGACGAAAACGATAAAACCCAGACCGATGGTAAAAGCGGCCATGGTCAGTATCATTTGCGGCATCACCCATTCACGAAGCGGCAGGTAATCGACAACCCAGCGCGGGAAGTAGGCATATCCCAGCCAGTACATCATCATCACCTTGGTGAAGATCCCCACCTGCCAAAGCCAGAAATGGACATTGCCGAAAGCCTGGCTGAACATCCGGCCGGTGAAATAGGGATACAGATAGTAGACCCCCGCCATCGCCATATTGGCCATGAAGCCAACGAACATCGCATGGAAATGCGCCGGCACGAAATAAGTGTTGTGCACGAAATCACTGTCGGTTGCGATTTGTGCATTCACATAGGCCGTCACGCCGCCGACCATCAGAAAGAAGATCGACGCAACCATGAATTTGAACGGCACAGCCCGTTTGGCCGACGCCGGGATGACATCAAACCAGAGCGTTGCGATCCAGTTGAAAACATGCAGCGTTGACGGCACGAATATCAACAGCGTCAAAATCTGCACCGCCCGCTGCAACGGCCCGCTGACCGTTTCCGCCGGCTGAAAGTGGTGCGGGTAAACCACAAAGGCCAGAACCGTAAGGATCGAAAACGCTATGACCGCAGACCAATAGCTCCAGATCGGCCGGCCCAGAAACCGCGGCAGAAGCGTGTAAAGAACCGCGATCGCCGGCATCAGCGGCAGGTATACGGCCGGGTGACCGTAGAACCAGAACATGAACATGAACGTCATGACCGAGCCACCCCGGCTTGGGTCGAACACGGCCGTGATCCCGGCCCAGTCGGTATACATGTAGACCGCCACCAACCCCAGCGCCGGGGTAGACCCCATAAGAAGCAGCCCTTCCGAGATCGCCCCCCAGCCCATCAGCGGCAGCTTGCTCCAGCCGATGCGCCGCGCGGCTTCCCAGCCGTTGCGAAACAGTACAGCCCCCGCGATGAACTCCGAGACCGCCACAAGAAACACGGCGATATAGGCCATCCACAAAAGTTCACCGCCAACCCGCAGCGACATCGGCGGGTAGAATGTCCAGGTGAAATCCGGCCGCGAAATCACCAGCAGAACGGCGGCAATGATCAGCATCCACCAGCTCCACTGGGCGCCGGCGGCCCATAACAAACGGTCCGTGCCCAGCACACGGGGCATCATGTAATACATCACCGAAACCACCAACGGGATGATGAATCCGAAGACCATGAACATCCCATGCAGCGTCATCAGCGACATGTAGGGCCGCGCATCGAAAAACTGGATGTCGGGCATCGCCAGTTCGGTCCGGAAAATCAATGCCATCAGCCCGCCAAGGCCAAGCATGGCAATGGATGTCAGCATGCCCTTGATGGCGATATGCCGGTAATCATGCGAAAAAAGAAGATCCGAGAGGCTCATCTTGCCAATGATATCCTCTGGCTCCCAGTCGGGTTTTATACCCATTCTTGCAGCGTCATGTTGACTCGCCATCACGCATCTCCCTTCAATGTGTTCCTGCTGTTGGTGCTCATGCTTCCTGTCCTTCAACAACAAGCCAGGCCTTCATCTGCGCGTGACCGACACCGCAGTAGTTCAGGCACTGTATGAGATATTTCCCCGGCTTTTGCGGCGCCCGAATCCAGATATCGCGCTCAACACCCGGCTCTATTTCAGCGGTGATGCCGACGGCCGGGATGTTCATGCCGTGGATCACATCGTTGCCAAAAATGCGAAACAGCACTTTCTCTCCGGGTTGCACGATTGCCGCGTTCCGGCTGATGGCATCATCATCGGTCAGAAAGGCAAATCCCCACTGAAAGACAATGACCTTCAGCACGCGATCAAAGTTCCCATCGACCGCATCGGCCTGGGCCGACAGGCGCCCTGCCTTTTCAATCTCACCCTGGTACTGTTCGAATACCGCGGTGCTTTCCCTGTCTGCGTACCAGACCATTCCGATCAGCAGCGCGACAAAAAGGAATTCCATCCGATATTTCAGCTTCCAGCGTGTCGGCAGGAACAGCGCCGCGAAAAGCGCGGCAATGCCCAAACCAAGAACGATGAAAACGAGCGCCATCATTGTGGCGGTGTAGCCACTCAATCCGAGTGCATTTTCCATTGTTACCTCCCGCCCGGTTGGTCACCCGCAAAGGCGCCAATTCGGGACCAGTTATTCCGTTAGATGGGCACAGTTGCGCCCGAACCTGCGGGCCAACGGCCCGTCAAAACGCTGCCCTTGGGCGCGCTTATGTGTCAGGTTCGCGGCGGGGCGTCAGGAGGTTGCGAGACAAAGGCAAAGACCAAAGGATCATCGCCATTTCTGTCAAGACGCGAGAAATCTGAATCGGGTGCCTCATCCAGACACCCCGTAGCCATGGCGCATATGCAGCAAACGCTGCCCAGGCCAGTAGCGGCAAGCGTCAGTGGATCAAACCCTGTGGTTGGGGCCTTTGCCGAAAACACCTGTCCGGATACCGCATGGGGCATCCGGTCGCTGGTTTCCGGCCAATCCGGATTGGGTGCCAGCCCCATGCCCATTGCCGCCACCGCACCAATGAGCAAAATGCCGACCCCTGTAAAAAGGCAATATGTGAACCAGTTCCGGATCATGGCTTAACAGTGGCACAAAAAACCCGAATTGCAAAACACCTATCCGGATCACCGGCAAACAGATTGCGTGCTGCATTGCCAAACCGGCCCGTGACCACAGTAGACATTGCCCTTTCCCTGCCTTCACTTTCTCGTGAATACAGGGGTCGATCCGGTGCCAGGTGCCCATGCAGAAGCGTGGTACGCGCCAGCGCAGTGTGGCCGGATGATCGGGCTCGCCCCCCGGGGGCTTCAGTTGCCAGAACTGTCATGCCCGGTTTCACCGGCGGTTTCGCCGTGCTCTTCTGCCTCCGGGGCATCGCCATGACCGGCATCGCCATGCATCAGTTCCTCTATGTCGTGCGGAATATCCGCCTGCGAAAATTTTGCCTGTTCTTCACCGTCATGGACAAAAGCGATTATGGCCGCCAGTTCCTCGCCGGTCAGTTCGATCTGCTCTCCCAGTTCTTCTTCCTGCATGGCAATCATCGCCGGTGCACCGCGCCACATGCGGGCTGCGAAATCAAAGGCATTCATCGGCTCTTCCATGTATTCCGCGGAAAACTCGGGTGCGTCCTCGCCCCCGACACCATTGACCGAATGGCAAACAACGCAGCCTTTTGAGGCGAACAGTTTGCGCCCCTTTGCCGGGTCAAATGCCGGAATGGCCAAACCGTTTTCAAGAACAAACCCCGATCTGGACAAAGGGTCGCTGACTTGGGCTGCTTCCTGGGCGTCAACCACATGCCCTGCCAGAACGGCCAATATGGTGATTGCAAAGGCACTCGTGCGATGCTTCATGTTCTTTCCTTTTCCATGTCTGATCCTCTGTCATGATCCGCGTCTTCTTCTTGCCTCTCTCACAGGCGCCCATCCGCTTTGGTCAGCGGAATGCTGATCTCGGCCAAAAGCCCGCCGTCCTTTGGGTTTGAAAGCCGGATGTCCCCGCCATGTGCCTGGATGACCGTACGCGCGATCGAAAGCCCGAGCCCGGTTCCTCCGGTTTCCAGATTGCGCGACTTTTCCACCCTTACAAACGGGTCGAATACCCGCTCAAGATCGGCCTCGGGAATCCCGTTGCCCCTGTCGGCAACATCTATGCGGGCGGCACGATCGTCCGCACACATCCTGACGCGCGCGATCTGTCCATATCGAATGGCATTCTCAAACACGTTCCGCAGGGCACGCCGCATCGCAACCGGTTTGATGCGAACATGGATTCCGGATTCGGCCTCCAGCGTGATTTCACCGCCAACGGCAGCCAGATCATCCGCCAGTTCCTTCAGGAAAACCGCCAGATCGACCGTCTGCATCTCCTCTGCGGTGACCATGCCACGCGCAAAGGAAAGGGTGGATTCAACCATCTCCTGCATTTCTTCGATGATGGCGGCCAGCCTTTCGCGTGTCTCATCATCTTCGACCATCTCCGCGCGCACACGCATCGCGGTCAGCGGCGAGCGGAGATCATGGCCAAGGGCGGCCAGCAAGCGTGTACGTTCGGAAACGAAACGGGAAAGTCGGGCCTGCATGTCATTGAACGCATTCGTCAGGCGGCGCAATTCTTCCGGGCCCTGTTCCGGCAGCGGGTCGACACGCTCGCCACGGCCAAGCCCCTCGGCAACACGGGCCAGCTTGCGCAGCGGGCCGGTCAACCGGCTCAGCGCAACCCAGACCACAATGGCGACGATCAATGTGGCCAGGCCAAAGCTGAAAAAAGAGGCCCAGGGCCATTGGATCGGCGGGCGGTGAAAGCGGGTTGAGACATTCAGCCAGCGCCCGTCTTTCAGGGATATGGACAGCCGCATCTCGACCGAGGCAAGGCTGAGGCCCATCATCTGCCGATGCATCCTGGACATTGTCTGCCCGGCATCACCCAACCCGGGAGGCGAGGTGATCCGATGCAGTTCGACGCGCACCTCATGCGTATCGGCATCATCCAGAAAGCTGCGTATCCTGTCACGGATATTGCCACCGTCGCCATGCGTCAGGTGGTCGACAGAAGGTTCTGTTGCCAGTGAAAACCTGACCAGCGGAGAATCGGCTGCACGCAGGATATCCGGCCCCAACCGGGCCGGTGCGGCCTCCAGCAAACGCACCACATTGGCCGCCCGCCCGGCGGCTTCCAGCCCAAGTGCGGCGCGCACGGCCAGTCGACGTTCATCCGCGAAGAGCCACAGGCTGATACCCTGAATGACGACGAACGTCAGCAGAATGACCAGAACAAGCTGGCCGCGCAGGGTGCGGGGCAACATCCGCCGCATTACAGATGTTCCACATTGGCGTTGAGGCTGTAGCCGCCACCCCGCACGGTTGTAATGATCCTGGGTTTGCCCGGATCCGGCTCGATCTTTCGGCGCAACCGGCTGACCTGATTATCAATGGTGCGGTCAAACACCTGGGCCTCGCGCCCCGAGGTCAGATCCAGCAGTTGATCGCGCGACAGCACAAAGCGCGGCCGTTCGAGAAAAACCGTCAGCAGCTTGAATTCGGCGGTTGTCAGCGGCTGTTCCCCGCCGGTTTCAATATGGGTGATCGTCCGGCGGTCGGCATCAAATATCCAATCCGCAAACCGTACCTTCTGCCCCGACAGTGTCCCGGCAACGGGTTCGCTGTGCCCCTTGCGGCGCAAGATGGCTTTGATCCGCGCCAGAAGCTCGCGCGGATTGAATGGCTTGGGAAGATAATCATCCGCGCCGATTTCAAGCCCGACAATGCGGTCGGTTTCCTCGCCCAGTGCGGTCAGCATCAGGATCGGTGTATTGCCCTGGGTGCTCAGGCGGCGACAGATCGAAAGCCCGTCTTCGCCGGGCATCATCACATCCAGCACGATCAGGTCAAACCGCCCCGCAGCCAGTTTGAGATCCATCTCGACCGCATCACGCGCCGCACTGGCGCGAAAACCGTTCTTTTCCAGGTAACGCGTGACGGCATCGCGAATTTCACGATGATCATCAACGATCAGGATATGTGGTTTGACTTTGTGTTTTTCGTTCATTGCATGCCCCGTTTAACCGTCATCCACATAAGGTGTCGCCAGAAAAAAGTATCGCTTTGTTGCAGGTTCCGGTTTTGCGACAAACGGATACAAAACCCTACCCCCTCCGGCATTGTGTTGCGACAAAACGGTCCCAGTTAGACCTTATCGAAACACAAAGCCTATGAGGTACAGCAATGAAAAGCAGCAAAACTCTTGGAGTGACCCTGGCAATTGCAATGGGCGCTCTCGCAGCAGCCCCCGCATTTGCTGACAGTGACCACGGACACAAAGGCGGCCAGGGCGGCATGATG
>Ga0256841_1000911_pt1 | contig 27726 bp, 26 predicted proteins | sample 356308metaG_FD_185971 | JGI IMG/M metagenome (GOLD analysis project Ga0256841, IMG submission 185971) | Hydrothermal vent microbial communities from Mid Atlantic Ridge, Atlantic Ocean - 356-308 | ecosystem: Environmental > Aquatic > Marine > Hydrothermal vents | place: Atlantic Ocean: Mid...
GATCGGTACAATTTTTTCCTGCGCACCCTCAATTTTGCTTGCCATTTTGTGGTTCTTTTCCCTGGCCATTCTGCTCCCACTCAACCTGAATAGCGTGCGCAAGGAATATCTGACCAAGCCCGCGCTCAATCTCTTCAAAAAAGTCCTGCCGCCTCTTTCCGAAACGGAAAAAGAAGCTATGGAATCGGGCGACATCTGGTGGGACGGCGATCTCTTCAGCGGTAATCCGGACTGGAACAAACTGCTTAGTAATCCAAAACCGGTCCTTTCGCCCGAAGAACAATCTTTCATGGACAATCAAATTGAAACCCTCTGCAACATGATCGATGACTGGGAGCTTACACACCAGGACAAGATCATACCGAAGCCGATCTGGGAGTTCATGAAAAAAGAGAAATTCTTCGGCATGATCATCTCGAAGGAAAACGGTGGATTGGGGTTTTCTGCCCTCGCCCACTCTTCCGTCGTGATGAAGATCGCCTCCCGCAGTATTACCTGCGCCGTCACCGTCATGGTGCCGAACTCACTGGGCCCTGGGGCGCTACTGCAGATCTATGGAACACAGAAACAAAAGGATTACTTTCTGCCACGGCTGGCGGTAGGCAAAGAGATCCCCTGCTTTGCACTCACCAGTCCTGACGCTGGCAGTGATGCGGGGGCAATGCCGGATTATGGCATCGTTTGCCAACAAGACTTCAAGGGAGAAAAGGATGTGCTGGGTGTACGTCTTACCTGGGAAAAACGCTATATCACTCTGGGTCCTGTCGCCACTCTTCTTGGCCTAGCCTTCAAGATGTATGACCCGGATCATCTGCTCGGAGACAAGGAAGACATCGGTATCACCCTGGCGTTGATCCCGACCGATCATGAAGGTGTCAACATCGGTCGTCGACACATCCCGCTCAACGTACCTTTTCAGAACGGCCCCAACTGGGGTAAAGATGTTTTTATTCCCATGGACTGGTTGATCGGCGGTCCGAACTATGCCGGTAAGGGTTGGCGCATGCTGATGGAATGTCTTGCGGAAGGTCGTGGTGTCTCGCTGCCGGCTCTGAGCGCGGGTGCTGGCAAACTGGCCAGCCGTACTTCAGGCGCGTATTCGGTTGTCCGTAAACAATTTAATCTGTCGATTGGCCAGTTCGAAGGTGTCCAGGAAGCACTTGGGAGGATCGGTGGTTTGACCTACCTCATCGACGCAGCCCGCACCATGACGCTGGGAGCCCTCGATCAACACATCCATCCCTCCGTCATCACCGCTATCATCAAATACCATCTCACCGAAAGCATGCGCACACTGATCGACGATGCCATGGACGTCCATGGTGGCAAGGGCATTATGCTGGGGCCGAAAAACTACCTCGGAAGAATCTATCAATCGATCCCTGTCAGCATCACGGTAGAAGGCGCAAATATCTTGACCAGGAACATGATGATCTATGGCCAGGGAGCCACCCGCTGCCATCCCTTTGTGCTCAAGGAGATGCTTGCTGCAGCAGAGGAAGATGAATTTACCGCACTGGAACAGTTCGATCACCTGTTCTACAAACACATGGCCTTCACCATCAGCAACAAAGCCCGTTCATTCGTACTGGGACTTACCCACGGCTATCTGGCGAAAGCACCGAACAGTGGCGCTGGCAAACGCTATTACCAGCAGTTGGGCCGTATGAGTGCAGCGCTGGCATTCACGTCCGATGTTGCCATGGGGGTGCTCGGTGGTTCATTGAAACGGCGTGAATCCATCTCCGCCCGTCTCGGTGATGTACTCAGCTATCTCTATCTCGGATCTGCAATCCTTAAACGGTTTGAAGATCAAGGCCGGATGGCAGAAGACGAGCCCCTGATGCGCTGGGCGAGTGAGTATTGTCTCTATCATATTCAAGAAAGTTTCTATGGGCTGTTCAGGAACTTCCCGAACCGGATGATTGGCAGCAGCCTCAGAGTGATCATCTTTCCCTGGGGTCGGTGTTTCAGACCACCTTCCGATCGACTGACAAGCAAGGTCGCCAAACTGCTGATGGAACCCTCGGAAACCAGAGACCGCCTCACTGAAGGTGTATTCATACCCGAAGATGGAGATGAAACCGTCGCTCAGTTGGAAAAGGCGATGGAACTCATGCTTGCCCTCCAACCTATCGAGAAAAAACTCTACAAGGCGAGAAAATCCGGACAACTGAAGGAATGCCCCGGTGAACCTGTTTACAGTACAGCGCTGAAAGCCGGCATTATCACAGAAGAAGAGTCCAAACAGATGGAATCCGCACTGCAAGCACAACGCAACGTCATCATGGTCGATGACTTTAATCCAGAAGAAGTTTGAAGGAGAATAAATGGCAACTGTTACATTAACAGAGGAATAAAAAAACCATGAGCAAGATGTCCGGTCGAGCAGTTTATGTCGTTGATGGTAGCCGTTCACCCTATTTGAAAGCAAAAAGCCCAACCCAGGCCATGATAGCATCCGATCTGGCCGTCAAAGCGGGTTATCCCCTGCTGGCAAGGCAGCCTTTCTCTCCGGAGGAACTGGATGAAGTCATCCTTGGCTGTATGATCCCGGGACCCGATGAAGCCAATATCGCGCGCGTCGTCTCCCTGCGGCTGGGTTGCGGCAATGCAGTCACTGCATGGACCGTACAGCGTAACTGTGGTTCCGGCATGCAGGCTCTGGATTCCGCAGCCAGGAATATCGCCAGCGGCCGGGCTGATCTGATCCTGGCTGGCGGCGTAGAATCCATGAGTCACGCCCCTCTGCTCTTTCCCCCTCACATGGTGGACTGGTTCAGCAAAATGTCCAAGGCAAAAACACCCGCCGACAAGGCAAAACAGATGGCACGATTCAGGATCGCTCATCTGAAACCCATCATCGGTCTGCTGCGGGGACTCACCGATGCTACCGTGGGCCTGAACATGGGTCACACAGCCGAAATCCTGGCTCACAAATTCAACATCAGCCGTGAAGAGATGGATAAATATGCGGTTCGGAGCCATCAGCGTCTGCTCGCTGCACACAGTGAGGGGCGCCTGACCGAAGTTGAAACCATCTATGACTGGGATGGCAATGTTTTTGATCACGACGAGGGCGCGCGCCCTGACTCTTCCGTCGAAAAACTGGCAAAACTCAAACCGGCCTTCGACCGCAAGTATGGCAAGGTGACCCCGGGAAACAGCTCCCAGATCACCGACGGTGCCGCTTGGTTGATCCTCGCCAGTGAAAAGGCGATCAAGAAACATCAACTGCCGATCATGGGACGGATCGTCGATTGCCACTGGGCAGGGAACAGTCCCCGGGAAATGGGACTGGGACCGGTCTATGCCTGCACCCCCCTGCTGAAACGTAACCAGCTGAATCTACAAAAAGTAGACTATATCGAGCTCAACGAAGCCTTTGCGGCGCAAGTCATTGCCTGCTGCCGGGCATGGGCCGACACGGAGTTCTGTAAAAAGGAACTGGGACTACGTTCGGCCTTCGGAGAAGTGGATCCCAATCGACTGAATGTGGATGGGGGCGCCATCAGCATCGGACATCCTGTCGGATCCAGCGGTGCACGCATCGTACTGCATCTGCTGCATGTACTTGAACAGAAAAATGCAAAAAAAGGCCTCGCCTCCCAGTGTATCGGTGGAGGCCAGGGCGGTGGCATGCTGGTAGAGAGGAGCTAAAACATGATTGAGGAAAAGAATTCGCAAGACAACTTCAGAAACTGGCGACTGGAAATCGATGAGGGAGGTACTGCTTGTCTCACCATCGACAAAGTTGGCTCATCAACCAATGTTCTCTCTTCTGAGGTTATGGATGAGTTGGATACGATCCTGAATACAATCCGTGAAACTCGCCCCAAAGGTCTGCTGATCCGATCGGGTAAGGAAAACGGTTTCATCGCCGGGGCTGATATATCGGAATTCGGGAAAGTAGAAAGCCAAAGCCAAGCGCTGGAACATATCCGGAGAGCTCAATCCATCCTTGACAAGCTGGAAGCACTGCCGCTGCCTACCGCCTGTCTGATCGACGGTTTCTGTGTCGGAGGTGGCCTGGAACTGGCACTGGCCTGCCGTTACCGGATCGCAACCGATGATCCCCGCACCCGAATGGGCCTGCCCGAGATCAAGCTGGGTATCCATCCGGGATTTGGTGGCAGTATGCGCCTCAACCGTCTGATCGGTGCTGTCTCGGCGATGGATCTGATGCTCACAGGTCGTACGGTAGATGCGCGTAAGGCAAAAAAACTGGGTATTGTTGATGATGTCGTTCCTGCACGTCATCTGCTGACCGCTGGCAAGGTCTTTATAACGGAACAGCCTGAACCCCACAAGGCTGGGATAACCAAATCACTGGTGAGCCATAACCGTTTGACCCGATCCTTACTCGCCAGTCAATTCAGAAAACAAGTCTCGAAACACGCCAAACCGGTGCATTATCCTGCTCCGTTTGCCCTGATCGATCTGTGGGAGAAGCATGCCGGTTCCGATCGGGAAATGCTGGAAGCTGAAGCCCGTTCGGTAGCAGATCTGGTAATGACCGATACCTCAAGGAATCTCGTTCATGTGTTTTTTCTTCAGGAGCGTATGAAATCTCTGGGTACAGAGAAAGATTACACACCGAAACACGTCCATGTCATCGGTGCCGGTGTCATGGGTGGGGATATTGCGGCTTGGTGTGCGGCACGGGGCTTCACCGTTTCTCTGCAGGATCAAAAACCGGAATACATTGCACCTGCATTGAAGCGGGCAAAAAAACTGTTCGAACGTCGATTCAAACAGAAACATCTGCTGATGAACGCCTTTGATCGCCTGCATCCCGATCACAATGGTGTCAGCATTGAGAAGGCGGACATCGTCATCGAAGCCATTATCGAAAATATCGATATCAAACAAACCCTCTATCGTGAAATCGAGCCACGTATGAAGCCGGAGGCCCTTCTGGCCACCAACACCTCCAGTATCGAACTGGAAACATTGAGCCAAGCCCTCGACAAACCGAGCCGTCTCGTTGGCATCCACTTCTTCAATCCGGTGCCGAAAATGCAACTGGTGGAAGTGGTCAAAGGGAACAATACCGACCCGAAGACCCTTGCCCGGGCCACCACCTTCGTGCGCCAGATCGATCGGCTACCCCTCCCGGTAAAAAGCTCGCCTGGATTCCTGGTCAATCGGATTTTGATGCCCTATTTGCTGGAAGCCGTGGAATTGCTGGAAGAAGACAATACGCCGGAAACCATCGATCGGGCAGCGACCGATTTCGGCATGCCAATGGGGCCGATCACGCTGGCTGATACAGTAGGGCTCGATATTTGTCTCTCTGTCGCCACGATTCTCGGTGAGAAAATGGGGCTTGAAGTACCAGAAAAACTCAAACAGATGGTGGATCAGGGACTTCTGGGTAAAAAAAGCGGCAAAGGATTCTATGATTATGATGAAAAAGGCAAGCCGATCAAGACACCAGAAAATTCAAAAGATCGCCCGACCACCCTTCTGGCTGACAGAATGGTACTCCGGATCCTGAATGAATCCGTTGCCTGCCTGCGTGAAGGTGTGGTAGAGGATGCCGATCTGCTGGATGCAGGCATGGTCTTTGGCACTGGCTTCGCACCCTTCACCGGTGGCCCCATGAAGTATCTCGAGAGTCGTGGCAAGGAAGCCACGTTGCAACGCTTAAAAGACTTCGAGGCCAGTTACGGGCCACGGTTCAAACCCGATCCTGGCTGGGATAGTCTATAATTAGTACAAGAAACTATGTGGTAATGTTAACAACAATAACTATTAAAAGGACAAGGCCATGAAGACAGACATCATCCCGGTTACCGATTCATCAACACTCCCTGGTCTGTTCAGAGAAAGGACAAACCGATCTTCCCAGGCGATCGCCTACCGGCAGTTCGACGAAGCCTCTCATCAATGGATCGATTATACCTGGGAACAAACAGCGAAAGACGTTGCCCGCTGGCAGGCGGCAATGGGCCGATATAATCTCGAGCCGGGTGACCGTATCGCAATCATGCTTCCCAATAGCAGAGAATGGGTTCTGGCCGAACAAGCCGCACTTGGGTTGGGGCTGGTGATCGTCCCCCTTTATATCAATGACAGTGCCGATAATGTCGCTTACATCCTGAACAATGCCGGTGCAAAACTGCTCTTTATCACCGGTGATGAACAATGGGAAGAGATCAGCAAAAGTGCTGACGAATTCGAAACTATCGAGGCTATCATCAGCATCAATCCAGTCACCGGGAAGAAAGACTCACGACTGCTGACCGTCGATGAATGGTTACCTGAAGGCGATTTTGAAATACAGGCAAAAGATGGCGAGCCCTTTGCACTAGCCACCATTGTCTATACCTCAGGGACCACAGGAAAACCCAAGGGGGTCATGCTAAGTCACCAGAATATCCTGACCAATGCACATGCATTACTGAAGTGTATCTCCATTGCTCCCGATGACCTGTTCCTCTCTTTTCTGCCCCTGTCACATATGTTTGAGAGAACGGTCGGTTATTACTTGCCAATGATGGCTGGCGCTACTATCGCCTTCTCCCGCGGCATTCCACAACTAGGCGAGGACTTGGTGACCGTCAAACCCACTTGCCTGATCTCCGTACCCCGGATCTACGAACGGGTTTACGGCAAGATCATGGAAGGACTGAAAGAGAAATCCCCCATTGCCAGAGAACTGTTCAACAAAGCCGTTGAAGTGGGCTGGCACCGTTTCGAATACCAGCAAGGCCGCGCCTCCTGGCACCCAAAACTGCTGCTCTGGCCAATCCTCAAAAAACTGGTGGCAGACAAGGTCCTCGAAAAACTGGGAGGCCGGCTCCAACTCGCCGCCACCGGTGGGGCCGCGATTACTCCCCAGGTTTCGAAACTGTTCATCGGCCTTGGCGTACCGCTCATTCAGGGTTATGGCCTGACAGAAACCAGCCCAGTCATCTCTCTGTGCCGGCTGGACAACAATGACCCGGCCAGCGTCGGCCTGCCCCTGCCCGGTGTGGACGTGCGTATCACCGACGACGGAGAACTGATCGCAAAAGGGCCTAACATCATGCTCGGGTATTGGAGGAACAAACAAGCAACTGACGAAGTGCTGGAACCGGATGGCTGGTTCCACACTGGTGACAAGGCGGAAATCCGTGAAGGCCGCATCTACATCGTCGGCCGAATCAAGGAAATCATCGTCCTCTCCAATGGCGAGAAAATGCCCCCCGCGGACATGGAAATGGCCGCTGCACTCCACCCCTGTTTTGAGCAGGTTATGGTCATCGGCGAAGCACGACCCTACCCCACCGCCCTGATCGTGCTGGAACCGGAACAGTGGGAAAAAACCGCAAAAAAAGAAGGCCTCGAGGGCCTCCCACTGGAACATGAAAAAGTAGAAAAATACTTGGTCGATCAGTTAGGTGAACTCCTCAAGGATTTCCCCGGCTACGCCAAGATACGGCGTGCCGCCTGCACACTCGAAGCCTGGACAGTCGAAAACGGCATGATCACCCCCACCCTCAAAACGAAACGCAACGTGATTCTGGATAGACACAACGCCACCGTGCAACGACTTTACGAAGGTCACTGACACCGATCGAAGGAAGCTTTTTCTCATTCGCAGTACTGTGCCCACAGTGCATGCACGTTATCAAGCCAAAGGCCAAGACCCAGTGATTTAGGGCTGATTCCGAAGCGGTCTTGATGGTTTCTCTCCAATTTACGGGAGGCTCTCGACGAATTCCGTATCCGTAGCCAGATCGATATCTTGAGGAAGACTGACATCCTCGACCACCTGAGCGAAAAGTCTTTCGGCCCAACTACCTATAAAACCCCCAATTGAATCCCGATAGGAGCCTGCCACCGAAATATCAAACAGGATCTCTCATCAATTTTCCAACCACACCACTTCTACCCGTGCGGTGAAAAAAACCAGCCAAATGGGCGATTTGTTATTGGCGAAGCAGGAGGGATGACTCAGCGCGTCCTGTACCTCGCCCTTCGGGTTCGGACCCCTCCCGGATACTCGCTGTGGAGAGGAAAAAGCCCGGGCAGTAGCACTGACCGGGCTATTCTATTGGCGGAGAAGGAGGGATTCGAACCCTCGATACGCGGTTAGCGTATACACACTTTCCAGGCGTGCTCCTTCAACCACTCGGACACTTCTCCGTAAACCTGTTTTTCACTGAATAAAAAGCCAGCGGTCTGTTTCAGGCTGGGCGTGAAGGGTAAACCAGTTTTTGTTTCAGCGCAACGCTGTATGACTGGCAGATTCTTCCAACTGCATGGCATTGATGCGAGCCATGAGTTCGGCCTCGCCTTTTGATAATCCGCAGGTGGTGATTAGTTCTTCTACGGTAGCCCCTTTGTCCATGAGCAGTGCGGCCTTTTCATAGATAGAGTCATTGGAGCTTTTGGCCTGTATATCATTTTGACGGATGGTCACACTGCGGATCAGTTTTTGCTGACGGGCGAAACGTTCACTGATCCCGCGCATACAGAGGATCAAGCCATGAAGATCCTGTTGCATCTGACGTGCTTTTTCCTCCTGTTGGTGCAATTTTACTTGCAGCCGATAGATCAACCATCCACAACCAATGCAGATCGCGACACATAGAATCAGTCCAATAAAAAGAAAGAACATCATGACTGAAGGATTCCGTACTCAGGCAAATTCATCGATATGTCCATCTTCATTGCCTTGTGGATTGATTTTCCGCTCCTCGTCCTCTTTCTCTTGCTTTTCCTTCTGCTGGTGTTTCCCTTGGTGTGGCTCCTTCTGCTGGACAGACCTGACCGGAAGAACCGGATAGGACTTGATTGTATTTATGGCCATCAGAAACCGAACGGTACATCAAAATGAACCGATATCGCTCCACTCTTCATCTGTCAGAAACTTGTTGAGATCCACGAGAATGAGGATATCGTTTTCACGACTGAAAACGCCCTGGATGTATTTCGAGCTTTCCTCATTTCCGACATTGGGTGCAGTATCGATTTGGGAGGCTCTCAGATTGACGACTTCTGCAACGCTGTCTACCAGAATTCCGACGATGTTATTGTCCGATTCGATGATCACGATTCGTGTCGCATCATCAGGTTCTTTCGGCATCAGACCAAATCGTTTGCGGGTATCGATTACAGTGACCACGTTGCCACGAAGGTTGATGATACCGACGACATAATCCGGTGCTCCAGGTACTGGTGCGATTTCGCTCATTCGCAAAACTTCCTGCACCTGCATTACGTTTATGCCATAAGTCTCTCCATCCAGATGAAATGTTACCCACTGGATGACTGGGTCAACGACGGGTTCATCGATTAATTCAACACTTGCATTCATTTTCTGTTCTTCCTTTCGTGAATGGATGTCAGACAAAACCAAGCATGCTTTATGCCAAGTTAACCGGAATCACCCGAAAGCGCCTCGAGTGTTTGAATGAATGCTTCTCCCTCCAGCACTATGCAGGGTTGATCGCGGAGCACTCCCAGCAACCAGGGACGGACTCTATCGCTTCCCTTCCAACGCACCTGATCAGGTTCAATCCGGATTGGACGAGTCACCTTTTGGCAGGCCAATCCCCAACGCCCATCACCAATCAGTATGATCAGTTCGGGTTTGTGTTGGTTTTCTTCATTATCGATCTCCCGCTGGTTGCTGATAAGCATATATTTCCGTGCATCGACGACCTGAATCTCTTGTTCTTCCTCAATGAAGATCCCCTTCATCCAAGGCTCCATACCCTCGAAACGGACGAGTTCTTCCGGAAATTCCTTGATGCCACGAATATATTTCATGGGAATGGCAACTGACATACCATCGATCTCGAGAATGACCGCCTTAAATTCCTTTTTCGTCCATTCTCTACTGTTCTGATTGGGAACCTGTACTTGTGATTCGAGTGTGGACTCTTCAATGACTGTCCGTTCATCCCCGGGGTTTGTTTCACCTGCTGGGGTCACTTCGGCAGGTGTAATATCCTCTTCGAGGATTTCATCGAATTCCGGTGTTTCAAACAGGGCGTCCAGATACAAACCTAACGCCTCTGTCTGCTCCACCATCTTGATTTCAGTTGGTGTGTTCATAATGTGACTCCATGGTTACCATATCCCGCTCGAGCAAATCGTCCAGCAAGGCCTTGTACGCCAGCGACCCGCGCGATTGGGGTTTGAACAGTGGAAGCGGTAAACCTGCCTTGCTCGCTTCCCTGAAATTGGTATCTACCGGGATGACCATCTCCCAGAGCGTTTCTGCGTAATTCTCACGGAGAAACTTGAGACTATCGTGAGAAGCACGGGTACGACGATCGAACATAGTGGGAATGATTAGCTCCTCAAACGGGAGCTTGTGGGCGTGCCGTACCCGTTCGAAAGTGTGCTTGATCCGTTCCAGCCCTTTTAGTGCTAGGAATTCGGTCTGTACCGGTACCAGCACCCGATCGCTGCATGCCAGTGCGTTGACAAGCAAAACACCCAGCATAGGTGGACAGTCAATGATGACATTATCGAAACGATCGCTCCATTGCCGGAGGGCATTGTGGATCACAAGCCCCATTCCACCCCGTGAACCAAATTGCCGATCAAGCGAGACCAGCGCCGTAGAGGCCGGCAGTAGACTGAGTCCGGATATCCTTGTTTGCAACATGACTGAAGCCGTAGGTACCTTAATCTGATTTACGGCAGCCTGAAACAGCGTATAGACACTCTTCTCGATAGTGTCTGGATCATGTCCAAAATAACTTGTCAGGGATCCATGCGGATCCAGATCGATCAACAATGTCTCATGCCCTTTTTCTGCCAGCAATCCGGCAAGTGATACGGCGGTGGTCGTCTTGCCGACCCCTCCTTTTTGATTAGCAACCGCCCAGATCCTCATTCTGCATATCCCTCCGCTTCTGGTTTGTTGATTGTGTGCAGGAGTACAGGCCCATCAGCATTACTCTCCTTCTCAGCATTCTTTTCCGCATCTGCTTTGAGTTGTTCTGGATCTGTTGAGATCAGAACTGTGATACGTCGGTTTTTGCGGCGGCCTTCTGCTGTCGAGTTGTCGGCAATCGGACGGTATTCACCATAACCAACAGCCGCCATGCGCTGCGGATCGATGTTTTTGCTTGCAAAATAACTGACAACACTGGCAGCACGGGCAGCTGACAACTCCCAGTTGGATGGAAAAACCGAAGTTCTGATCGGCTGATTATCAGTAAATCCTTCCACCCTCAGTGGATTTTTGAAATCATTCAAGACATCGATCAATTCATCAAGCACGGGCTTCGCCTTTTCTGAAAGTCTGGCCTTGCCACTCCCGAACAGGACTTGGCTGTTCATGGTCACTTCCACCCATTTTTCATCCAACTTTATCTCGAATCCGGCCTCTTCAAGCTTGTCCGCAACATTTTCCAATGCTTCAACGATCTCCGAACCCTCCTGATACCCTTCCGGGATCTCTTCTTGGCCTGCCCCAGTATTCTCGTCACCGGTTTCTGGCCTGAAATCAGGCAGGATGCCTTCCCCTGTCAACACCTTCTTTTCCGGATCGAGTGTTCTTAGAATTTCACCAATCTGAATCGGATCAACACCCCGTATGGGGTGCTCACGAAAAGCATCCTCCAGCGTCGAAGAAAGCACACGAAACTTTCCTTCATTGACTGACGAAACCGAATACATCACCACAAAAAAAGCAAACAACAGCGTGATGAAATCGGCATAGGAAACCAGCCAACGTTCATGGTTTTCATGTTCCCCTTCATGTCGTCGCGAACGCATAGCCGTGCCAATCGTCAATTAAGGAAAGATTCCAGGCGCAATGCAATCACCTGTGGATTCTCACCTTCTGCAATCGCCATCAACCCTTCGGTCATCATCTCCTGATAACGGGAACGTGCCTGCACCAGCGCTTTCAGCTTTGAGGCTGCGGGTAACAGGAACAGGTTAGCCAGAGCCACCCCATAAATGGTTGCGACGAAAGCAACTGCAATCCCACCTCCAAGTTTGCTGGGATCCGAGAGATTGCCCATCACATGGATGAGTCCCATAACGGCACCGATAATACCAATAGTCGGTGAATAGCCACCCATCCCTTCAAAAACCTTGGCAGCCTGCAGATCACGATCCTCTTGGGCGATAATCTCCATCTCCATGGTCTTGCGCAGCATCTCCGGTTCGCTGCCATCCACCAGGAGTTGCAAGCCCTTGCGCGAGAAAAGATCCGGTTCATTTTCGGAGATTTTTTCCAGTCCGAGAAGACCTTCACGTCGAGCTACACTACTCCAATTCAACAGTTTATCGAGTGCTTCCTGCATGGGCAGTGCGGGCGGTTTGAACAGCCATGGCATCATTTGCATCGATCGCAAAAAGATGTGTAGCGGCGTCTGAACCATAATCGCGCCTAGAGTTCCACCGAATACGATTAGAAAAGCGGGACCGTTGATCAGCGTTGTCAAATGCCCACCTTCCAGCGACTGGCCGAGAAGTATGGCACCGAATGCAACGAAAACTCCGACAAGGGTAAGAAAATCCATGACTATAACCCTCTCGCCAGGACATCGCTTATCTGATCAAGAGATAGAATCTGATCCGCAAGGCCGGCTTTGGCAACAGCCATAGGCATACCATAGACCACACTCGTTGCCTCATCTTGTGCCCAAACCGCTGATCCACTTTGCTTCAGTCGGCGTGCACCTTCGCATCCATCGGAACCCATGCCAGTGAGGATTAACGCAAGCACCTTGCCAGGAAAGATGTCTGCCAATGACTGATACGTCACATCCACAGACGGCCGATACTGTAATGTGGGATCACCAACCGTAATTTCCAGCACGGCCACATTTCCTTGCCGTTTTACCGTTGTCTGTTGTCCCCCAGGCGCAATATAGGCTTGGCCAGGTTGAAGAACGTCACCATTTTCCGCCTGCTTGACTGTGATCTTGCAGTTCTGATTGAGACGTTCAGAAAACATGGGTGTGAAGGTTCCTGGCATGTGCTGGATCACCAGAATAGGTAATGGAAAATTCTCCGGCAGGTTTTTCAAAACCTGCTGAACCGCAACCGGGCCTCCTGTAGAGGCACCAATGGCAAGGACACTATAGTTCGAAAATTTTGTTCGTTTCAGTATTGTCTGATCATGACCCGTGATTTCTCTATGTGTGATGCCTGATCGTTTTCCAGCACTGCTGTTGGCAACCGAGATCACCTTGCGACAGATTTCGCGTCCAGCCCGTTCTTGATCTTCAACGATTTTATGAAAATCCTTGGTTAGGAAATCGACAGCACCCGCATCCATGGCATCGAAGGTTGCCTTGGCACCCCGCGTAGTCGCCGAAGAGATCATCAGCACAGGTGTAGGTGTCTCTTGCATTATCTTTTTCAACGCGGTGATTCCATCCATCACCGGCATCTCGATATCCATCGTAACCACGTCAGGTTTGAGCAACCGGGTTTTCTTCAGAGCCTCCTGGCCATCAGCAGCCACACCGATCACTTCAATACCTGGATCGGTCTCCAGCAGTGCCTTCAACCGATGCTGATAGAAAACTGAATCATCAACAATGAGCACGCGGATTTTCATCGATGGTCAGTATCGGCTCGCATAGTGGTTGATCAGACTGGGCAGATCCAGAATCAGGGCAATGCGCCCGTCACCCGTAATCGTGGCTCCAGCCAGGCCCTTGGTTCCCTGAAGGTTCGAACCCAAAGGTTTGATTACCACTTCTTCCTGACCGATAAGATCATCGACCAGCAACCCTACCTGCTGTGTGCCCACATTGACGATGACAACCTGACGAGGAGAATTATCATCTTCCTGAAAGGCAGCGTTCTTGACCAGCCAGTGACTGAGATTAAAAATGGGCAATGCTTTACCACGAACGACCAGGACATCCTGGCCATCGACCACGTTGGTTTCCTCTGGATCGAAATCCATGATCTCTTTGACGTTGACCAGTGGCAAGGCAAATATCTGATCACCCAGAATCACCATGAGGGTTGGCATGATGGCCAGGGTCAGAGGTAACTTGATCGAAAGTGTAGTACCTTCTCCCAGCTTGGAGTCGATCTCGACCACCCCATTGAGTTGACTGATTCGAGTCTTGACCACATCCATACCAACACCGCGACCGGAGACATCAGAAATTTCCGTCTTAGTTGAAAATCCGGCGGAGAAAATCAGTTCGAAACATTCACGATCATCCAGCCTGGCTGCGGCATCTTCATCCATCATGCCTTTCTCGACCGCTTTACGGCGCAAAACGTCGGGGTCCATACCGGCACCATCGTCCTCGATGGTCAACAAAACGTGATCGCCTTCCTGCTTGGCACCAAGCCGCAATGTACCTTGTCGGGGTTTGCCTTTCGATTCACGCACATCAGGTGGCTCAATACCGTGATCGACAGCGTTACGAACCAGATGCACCAGCGGATCGGACAATGCCTCGACCAGGTTTTTATCCAGATCAGTGTCTTCACCGAACATCTCGAGGTTGATCTCACGCCCCAGACTACGTGCCAGGTCACGGACAACACGGGGAAAACGACCGAAAACTTTCTTGATCGGCTGCATCCGCGTTTTCAAGACCACGGATTGCAAGTCAGAGGTGATGACATCCAGCGATGCAGCAGTTTTTGTCATCTCCTCATCACCTATTGTCTCTTCAAGGTTGGACATGCGGTTTCTGATCAGCACCAGTTCCCCAACCAGATTCATGATACTGTCGAGGGTACTTGTCTCGACCCGGACCGTCGTTTCTGCTACCGGCGCCGGCGCCTTGGTCTTCGGTGCACTCTCTGCCTTTGGAGCAGGTGCAGGTTTCTTGGTCTCCGCCTTTTCGGTGGCCGGTTCTAGTGCCTTTTTCTTTTCAGCTTTTTCCTGTTTTTCTTCGGCGTTCTCTTTTGCAGGCACCTCTTGTGGTGGCGTCGATGTGACTGCGCCTTTGTGTTTACCTTTACCATGAATCTGGTCGAGCAAGGCCTCGAATTCTTCTTCGGTTATTTCGTCATTGTCCGGTTTCTTTTCTGAAGCAGTATCGGGCGTGTGACCTCCATTTTTTTCGGCTTCTGCTTTGTCCTTCCGTGAGGGAGCTGTAGGGGCACCACCTGCACCGTGCAGTTCATCAAGCAAGGCCTCGAATTCTTCTTCGGTTATTTCATCGCTGGCTGCCGATGTTTCGGCTTTTTCCGCTTCAGTCTCTTTTTTTCCGGAAAGGGCATCGACAATCTGATCGAACTCTTCTTCCGTTATTTCGTCAGTAGCGCCCCCTGCAACGGGCTCGGGTTCAGCTTGTTGTTCCGGTTCTGCTGTTTCCAAAACACCATCCTTGTCTGCCAAAATTGTCAGTTGGGACAGAAGATCGGAAGGTGCCGCAGAAGGGTCTTCTCCCGAGCGAATTTCATCGAACATCTCATTGAGTACATCAAGCACCCGGAGGACGATGTCCATTAAATCGGCATCAATTTTTCGCTCGCCCTGTCTCAGCAGATCAAAAATGTCTTCGCATTTATGAGCTACAGTTACAAGATTATCCATGCCAAGAAAGCCGGCACCACCCTTGATGGTATGGAATCCTCGGAAGACGGCATTTAGCAGGTCGGCATCATCTGGTGATGTTTCCAGATCGACAGCCTGTTCATTCAGTGTCTCAAGGATCTCACTTGCTTCGACAAGAAAGTCCTGGACAATTTCATCATTTAAATCGATAGCCATAATATTTCTCTACATGTTTTCAACAGAAATCCTGTCCGGTATTGATTCATTATTCAGAAACCGAGACTCGACAGCAGATCGTCTACATCATCCTGACCATTCATCACATTTTCCTTGTTCTCTGCATTCAACTGAGGGCCTTCGGCTTCCGTCTCTGAAACCTGTTTTTTCGGCGCCGCGGAAACACCCGTGGCACGGATCAGATTGACCAGTGAGCTCTCGACGTCCTGTACTACAGTGATCACCTTTCGGATGACCTGACCAGTAAGATCCTGAAAATCCTGCGCCATCAATATGTCGTTGAGACCTGTGTGGATCTTGTCTGAATTAACCGTGAGTTCATTGAGAAAATCGACGAGTTCATCACCCATTTTTCTGAACTCGGAGACATCCATCTCCCGGCGTTGGAAACGGGACCAGTCTTGCTGCAGCTGACCGGCACGAGTACGGATCGTTTCGGACAGTGGCAAGATTTCTTCAACCGCGTCCATGGTGCGGTTGGCAGCCTCTTCGGTTTTTTCTATGACGAAATTCAATCGTTCCTTGGCATCGGGGATCTCATGTTCTGCAATACCTGCCAGATCGGAATCGATACGTACACTTGACAGAGTATCGTGCAATTGTCGTGTCAGTTTGCCGATCTCTTCGAACAGTCGCGACTCCCGTTCTGCTGCGATCATGGCCAGAATTTCATCTGCCTTTTCATCATCACCTGCTTGTGTAGCTTCGAGAAAACCACTTGCAAGATCGAGTCGTGTTGCATTTTCCACAATCTTCTCCTTTTTTCTTTTACCGTTTATGCAGTAGTTTCAATTCGTTCGAAGATCTTGTCGATTTTTTCTTTCAATGTTGCCGCAGTAAACGGTTTGACGATGTAACCATTGACGCCCGCCTGGGCAGCCTCGATGATTTGTTCACGTTTTGACTCAGCAGTCACCATCAACACAGGCAGCTCCTTCAGATCAGGATGTGCCCTCACCGCTTTCAGCAGATCGATGCCCTGCATGCCCGGCATATTCCAGTCGGTAACCAGGAAATCGAAACCACCTGCCTCCAATTTAGGCAATGCGGTTTGTCCATCATCTGCTTCATCGGTATTGGTGAATCCCAGATCACGCAACAGGTTTTTAATAATTCTTCTCATTGTGGAAAAGTCATCCACGATCAGAATCTTCATGTCTTTATTCACAATAATTCTCCGTACTTAACTTATAAAAGGTTTACCCAGTCCTGCATTCTTGCCTTGAGCCTGACCAATGCCTGAGAGTGGATCTGGCAGACTCTCGATTCACTGACACCGAGAACCTCCCCGGTTTCACGCAAATTCAGTTCTTTTTCATAGTAAAGCGACATTACCAGCCGTTCCCTATCCGGCAGGGTAGAAATAGCTTCGGCCAGTGCTGTCCTGAACTTCTCCTTTTCCACCTGATCGGCAGGTACTTCACCATGATCGACCAAGCTCTCTGATATACCCTCTTCTCCCGTCACCAGATCTTCGAAACTAAACATCCGGTGACCACTGGCATGCTGGATAATCTGGTAATATTCATCCAGTGTGATCTCGAGGCGCTCGGCAACTTCTGCATCTTTCGCATCGCGCCCGGTCTCTGCCTCGATCTCGCTGATGGCCTTGGTCACTTCACGTACCTTGCGATGCAGTGATCGTGGAGCCCAGTCACCTTTCCGTATTTCATCCAACATCGAACCCCTGATACGGATACCGGCATAGGTCTCAAAACTGGCGCCTTGAGAGGCGTCATAATTTTTCGCAGCTTCAAGTAGCCCGATCATCCCGGACTGGATCAGATCTTCGACCTGAACTGTCGGGGGTAAACGGGTCATCAGATGATAAGCAATACGCTTGACCAGAAGACCATGTTGTTCAATGAGTTGGTCACTGGTCAGCGCTTCGTTCTTTTCGGCAGTTTTCTTGTAGGCCGCCACACTCATAATTGCACCCTTCTCGGTTTTGTTTCTGGTTGTACCAGTTGCTCGACAAAAAATTGCAAGTTGCCGTTGGCAGTGCCTGGCATCGTCCACTTGTCGGTTCTGTCCGCCAGTTTTCGATAGGCGCGTGCAGCACCCGATCCTGGTAGGACATCAAAAATCGCTCTTCTCTGCTGGACTACTTTGCGTGAATTCAGGTCATAAGGAATGGTCCCTACAAGGTCCAGTGAGACATTGAGAAACTGTTCTGTAACATCTACCAGTTTCTGAAAAATACGAGCACCTTCCATACTGCTCTGTGCCATATTTGCCAGTATTCTGAAACGATTGATACCATGATCCTGGCTCAACACCTTGATCGTGGCATAGGCATCGGTAATCGATGCTGGCTCATTGCATACCACGAGCAGAACTTCCTGTGCCGCTGCACAGAATTTCATCGTGCTGGAATTGATTCCTGCGGCCGTATCGATCAAAAGGACATCAGCCTGTTTCGAGAGGCTGCTGAATGCATGAATGAGACCCCCTTGTTCCCTTGCTGAAAGATCCACCATCTGTCTTACACCGGAAGCAGCGGGGAGGATCCGGATACCGCGAGGACCCGTAATAATAATGTCCTCCAGCTCACATTCACCTTTGAGCACATGGGAAAGATTTTGTGTCGGACGAAGACCCAGCATCACATCCACATTTGCCAACCCCATGTCAGCATCCATCAACATGACCTGTTTACCTTTTTCCGCCATAGCCAATGCCAGATTAATGGCGACAGTCGTCTTGCCGACACCACCCTTGCCACTGGTAATTGCGATTACCCGTGTAGTCTCCTTTCCGGTATAGGCCTGCACGGAGCTGGATAACGTTCGAGGAGAAATTTCTACCACGTTCATGACATTTCTCCTTTCAACATTTGTTCCATCATCACATCTTCTACCCTGTCAAAAGCATTCATGTCTTTGGCTATAGCAACTGCCTTGCCAATCAGATCCTCAACACGTGCAATCTTCAAATCGTCGGGAATTTTCTGTCCTTCACTGAAGTAGGATATGGCCAGCTTGTGTTCAACTACCGCAGATAGAACCGGCCCCAGGGAGGTGGATTCATCCACCTTTGTGATCATGCAGCCACAGGGGTTAACCGGCCTGAATGCCGAGATCGATTGTTCTAGGGCTTCTGCCTGTGTCGTGGCCGAGAGCACCATATAGGCCTTCAGCATCGGTGTGCTGCGCCTGATTCTGTTGAGTGTTTCATCCAGACGTTCATCACGATGGCTGAGACCTGCAGAATCGATCAGGACCAGCGGTTTTTCCAGAAAGGCATCGAGTGCCGCTTCCAGTTCTTCTTCACCTTCGACAGCTCGTACCGGGACTTTCAGCACGCTGCCGAGATTTCTGAGCTGATCAAAGGCGCCAAAACGTTGGGAATCCGTTGTGATCAAAGCGACGTTCTCCCGGCCATGGCGCGCTGCGTACTGGACGGCCAATTTTGCGATCAGCGTCGTTTTACCGACACCTGGTGGCCCCACCAAAGCCACAACGCCACCATTCGTCAGAATGGTGTCACCCCCGATCGGGATCTGTCGGGCAAACATGGCCAGTGCCCGGTACCATGCCTTGCGGTGTCCCAGCTCTTCTTGAATTCGAAATGCAATGTGACGGGCAACTGCAGGAGTCAGGCCCAGTGCCACCAGTTTACGCAAAACCCCGGCACGTACCGGTGTTTTACGGCTCATCTCGCCCCAGGCAAATCCAGAGATCTGGTTTTCAACCAGTGATTTGAGAGATTGCAGCTCTCTGCGCATATCGTCGAGCAGAGAATTCTGAGTCCAGACCACTTCCGGTCCCTGCTCTGGCGTTTCTGCAGGTGTGACTTTTTCAGTTGTCTTGGCCGTTTCATCCGGCAATTCTGTCAAAAGCTGTTCATAGTTCTGTTGCACCGCACTGGATAACTCGACCTTGAAATCAGGTCCCACAGAATGTTCTTCCAGCTGCTGCTCCTGTCGTGCTGATTTGTATTCGAATTTGGGTTTCCTGATCAGGTTTCTGCGATCTGTCTTTGCTTCCTCTCTTTCAGGTCCCGCAGTACGGTCGTGAGGGACAGAAGGATTGGCTGGCTCGTCATCAACACTCGGAAACGTGTATTTCTCTACCTCCGGAGTGGGATCTTCCAGCAATGATTCATCGTAATCTGTCGCAGCCGTGATCTCGATGCCTTCCGGTACTCTGCGGTTTGATAATATGACCGCATCCGGACCATGAATGTCACGGACCAGTGCCAGCGCTGAGCGCATATCCTTGGCTACATGGCGAGTTATATTCATCCGATTCTTCTCCTTTTCAAATTCGTCATGTCAATCTTTCCTGTTTACTCAATTGGCCTGGCCACCAACCGTTGCAATAATCGTAATCTGCTTGTTCTCCGGGATCTCGCCAAACGCCAGTACATGCATTGATGGCACACTGTGCTTGATGAAACGGGCCAGGAAATCACGGAGATTGTCCGGCACCAGCAGGATGGCAGGTTGTCCTGACTCCTCCTGTTGATCACTAATCTCTTTCAGAGACTGCAGCATCTGTGCCGCGAGCCCCGGTTCCAGCGCCATGCCTCCTTCACTCATGGCTTTCACTGACTGTTGCAATAACTGTTCCAGAGTGCTATCCAAGGTGATAACCGGGAGGTCTTCATTCATTCCATTGATTTGCTGGACGATCATGCGGCCCAGTGCCACACGCACCGCAGCCGTCAATGCGACAGGATCCTGACTGATCGGGGCATGCTCAGCGAGCACTTCGACAATGGTTCGCATATCGCGAATTGGGACGTGTTCACGCAACAGGTTTTGCAATACCTTGACTATGACGCCAAGCGGTAGCACATTCGGCACCAGATCCTCTACCAGCTTCGGTGAAGTTTCGGCCAACCTGTCGAGGAGTTGCTGTACTTCATCATGTCCGAGCAGTTCATGTGCATGATCCTGCAGGGTCTGGCTCAGGTGAGTAGCGATCACAGTACTTGCATCAACCACGGTATAACCCAGTGACTGGGCCTCATCCCGCTGTGATGGATCAATCCAGACCGCCTCAAGACCGAACACTGGATCGCGTCCGGCGATGCCTTCAATCTGACCATAAACCTGACCAGGATTAATGGCGAGCTCTTTGTCCACATGCACCGCATCCTCATTGATGGTTGCACCCATCAGGCTTATACGATAGGCCGAAGGGTTCAGATCGAGATTGTCGCGGATATGCACAGGCGGGATCAGAAAACCCAGTTCCTGGGAGAGTTTTCGTCGTACACCCTTGAGCCTGCCGAGTAGTTCACCCCCCTGGTTTTTGTCCACCAGGGGGATCAATCGGTAACCCACCTCCAAACCAATAGGGTCGATAGGTGCCACATCATCCCAACTGAGTTCTCGGGTTTCCGGTGGTGGGGGTGGAGGAGCTTCTTCAATGGCAGCCTCCGCCAGAGCCTGTTCCTTCTTCTGCTTGGCCAAATAAAAAGCCCCGGCGCCGGTAACCCCAGCGAGGCCGAGAAAGGCGACATTCGGCATGCCCGGGATCAGCCCCATCAGTCCGATCAGTCCTGCAGCTACGCCCAATGTTTTTGGATCAGCAAAGAGCTGACCAACGATCTCATCACCCATGTCCTGTTCCGTAGAGACTCGGGTGACCATGATCGCAGTCGCCGTCGAAAGCAGCAGTGATGGGATCTGGGCGACCAGGCCGTCACCAATGGTCAGTAATGTAAAGACACGGGCCGCTTCGGAAAGTGGCATATCATACTGGAGCGCACCGATGGCCAAACCGCCCAGAATATTGATGACCAGAATAATAATGCCCGCAATGGCGTCACCCTTGACAAATTTGCTGGCACCATCCATGGAACCGTAAAAGTCGGCTTCTTGTGCAACTTCCTGACGCCGTGCGCGTGCCTCGTCCTGATCGATAATCCCGGCGTTGAGATCGGCATCGATAGCCATCTGCTTGCCCGGCATGGCATCCAGTGTAAAGCGTGCAGTGACTTCAGAAATTCGACCGGCGCCTTTGGTAACAACGACAAAGTTGATGATTACCAGGATTGCAAAAACGACAAAACCCACCGTATAGTTGCCACCAACGACAAAATCACCAAAGGCTTCGATCACCTTACCAGCGGCAGCTGAGCCTTCTCTTCCGTTCAGCAGAATTACCCGGGTCGAAGCAATGTTCAGACTCAGACGCAACAGGGTTGAAACCAGCAAAATGGTGGGGAAAACGCCAAAATCCAGTGGCCGTTTGGCATAAATCACCGCCAGTAAAATGACCAGTGACAAGGAAATATTAAAGGTGAAGAGGACATCCAGCAGGAATGTCGGCAATGGCAACATCATCATCGCCAGTATGGCGAGCAACAGGATCGGTACACCGAAACCGTAACGGTTTAGATCCTTGAATCCACCCAGAATCAGAGGTTGTGCCATTTTATATTATAAAATCAGTTAGTTAGCGTTTAAATTCATCGGGTATCGGGAGATCTTCCGGAATCGACCTGATTTCGGTTGCACGTGGGTTGGTACGAAGCTGGAAGACATAGGCCAGAACCTGTGCAACCGCTTTATACAAACCAGCCGGAATTTCCTGATTCACCTTAGTGCTGTAATACAAAGCGCGTGCCAACGGTGGTGTTTCCAGGATCGGAACGTTGTTGGCACGAGCGACTTCACGAATCCTGAATGCGATCTCATCCGCCCCCTTGGCCACGACCTTCGGTGCACCCATATTTTCAGAGTCATATTTGAGGGCAACGGAGAAATGTGTCGGGTTGGTGACGATAACATCTGCCTTCGGCACTTCTTCCATCATTCTGCGTTGGGCCATTTCCTGCTGTTTCTGGCGCAATCTTGACTTAACCTCTGGCATACCCTCGGTATCCTTGTGCTCCTGCTTAACCTGTTCGCGGGTCATCTTCAATTTTTTACTGTATTGCCAGAGTTGCTGGGGAACATCGACAGCAACGATGAGGATGGTAGTTGCACTCACGAGCAAAAATGTCCAAGAGACAAGCTCCGCAGCATGCTTCAAACTGCTCATGATATCTCCTCGTCCGATGCTCAGAATTTCCGGAAGCTGGTGCCAGATCAGAAATACAGCAAAGACGGCAATCACCAAAAATTTGAGTACGGTCTTTACCATCTCGATGACACCGTTGACACCAAAAACCCGTTTGATCCCAGAGATTGGATTCAGTTTATCGCCTTTGAACTTGATCGCCTCGATACTGAAGTTCCAACCGCTCATCAGCATCGGGGACACAATTGCCACCAGGACCATGACGATCACAAAGGGCAACATCGAAAGTACAATGTGATCGATCGCCGTCAGAAAGATTGCCGGCAACTCCCGAGCGGCAATATGGGTATCGGCCGCACGGAGGAAAAAACTTTTCATCACTCCTGTAATGCCATTAACCATGCCCGGCCCTAGCGTCATTATGGAAACTGCAGCAGCCATGAGCATCATCATGGTGGTTAGATCTTTCGAGCGTGGTATGTCCCCCTTTTTGCGCGCATCCTGTTTGCGCTTGGGGGTTGCTTCTTCGGTCCGTTCCTGCCCGGTTTCTTCCGCCAAAGGCTGTTACCTCCCTGCCAGCTGATTCGCATGACGAAAGGCCTCTTCGAACAGAGCAACAATATGTTCCTGCATGTTCGAAAGCGTCATGGAAAGAATGAACATACCCATGATCATCATGATCGGGAAACCCACGGCAAAGATGTTCAGTTGTGGAGCTGCTCGGGTCATGACACCAAAAGAGAGATTCACGATCATCATCGCTGCGATCGCCGGCAGGGCCATCAAGACCGCACTGGACAGCAACCAGCCACCCCACTCGATCACCCCCCAGGCATCATTTCTGGTCAGCCCTTCAATTCCGACCGGAATTGTTTTGAAGCTGTCACTGACCACCTGGATTAGAATCAGATGACCATTAAGACTAAAAAACATTAGCGTCGCCAGGATGACGTAGAACTGGCTGATCACAGGAACCTGACGGCCACTGGCCGGATCCACCATGGCTGCAAAACCGAGCCCCATCTGCATGGCGATCACCTCACCGCCTACTTCCAGCACCAAAAATACCAGGCGTACCACCAATCCGAGACTGATCCCGATGAGAAGCTGCTGGATGGTGATCATCAGTCCAGTTGAAGAAATAGGTTCGACATAGTCAAAAGGAGGAACGGAAGGCACAATGGCAATGGAGATGCTGACCGCGAGGATAAGACGCAAAGTAACTGGTACTGTACGTGTCCCGATCATAGGCGCCGCCATCAACAAACCGGCAATGCGAAAAAATGGCCACAACCACGCTTCGATGAGGGCAATGATTTCCGTATCGGTGAAGCTCAAGCCTGGCCCCCTATCACCCGCCTATAATCGACGGGATGCTCTCGAAGATCTGATAGGTAAAATCCATGATCAGCCGCAACATCAACGGCCCGCCAATAGATAGAACCAGCAGGGTGATGAGCAGTTTGGGGATAAAACTCAGTGTCTGCTCATTGATCTGGGTGGCGGCCTGAAAAATACTGATCAGAAGGCCGACGACCAGTGCGGGAAGCAACATGATCATCATCAGGATGGTAGCAACTTCCAGGGCACGATGGCCAATTGTCATAGCAAATTCAGGGGTCATGTGTAAAAACTCGAGGCTAGTGAACCGACAATCAACACCCAACCATCTACCAGTACAAAAAGCATGATCTTGAAAGGTAATGAGATGATCATGGGTGACAGCATCATCATACCCATCGACATCAATACACTGGCAACCACCAGATCGATGATTAGAAAGGGGATAAAGATCAGGAAGCCAATCTGAAATGCCGTCTTCAATTCACTGGTGAGGAAAGAAGGAACCAGAATCGAGAGTGGCACGTCTTCTGGCCCAGTGAATTGTTTTCCACCCGCAATATCGGAAAACATTTTCAGATCGGTCTCCCGGGTCTGAGCGATCATGAATTTGCGCAAGGGCAAACTCGCCGCTTTCAGTGCTTCCTGCATGTTCATCTCTTCATTCATGTAGGGCGTAACGGCGTTTTCATAGATCTTGTCGAATACCGGAGCCATGATGAAAAAGGTCAGAAATAGTGCAATACCAATGAGGATCTGGCTGGATGGTGTCTGTGCAGTTCCCAACGCCTGCCGCAAAATGGCAAGGACGATGATGATGCGCGTAAAAGAAGTCATCATCAGGAAGATCGCCGGCAACAGCGTCAACACTGTCATCAGGATCAGAACCTGCAAAGTCAGGCTGTAGCTCTCTCCTCCGTCGGGACTGGTTGTCACGGTGATAGCTTCCAAACCTGGTACCGCAAACAAGGGAGCAGAGAAAAACATCAGTGCAAACGCGAATGCCAGTCGGGTCATGACGGTTCCCCCTTCTGTCCGGAAGACTTACGCTTTTCCAGCTGTTGCCGGAGGTGCCCGGCGAATCCCTTTTCGCCCTCTCGGGATGTGTCGATCACTGTTTCGTCGAAAACCTTGATCGGTGAAATACCGTTTGGAGAGACCCCAATCAACACTTGTTTGGAACCCACCTGCATCAGCAACACTCGATCACGCGTCGATATGGAGACACTTTCGATAATATGCATTCCTGCGCCTTGGCTGGTACGGAAACCACCCATGCGTCGGAGTAGAAAAACGATGCCACCGAACAGCAATAAGACGGCGATCAGCCCGGCAAAGACCTGGATGATGCTGCCAATAGAAAGTGGTTCCATGAGCACAGGAGCCTTATCTGCGGCCAGAGCAAGGGACGGAAAAAGCATGATAAAAAGGAAAAAGTTTTTCATGCAGACCCTTACCGCAGTTTCTTTACCCGTTCCTGTGCACTGATCACATCCGTCAGTCGTATACCGAATTTTTCATTCACGACAACGACTTCACCATGTGCCACCAGGGTGCCATTGACAAGAACATCAAGCGGCTCTCCTGCGAGCCGATCCAGCTCCACCACCGAACCCTGATTCAACTGTAATAAATTCCTGATCGCGATCTTGGTACTGCCAATTTCAACCGCCAGGGTTACTGGAATATCGAGGATCTGATCGAGCTTGCTTACGTCAGCATCACCTTCTGGTTCTCCATCCGGGGTCAGGGTTTCAAGCCCTGCCTTCTCTGCCTCGGCCTGCTCGGCCAAGGCATCCCCCCAGTCAGCCTCTGCATCACTTCCTCCTTCGGCGGCAGCCTGTTCAGCCAGGGCGTCCCCCCAGTCAGCCTCTGCGCCCCCCCCTCCTTCGGCGGCAGCCTGTTCAGCCAGAGCCTCTCCCCAGTCTGCCTCTGCAGATTCAGAACTTTCCTGATCTTCGATTACATCATCACTCATGGATAACTCCTGTTAATTTGCCCGGTTAGGTCACCGGTCCAATCATTTCTTCAACTTTCAGGGCACAATTTCCCCGTGACTCCCCAAATCTCGCCTTGAAAACGGGTACTTCTTCGACACATGCAACAACATGATCCGGAATATCCACGGGTATGATGTCGCCCTCTTTCATCGCCAGTACATCACGCAGTGTGATCTCTCGGCTCGTCAGCATACTGTTAATAACCACCGGAGCCGTCGTGAGCTCTTCACGCAACGACATGATCCAACGTTCATCTGTATCGGAAGCATCGCTCTGCATGCCCGCATCGAGCATTTCCCGGATCGGTTCAATGGTTGAGTACGGCATGGCGATCTGCAGAGAACCACCGCCGCCGTCGAGATCTACATGGAACTTGGATATGATCATGACTTCGCTCGGACTGACCACATTGGCAAACTGTGGATTAACTTCAGAATTCTGATATTGATATTCAATTTCCATCACCGGCTTCCAGGCCTTTTGCATGTCGGAAAAAATTTCCTCCAGTACATTCATGACGATACGCATCTCTGTGGGACTGAAATCACGTCCCTCGATCTTGGTATGGAAGCGGCCAGAACCACCAAAAAAATTATCCACTAGCGAGTAGACCAGCGTCGGGTTCAACACAAATAGAACCGTCCCACGCAATGGTTTCATCTTTACCATATTCATGTTCGAAGGCATAAACAGGGTGTGGATGTATTCACCGAACTTCATCATCTCGATTCCTTCAACCGAGATTTCAGGTGACTTTCTGAGAATGTTGAACAGACTAACGCGGAAGTTTCTGGCGAACCGCTCATTGATCATCTCGAGGGTGGGCAAGCGGCCTCGTACAATGCGATCCTGGGAGTTAAAATCGTAGGATTTCGCCTCTCCGTCATCGAGATCTTCTTCAGGCTCGATATCAACGTCACCCCCGTCGACACCGTTGAGAAGCGCATCGATCTCATCCTGTGAAAGAATGTCTGCACCAGCCATCGTTTCTTCCTATCCGACCTTCAGGTTTCCAGATCCGTCACTGAGCAACAAAGTTGGTATAGAGAACATCGTCAATGCCTACTTCACCAACCTCGTCTTTTAATGCATTGTTGATCTCTTCAAGTGCTTCCGCCCGCATCTTTTCCTTGCCTTCAGGAAGCAGAAGAGTCTCAAATTTCTGGCGGCTGAAAACCATGTTCACCACGTGTTCAATCTTGGGAAGATGTTTCTTGATCTCATCCTCTTTGTCTTTCTCCAGCATCAAGGAGACATCAGCCTTGAGAAAACGCGTCTTGCCATCCTCTGCCTGAAAATTCACCACCAGCGGTTTTTCAAAAGCAAGATAGGCATATTCTTTCAATTGTTCCTCTGGTTCGGCTCCACCTTCTACGGATGTCTGTTCTTCTCCTCCACCAACAAACATCAAAGTTCCACCTACTGCTCCCCCTACCAGGAGGAGGGCACCAACGATCATGATAATGAGTTTTTTCTTGCCGCCACCGGCATTTTCTTCAGTGACTTCTTCCTTCTCCTCTGCCATTTTCTGGGTCCTCTCGATTCAAATGAAAACTTACCCAAAAGTAGCAATCACCGTGCCACAAGTTATTCTCTCGTAATAACAAAGGGTTATGGAATGTCCCTGTTTTGTGATGACAGGCAATTGACTCTTGACGCGTCAAGCAGGATTTAATCCACAGGAACGGCGCATTACAATAAACGGAACAAAGCACGGAAACGAGAT
>Ga0256841_1000912_pt1 | contig 27714 bp, 19 predicted proteins | sample 356308metaG_FD_185971 | JGI IMG/M metagenome (GOLD analysis project Ga0256841, IMG submission 185971) | Hydrothermal vent microbial communities from Mid Atlantic Ridge, Atlantic Ocean - 356-308 | ecosystem: Environmental > Aquatic > Marine > Hydrothermal vents | place: Atlantic Ocean: Mid...
ATCGCCTACTGATATTCCTGAAATCTGCCATCCTATGTACCCCAATATTAAAGAGATTCTTAGGTTAAACGATATACCTGTGCCAAGGTAGTTCTTCTAATACAGTTTGTCCTGATAATCGCACTCTCCCTATCTAAACGAATGATTTAGATACCGGAACGATTTAAATATGCGTAGTTGCGGACTTTAAAGTACTTAACTTTCGGATTATCACTATATTTTGTTCAAAGATACAAACTTTTGATCAAGCCACAAAACCGTAATTGCGTATATTTTTTATTGGCAACCGTTACTCTTTGCTTATCAATCTTAATAATTCTTTATTAAACTCTTTTTCGTTTTGTAGATTACTAAAAAAATCACGGTCAAATGTTTCCACTTTTTTAACCGCAACGTTAAGAGTATCAATTCCTTTTTGTGTTAAAATTACAAGTTTTGCCCTCGTGTCTATTTTGTGTTCCATTCTTTTTAAAAGTTGCTTTTTTTCAAGTGTTCGTATTACATTAGAACTCATCATTACATCCATTTTAGCGTGTCTTGCAATTTCAATTTGTGTTACTTCTTCTTTTTGTAAAATTAACCAATAAGTACTTGCCAAAATCACAAATTGCGTGTGTGTTATATTGAGTTCTTTTAGATTTCGTTTTATTTCTCTTTGCCAAAAATTATGGACTTTATAAAGTAAAAATCCGGTTGCATCATTTGAATTTTTATAACTAAATGGGTTGTTTTTCTTATTCATTTTTGAGTAACATTTTAGTTGTTATTAAATCAAAGTCTTTCTTTGAAATTTCTAATAAGCCATATCGAAAAGGATAACCCCAACTTTTTTTGTTTTGTATAAAATCAAGGTCGTTTATTAAAGGTTTAATTTCGGTTTCTGAACATTTAAGAAATTTTACTTTTCGCCTGAAAGGTTCAAAATTCTCAAACATTTTTACTTGATATATTTCATCATCAATTGCTTTTGCAATTGCTGTAAATTTTTGATAAGGTTGTTTATCTTTCATTCTATTTTTTGAAGAATAAAAAATAATAAAATCACCTTTATTTATGCATTTTAAAGGTGCTTTCTTTCCGTGGCAAACCTGCATAATCCCCCAATCTATTCCATTTAGAACGTGCTCTTTGGAAACTACTGCAATCCAATATTTAGTTTTCATTTTTTAATGAATTAATGTAGCTAACCATACTTTTATTTTGTTCTAAATGACCATTGATTATATCTTTTGCAACTATGTTTTTCCACAAAAATGTTAGAAGCCCCTTCATTTCAATTTCAAGTTTAATTTCAACGCCATCATCGACTTCTCTCATTTTTGTTGTAGTAAACATTTTGCAAAATGGTAAATACGATACATCTGTAAATTCCTCTGGCTTATTAAATGTTAAAATTTCTAATTTAACTTTAAAACCACCTTTTGGCTTTATAATAAACTTTGTACCTTTTTTAACTTCCCCTTCAACCTTTGTCCATTCTAAATCATCTTGCCACTTAGACCAATTTTTAACATCTGAATGAGCTTCCCAAAGTTCATTTATAGTTGCACCTTTAATTAATATTGTTTTTTCTTTTTTATACATATCGTTTATTTTTAAAAAAATTAGGATTGAGATTATATTAATAGTAAAAAGTATTTTAAAAATTTTATCATGTTTGCAATATAAGCGCAAATATAATATACATATATATAATATGCAAATAAAAAAATAAGAAATATATTCTGATTTCGGTTTTTATGGTTGCTAACTCCTTGTAGATAGTATACTAACAGGTGAAATAATTTTAAATTTACATATTAAGTTTATATATAATGTATATTTTTCTGTAAAATATTATTTTGGCAAAGAATTTGCTGCAATGACTAAAGAGGGAGAATATGGTTTAGTGACCTGATAGATGCTAAATCAACAGCTCCATTCGTTAAGGAGTAATGAGTTGTTTTCTTTGGGGATAGATAGAGGTTATCAAAATACAGCCGCGGACGTGGGTGCTCGTGTTAATTTACCAAAGGTGAAAACACTTATTTAATGTTCTTTCGGTAAGATGGATTAGTAAAAAAATTACCCCTTAAGTGTTCAATAAAATATCAGTAACAAATTTAATATAGAGATGAACAAATTATTCAAAAATGTAGTCCTATTTAGCATCTTAGTATTGCAATTCTATACATCCTCAGCACAGGATGGGGTTAAAATTCCGGAGAGAAGTCCTCGTTGTCATGTGGTTCAGGAGATTGGATTGAGTACGGTAACCATAGATTACAGCCGTCCCAGCATGCGTAATCGATTAATTTTTGGAGATCTTGTGCCTTTTGACAGGATGTGGAAAACGGGTGAAAATGAAGCAACTACTATAGAGTTTAGCGATGATGTATTAATCGAGGGCGAGTATCTTCCCAAAGGCAAATATGCACTTTATACAATGCCCGGAGAGGAGGTATGGAGTGTTATTTTTTATAAAGATTGGGATCAGTTTGGGTTACCCAAGCGATACATGGAAAGCCAGGAAGCATTGGCGGTGGAAGTAGAGAGTGAAGAGTTGGCCATGACTTTTGAGACCTTGTTGATTAACATCGACAAGATTAGGGATTCAAGTGCTGTGTTGCAGCTCATTTGGGAGGATGTTTTAGTGGAGGTCAAAATGAGTTTTGACACTAAGACCAAAGTGATGGATAATATTTCTAAAGTCTTAGCCGGACCTTCCCGGAGTGATTATTACCTTGCGGCAAAGTATTATTACGAGAAGCATATCGATCTAGACAAAGCGCTTGAATGGGTAAATGAAGCGAATAGTAAGGGAGAGAAGTATTGGCAATATTTATTAAAAGGACAAATCTTGAAGTCGCTAGGAGAAGAAGAGGAAGCAATAGCTGCCGCGGAAAAAGCACTTGCTCAAGCTAAGGAGGCAGGCAACAGACGGTATGTTCGATTAGCGACACAGTTGTTGGATTCATTTGAAGAGGAAGAGGTATCTCCCAATTCACAAGAGCAGCAAGCTCCTACGAAAAAGGGTTCTACCGGCAACACGCGTGAGAAGAATAATGCTTCACATGTAAAGGGGAGACGGCCTTTATCACCCCCTGATGCAACGGATTCTATACCGTCCCATTCTCCTTCGAAGATGAAACGTAGAAGAGTAATAGAATATAGAAAAGAAAGGGGGTGATAGGTACTGATGAGCCCCCAAGTTTTTGGTAAAATCAGGCGTTTAACAGTTCTTCTGCATTTTTTATTGCGGTGTTCGTAGGTGGATACCCACTAATCATCGTCGCTATCTCCTTGACTCTTTCTTCAGGAGAAAGTTGTAGAATAGCTGAAGTGGTTGTATTTCCTGAATGGTCTTTGAAGACTTTAAAATGTGTATCTCCCGCAGCAGCAACAATAGGGGAGTGAGTAATAGAAATAACTTGGTGTCCTTGAGATAACGTGCGTAGCATTTGAGCTAGATTCACAGCGACAGCTCCGGAGATTCCTGTATCAATCTCATCAAAAACCAAAGTGGGGAGAGCGGCTGTATCTGCGATCATAGATTTGATACAGAGATTTAACCTCGATAATTCTCCACCGGAAGCTATATCTTTGACGGACCCCGGTTGCATGCCTTTGTTAGCCGAAAAGAGAAGGTCTATTTTTTCATCCCCTAGAGGGCCTGGCTCCTCCAAATGGGTAAACTCAAATACAATTTTTGCTTCGGGCATTCCGAGGAGACGCAGATTTTCCAAGAGTTTTAGGACTGCTGTTTTTGCTGTTTTTTTTCGAGCTTTTGTTAGTTCTACAGCCTTCTGAAGAGTCTTATTATGTAGATGTTGGACTTCTTGTTCGAGCCGCTTGTTCTCTTCGGTATGAAAAGAAATATCTGACAGTTTGTCTGACATTTCTTTTTGCAAAGCCAGAAGAGAAGATATGTTTTGAATATTGTGTTTTCTAAATAAATTTTGCAGTTGATCGTATCGCTCGTGGAGCTGTTGTAAAGCTTGTGGGTCTTCTTGAATATCAGTGCCGAAGTGATTGAGTTGGGCGTAAATGTCTTCAAGTTCGATGATGCATGAATTTATACGATCCTGTAAAGGTACGATATCAGAAAGGTACGGGCTAATATCCATTAGCCATTTATAATGGTTTCGCAATTGAGCAAGGGGCCCGGTTTCATTTTCGTTAGCATCGAAGCTTATTTTTTGAATCACTTCTAGTATTTCTCGAGCGTGTTCCATGGAAGATATTTGCTGTAAGAGCGTTTCTTCTTCCCCTTCCACTGGATGGAAGACCTGGATTTCATCCAGTTGGAATTCCAAAAAAGATTTTTCCTTTATTGCATTATGTAGATTTTCTTGGGACTTCTTCCATTGTTGTACGGTGGCTTTATAAGCATTATAAAGTGTGTCATATTCATGAGCTAAATTCATCTGCTTACCCATCCTATCTAGGAAATGGGCTTGATAAGCAGCATCGTATAGAGTAGTCGAATCCATTTGCCTATGCATTTCGACGAGATGAGTACCTAGCGTCTTTAAGGGGGCAAGAGTGACAGGGGTGTCATTAATAAAAGCGCGAGACTTGCCGGAGGGGAGTATCTCTCTTCGTATAATAAGGGGAGATTCATTATCCAAATCATGTACTTTAAAGAAATCATGTAAAGCTAGGGTATCGGTATCAAATTGACCTTCGATAATGCACTTTTTCGAGGCGTCTAGTAGCACACTAGAATCAGCCCGTTCACCTAAGATTAAATTTAGGGCTCCTAGCAGGATAGATTTTCCGGCTCCGGTTTCTCCTGTGATTATACTAAGACCTTGACTAAATCCAAGATGTAGTTCTTCAATGATTGTATAGTTGCGGATGGTTAGTTCCTTAAGCATAGCTTATTGGTTAAGTAATTCTTGTAATTTAGGATGAATGTTGATCCCTTTTTTTAACGCTATTTGTGCATCATTTCTAGCAGCGGTTAGATTGCCCAATGAGGCGTAAGCTTTTGCTCTTTCGTGATAATACTCTCCTTTTGTACTGTATTTGATCGCCGTTGTAAATGCTTCTACGGCTTTTTGAAATGCACTTAATCGCAGGAGTGCCCTTCCCATCTCATAGCGAATGTCCGCCGCCTCCGGATGCACTTTTAAGTAGGCGTTAAGATCTTGAATCTGTTTTTCATACTCCCCGTTAAGCATATAAATGATGGAGCGATTGAGATAAGCATTTGTATTTCCCGGAGAGCGTTGGAGCCCTTTGTTGATCGCCTCAAGTGCTTGGTCAAACGATTTGTTTTTGGCATATGTAGCTCCGAGATTGATGTAGTATTCTCCATCATCGGGTTCGAGTTTGATGGCATTTTTATAGTCCTCTATAGCTTTAGGGATAGCGCCCTGAGTAAAGTACAATTTACCCCTGCTATTGTACATCTCAGCATCGGGCTTAAGGGAGAGTCCGCGGCTATAATCTGCTAGTGCTTCCTTCGTCCTTCCATTGTCGCGATAGTAATTGCCTCTGTTTCTGTAAGGAGTCATGGTTTTTGGAAATTGGTCTATGACTTGCGTGAATAGCGTCACCGTATTATCCCATACACGTACTTGTCTTTTTGACATCCACAATAGTCCCAAGAGCCAGATGGTGGTTAGGGCTAAGATGATGCTCTTCCATTTCATACCCAGTAAAATCCCCTTTTCTAGATAATATCCAAAAATGATAAATAGCCCTATATAGGGTATGTAAGTAAATCTATCAGCTATGTATCCTTGACCTGCTCCAAAAAACTGTAACAGAAACATGATATTTACAAAAAACCAACTCAAGCCAAATACTAAGGGCGTTAATTTCCGTCGGTATGCGTAAAATAGGGCAGCGAAAAAACTTAGAAAGCTTAGTGCTGATAGGTAATGCCATAGGGTTAGGTCGGCGGGGTATGGATAAAGTGCACTTAATTGATAGGGAAGGACACTCTTTATAAGGTAGACGGATAGACTGTACATCCCTATGAAAAGGCGTTGGAAGCTGTTAAAGGTCGCATTGGTGGATAAAGAACCTTGGTCAGCCAAGAAATATATGCCTAATACTCCAAATAATAAGGCTAAAATAAAGTATATCCACTTGTCCAATATGGTCTTTACCCCCTTAAGTCCCCCTTTGTAGTAATCGATGACTAAAAGGGTTAATGGCAGCGTTACCATTTGTATTTTGGCGAAGAGCCCTATTGTAAAGAGAAGGACGGAAATCATCTCATACCCTTTGCCTTTGTGTTGGTATTTGGCGAGATACCAAGTAAGGGTACTGCTGAGGAAAAACAAACTGAACAGTACATCTTTTCGTTCTGTGGCCCAAGCTACACTTTCTACATGCAGGGGGTGCAGGGCAAATAGAAAGGAAGCGATTCCGGCTGTAAATAAGCTAAACCCAAGGGCGCGGATTAAGAACCATAGGAGAATAATGTTAAGCAAATGAAGTAGTAAATTGTCAAGGTGAACTACGCTTGAAAATCGATTCATTAAGAGATCTTTCGTAGGGTATTTTCTACTGTCGACAAAAAGTTTTTTTTCAAGTGCAAAGGTCCAGTTGGCTAATGGATTGTAATTGCCGATAACCGGAGTTGTAAAGATGTCTTTGGTGGACTCAATGGAAAGATCTGCCATGACTTGTGGATTTTCTGTAATATTCCGATCGTCATCCCAATAGACAAACTGTGCATCTCTTATCGGAGAGAATATCACAAAAGTAAGTACTAATAGAAAAGTCAGTACCCCGATATCTCGATAAGGTGGGTGGTATTGTCTTGACTTCTTACGGGGGGGAAGTTTTTTGCCGGGGTCAACAATGTTCTTTTGCCTTTTAGCCATACCTAAAACATATCTTCTAATTGTCCGGCATTGAGCAATCGGAAAAAACAAGCTGAAGTGGCGAGAACATCCTTAGTGGCATTGCCGGCACCTTCAAATTTGCCCTTGAATAGCTTCTGAAATAATTCTGTTAAGGAGGGCCATTTGTAACGGCCTCTTGAACCCGGGATTTTACAAAAATAGGTTCCTTCTTCCATCATACAGTACTTTTGGGCATAGATCAGACTGTTCGGGATGCCGGCTCGTACAAATTCAGCTCCTACCACATTTTCATTAAAGCGCAGATTATGGGATAAGATTATCTCTGATTGCTCTACATCTTCACTAAATTCTTTTAAAACCGGTTGAACATCCACCCCATCTACTTCAGCCAATTCTTGAGTTACTCCATGCCTTTGTGCGATATCTTCGGAGATCTTAAAGCCTTTGGGCTGGATGATATAATCCGCTTTTTTAATTAATACCTGATCTTCTCCATACATCTCCCACGCTAAGTGAATCATTCTCGGCCAATTAAAAATATCATCAGCCGGACGCTGCCAGTTGCGGGGTTGTCCATTAGCAGAGGTGTCAAAAATTAAGAATTTAGCCATGTATATCGTTTTATATGGCAAATGTACATCATTTTTTTTTCATATAAAACTGTGTGTCGACAAATGAAAAAAATAGGAGATGAGGACTAATTTCATCCATTGGAATACATAAATGGTATATGTTAAATAGTTCATCCGTGTTGGGGGGGCCAATAGGTCTTCTATCGGTTGTCGAATCCAAGCTATTAAGCGGTAGAGCTGTATGGGGACAGGTGGAGCTTACCGGATGAGCAATACATCTCCCTTTATCACTTTACTCTGTAGTTGTGTAGGGGAGTCACATCCCTTAATTGCAACTTCTAAAATGTACAAATAGGAGCCTGAAGCTTGTGGCGTTTGATGAAAGCTACCGTCCCATTTGACTAAAGGATCTTCAGATTGAAAGATCAATTTACCCCAGCGATCGAATATCTGCAAGCGATACTTAGCGATGGAGGAAAGTGCCGAATTGGAGAGTATTAGACCAAATTCCTCATTGTGGTTATCTCCATTAGGTGTGAAGGCAAGTGGGATTTGACCGATGGTGTCTATATTAATGGATTCCGATAGCACTATAAAGGTTTTGCTTTGTGTCGTACAGGCATTGGAGGCGATGACGGTGTATTCGTTCGTCTCAGCTGGAACAACACGTGTCGAAGTGGTATCATTTTTTGTCCCCCAATCATATTTCACATCAAATGGCGTATCCTCTTCCTCTGCCTCAAGTGTGACGAAAGCCTCTCTGCAATAATAAATAGTGTCTGTGGGGGAGAGTATGAAATGGTCGGCTTCATCGATGGATATCTCTGCTTGCAAAATACATTGATTAGTGTCGATAAAGTATGCCTTATAAGTGACTCCCCCGGGAATAGAATCAAATACTCCTGTTGAATTCATGATGGAGTCCGGGCCGTTAATTAGATAGAAAATACCCCCCGGATGGTTAGGGGAAGTGGTGAGAATAATTTGGCCGGTAGGTGGTGAATCACAGGAAGTCATTGTCTTGTATGAAAGGTTGACCGAGGGGAACGTGTCAATGATGAAATCTTTAGAAAGAATACATCCTTCATCATTGCGTACATAGGCTGTATATTGCCCCGCGGGTAAGGCTTTAATCGTGTTGCCGGACCCAAAATTAACACTATCAGTACTATAAGTGAAGGGACCACTTTGAGCAGGTGAAACATGGATAGCAAGGGTTCCAGTGGAATCACCGGGACAGGAAGGAGTAACATCAAATAGGATATCAAACCGGTTCCAATCTTTAACAATTATTTGTTTCAGAAGACTACATCCGTTAGTCCCCCTAGCAAATACACGAACAGTATCCGGAGATGTTAAGGATATTTTATAAGGTTTGTCAAGGTATTCGTATCCATGCTGTGCACTCCAGATCAATTGGCGAATACGCGCTGTATCTGAAGGAATAGCTTCTATAACTGCCCTGTTTGTAATACAGTTTATATTGACACTGTCCGGAAAGACTATTACCGGCGGGGTCGTATCCAGCTCGACTTGTACAGTATCCATTCGATTGCAAAAAGAGTTGGGATATTGGGTCTGAAGGATGTAGAATCCAGGTGTATCTACAGTAATTACTAGATTGTTTTGGTTGGTGGTGGAAACTCCGGGGCCCGTCCAGATAAAACTAGCCTTAGGGGATAGCCCTTTAACGGAGCCTACCAATCGAACTTCCCTATTGTTACAATCGATTTGCTTGTCTTCACCGGCATTCACTTTGGCCGGATTAAACAGTCCTAAAACTTCTACAGAGTCCAAGGTAGAACAGCCCGAGGAACTATCTGTAACTGTAAGGTAATAGACACCAGGCGCTTCGACCTTTGGTTGAAGCTGATCGCGGTTATTGTCATTAATGCCAGGACCTTCCCATCGGATAAGTTGAGTAAGATTAGGGTTGAGAATAATACCTGCGAGTTGAGTATTTGGGGTAATACAGGTTAAGATTTTGTCTACGCCTGCATCAATACGGGGATAGTTCACAGAACCGGTAACAAGTACAGTATCCATCGAGACACATCCGCTAATGGTATCTTCGATTGTGAGAATGTATTGCCCCGCGGTTTGAACTTGTATTTTGATATCAGAACGATTGCTGGCATTGACATCCGGTCCGTTCCATGTTAGTGTTGCACTTGTGGGTATGACTGAATTGCTGGCATCCAATAAAGCTATAGGCTCGTCGCAACTAAGTTTGATGTCCTCGCCGGCACTGGCTACAGGAAGGGTCTCAGATGCAAATACCATTACAGTATCTTGATCTTCACAATGGCTTAAAGTATCCGTTAGCAACAAGATATAAGATCCTGAACGGTCCGCCTTCGTAGGTATAGAGTCTGTCGGGCCTACGATCCCGGGCCCCATCCATTGGATAAGGGTATTTGGGGATAGACGGGACGAAGTATCACCGATCCATACATAGGGCTCTCTACACAAAATCCGTTGATCGGATCCTGCACGTGCCAGAGGCTTAAAAAGATGACGGATTAACCGAAAAGAATCATACGTGCAACAGAGATTTTGAGGATTGCAGACTTCGATAAAATACCACCCGGTATCTCTAAGTCCCAACCTCCGTTTTGCTGCATTGGAGGAATCAATCCCGGGACCTGTCCAGGAGAGGGTCCACTGGTCGTCAAGTGTATTTTCTAAGTCTATCAGAATAGAGTCGCGGGTACAATCCAAAACCCTATTTTGCAATTTACTGAAGTAAGGAGTAAGCGTGTCCCAGTTCACTAGAAAGGTATCTCTGGCGTAACATCCTGTAGAGGTGTCTAGTACTGCTAAATAAAATAATCCTGCAGAATCTAAAACCGGAAAAGTATCCCGACTTTTCATACTGTCGATGCCCGGACCACTCCAAAAGTAAGTCTGAAAAAAGGAACGTGTAGAACTGTCCGGCATCGGTTGTACTTCGTGTTGACCGCAGTTTAGAGTTTGGTCCGGACCTGCGTTTATTTGGATCGTAGCACTTTGTCCGACGAAAACAAAGGTGTCTCTAGCTAGGCAACCGTTAGAGTCAATAACTTCTACACCTATTATATTTTGATTCTTTGCTTGCACGGAAATATGTCGGGTGCTATCACCGGTTGACCAACTTATACGGCTTCGGTTAGGGGCTACCAAGTCTAATCCCACCGGATCTCCTAGGCAGACAGCAGAAGAGTCTGTCCTTTGGATATGGATGACAGGTGCACTCGCATTAGTTACGAGGGTAGTAGCGGAGTCGATACAGCCATTTGGTGCTGTAACCGTCACAGAATAAGTCCCGGGATCTAAGACACTTCTGTATCTGGAGGTAATTCCATTTTCCCACTTATAATCTTTAAATTCTCCCGGATCAAGTATTAATATTTCTCCATCGCAGATAGCCGTGTCCGAGGGTAATCTGAGGAGTGGGAGAGGGGTAAAATTAAGCAAAAGGGTGTTGCAGGAAGAGATTACAGGTGGCATGGGTATATGGAATGCACCATAAACCCTATCGACAAACCCACAGTTGAGGCATGTTGTATCTTGTATGTATTTGGGGACGACTCGTCTAATCGTGTCATAAAACCAATCTTCCTCCCAGAAAACATCGGCCTGTAGAGCGGTGTCAATGTTGACTCTTTTGTTGTTTTTGATTTCCCAAAGCTCAAAAGTTATAGGATCCGGACCGTAATATTTAGGGGAAGGTTTGACCAATAAACTATAGGGCTTATTGTTAATAGTAATCCGATCTAAAGTGTCCAATCCTACGGCTCCTCCCTGCCCGATAAATGTCCAATGTCCGCCCGAGCGAACAGGGATAGAAAGATAGGTTGTATCGTAAAGGGTGTCTATACATTGGTCGGTGTATTGTGTACACTCTGACAGAATACCACAGCTATCCTTGAGTTGATTCTCAAGTGAGTTGGTCAATATCTGAAGAAAACTCACGAAGATGTTCTGTTCCACATGACCATCTGGGCCTATTCTAATGAGTACATTTTGAGTGGGGGACCAATGTCTTTCCCCTTTAAGATTGAAGCTTTCCGGTCGGATATTTATCGCATTGGCAAGGCAAGTAGAACTGTCAACTCCATTTACATCAATTAAATAACGGGTTCCCGAACAAATGCCTTGCAAATTAAAATTCCATTGGGGTAGAGGGGGGTTTTTACCTGCGATAATCCTGCGATTTCCACAGGTATCCGGATTGAAGTCATGACATTCGACTTTGTCATAACCTAAGGATATGTCGTATTGTATGTTGACCTTTTCATCGGAAGGATCATAAAATGTAACTTGAATGGTATCGGAATCACTACAATCATCAGCCTTGTACACAAACTTGTAATCTCCACAGCGTGTAACGGAAATAATTCCATTGCTCCCTGAATTGAAAATAGAGGCAATCGCTTTATCCTCTCTGCAAACATAAGACCATTGACCGGCCCCTGGTTGTCCCTCAAGTCGAACACTATACCCACAAATGCTGGTGTCTTTTCCTGCCTGAGAACAGTTTTGAGAAAAAACTGATGGGGCATAGGATAGGATAAATAAAAGAAATAACCCAATATTTAAACGTCTGTGCATATGTTTGGATATCTATTCAAGACACTAAGATAAAACTTTTATTCCAAATCATGGTGTTCTAAGTTATTGTAGGGACAATTAGCCTCCTACATAACGCGCTTTTTTATCGTCATAAACGTCCTCCACCGTAATCATAATGGCAGATTCTTCCACCTCTCCAAAATCATTATTCAAAGCGGTACCAAACATTTTCATCGTCGGAGATAGATTCATATAAATATTGAATAAAGGTGGAATGATGGTCCCTTTTGCCCGTATGATTTTGTTGACTTTTCTAAAGGCTTCTTTATAGGATAGACCTTCGAAGAGCGCAGTGTGGTCAACATAAGACATGGGGATCTTTGGTCTAACAAGTCCTTCTTTATCCGAGAAGAAATGATGCATGAAGGATAGCAAAATATCTCTCGCTTCACGATCATAAGAAGGATACATTGTTATTTTTCCGAAGAAATACTTCAAGTCGGGATAAAGCTTAACGATTGCCCCGAGGCCTTCCCATATGTTGTCCAATGCATAAAGTCCTTTTTTGAAGTTTTTCGCAGATTGGTATTCAGGTCGCAACCACGAACGCCCCAGTTCTATAGTATAGGGCAAATATTCACGGATGAATTCATCCGAAAAGTCAAAATAATGCAAAGTAGAAAGCGCGATGTGATCCGGATTTGTCAAAGCGCGTTTCCCGTCGATAAAGCGGTATCCACCTATAATTTCATTTGACTCCCTGTTGAAAACAAGTAGTTGATCATAACAATTTTCAGAAGTGTCATATTCGTCAATATCGACGGTTTTTCCCGTCCCCCCCCCGGCATCAGAGAAAGATTCCTCGCGAAGTCGCCCGATTTCATGCATAACCAAAGGGGCATTATGCGCATTGACAATATAAATTTCATTATTGCCCTTGGCGGTGTACTTTATTAATTTATCTGCAGTTAGTTCTTGTATGAAATGGTTGGCCATATGTAAAGATTACTTCCACGGTATCTCTTCAATGCAAGGAGACTATCTATGAATTTACAGATACTGTTCCTTACATTAAAAATGTAGGCGCTAAGATAAGAGATAAAATCTAATTGGGTTTAAGCTTGTACATTTGTTCTTTGACCCACTGTGCCCAAGCTTTATCTCTCCGGCTTTTATCAAAGGTCTCTGCCGGAATTGGTTTTCCAAAATGGATATGAACATGACTACCCTGACTTTTGTATTGCTCATCTACTAGAAAGAAGAGCTCTAGATTGGCTTTGATGCCGAAAATATTTCGCCATCGATTTATTCTGTAAAATCTCTTGGTAAGCGGAGGGGCGTCAATTAGTACAGGAAGGACTGGTTTTCCGGATTTTCGAGCTTGTGTAACAAAGGTTTTTCTCCATTCCAAATCTCGAATACTTCCATCTGGTTGCTGTCTACTGACCAGCCCTGCCGGAAATATAACGGTTAACTCGTCAGATTCAAAGAGGTCATTGATAGCTTGAAGAGCTTCTTTGGAGTTTCTTCCCATGGTGTTAACCCCCTTGAATATAGGCTTTAATGCGGGTAGATGCAACAGAATGTCATTGACTATAAATTTGAAATCAGTTCTTACTTTAGCAAGTTCAAGGACTAAAGATAAAGCATCCATACCTCCCAATGGGTGATTGGCCACCAAAATAGCTCCTCCTTTCTCGGGGATATTTTCCAAACCACTGGATTGGGTTGAAATGCCAAATTTCTCTTCAATTATGTGCTCACAGAAGGCTATCGGGGATAAATGACGAAAATTGACAAGCTCATAGTTGACATCCTCTTCATGGAGTATTCGCTTGATATACTTTAAGATGATTTCCGGCATCCAACGAAGCAGTGCAGGATTCTTTGAGCGAATGACTTCCTCGATGTCGATTATTTTTTCGGGCGCAGTTAATGTATTGTCTCTGTTTATTTTCATACCGGATAAATGGATTAGTAACAATATAGGCTCAAAGATACGGTTTATCCAAAATAGAATGATGTGTTTTGCCCCTAGATTTAAGTTGAGCTCTTCATGCCAAAGTATGCTAAAAACAGATGAAATTAATCTGCCCGCTCACATCTAGGTTCGAAAAGGAGAAGTGAAGAAATGGATAAGGAAATGGTTAGAAATAAATAGGCAAAAAGGAATCATCTAAAATTAATATACGGATTAAAAAAGATCCTAAATAATTTGTCAATTTAAATAATTGGACTATATTTGTCCTGAAAGGATTGCAAATTACATCTAAAATATTCTTAAGCAAACTTTGTTTTATTACCTATATATTTAATCTTTATAAAATTATGTATTATGAAAAAATTTAATTACAACCAACCAACCAACCTTAATTTCTTAAATTTTAAATCAAAACGAACAGACTGGAAGTTTTTTTTCATTTTATTTGATTCCTTTTTTTGCCAGCAAAATTAGGTCAAAATTTACACTACTGTTCTTGCTATTAATAAATTTAAGCCTAAATGCTCAGACGCCTTATATCTCAGTGTCTAGTGTTTCCCCCAATGACCTTACTCCTCTGCAAATGGAAAAGTATCAAACAATTCTTTCACAAGAAGGCGTAGTTAGCACCTGGTTCATTAATTTATCTCCATTGCCAACGACCCAACTTGATGGATGGTTAAGTTTGAATATACCGGATAAGGATTGTGTTGCAAATGTTCACGCTAAATATGTATCCCCTGAAGAAAATGGAGATTATTTCTGGTACGGAGAAGTCGTAAGAGATAACACCGGAGGGGAGGAGGATACCTGCAATTGTGATGAAGGCGTAGTTAGCATTCTCCGCCACCAAGGAGAAGTTATCGCTAATTTGGTTTTAGATGGTGATCAATATGAAATTCAAAGCTTAGGCGAAGGATTGAATGTATTGGTTAAAAGAGACATGAATGATCAAGTATATAATTGTGGTACGAATAGTGAAGGATATACTCGTGAAAACCAAGATCAACATGTGATGCCAAGAGAAGGAGGAGATTGTACAGTTAGAATATTGGCACTTTATACTCTCAATGCAAGTAATGCAGTTCCAAACATTAAAAATACAATTGAGCTATCTATCAAACAATTTGAACAAGGATTAAGAAATAGTAAGATATTTGAATCTGACTTAAGAGTGTCTTTGGTAGATATACAGGAGTTTCCTTTTATTGAGCTAAATGGAATTGAGAGGGAAAATAAGAAAATGATTGGAAATTCTGACTTAAAAGCTCGGCGGAACGATGCACATGCTGATATTGTAGTGGTTTATAGACAGGGAGATGTTTCAGATGGGTATATTGGGTTTACAGGATCATATAATTTGTCGGCAGATAGCGCTGTTTGCAGTGTACAAGCTACTAGAGCCACCTCCGGTTATTTAACCGCACATGAGTTAGGGCATGTCTTCGGCTGCCATCATCACCCTTCATCAGATGCTACCGGTCCTAAATTTGCTCATGGCCACGCTTATACTGTAGGCAGATGCTTTAAAAAGAAAGATAAGACTACTATAGTAAATACAGCCGTACCGGATGATACAAAAATACCTTATTTTTCAAATCCTAATGTTTATTATCTTGGAAAAGCTACAGGTATAGTGGATAAACGTGAAAATTGGAAGCGGATTATTAATCAGGCTTGTACAGTTGCTAAATTTAGAGACGAAGATAATTATCCTCTGCTTGTAGCAAGTATATCCGGAGGTCAATTTAATTGCCCTTGTTTTGATATATTACTTGAGGCTGAGGTTAGAGGAGGTACTCCGGACCCCTATGAATATGAGTGGCGGACAAGTACGGATGGATTTAATTGGGGGCAGGTGGAAAGCACCTCTAGCTTTTTTTCTGTCAAATTGCCTTGTGAAGCTGGAGAAGGAGTTTATGTTAAATTGAGGGTTATGTCTTCTGATGGACAAGTGGATGATGTATTTAGATATGTAGAAGCTGCTGAAAGATGGCCTGGACAACAAGAAGACTGTCCTGTACAACTGCCTACTAATGTTCATGATAATTTTACTCAGGATAAAATCTTATTCCCCAACCCGGTAAGTGATAAATTATTTCTATTTATAAATCCAAATAGTATGATTGACATCAAAGATATCGAAATAGTAGATCTAATGGGAAATAAGTGGATGGTCTTTGCAACGAAGGACAAAACTGAGAGTAAGATCCAAATCTCTACTTCTGATTTAAAAGATGGAATGTACTTCATAAAGTATGGTCCAGATAAAGTAGCGAGATTTATAAAAAGTATTAAATAAATTTTAGACTAATTTCCTAGGCTGGAGTTAACTTCAGCTTAGGAAATTTGTAGATAGAAGAGCTCTTAAACGAAAATTGATTTTATCAAACATAAATTTCACACAAAGTTACATTAATAAAACATCATGTAAGAGTAAACCAGGTAAATACAACTCAAAGTTTACAATACTTACATATTCAGTTCATTTGAAATTGTTAAACTTATGAAGAAACTGATACTATTGACTTTAGTCGTTCTATCATGTAATAAACCAAATTCCTCATTAGAAAAACCGTTATTATTTCCCAACTTTTGGGGTGAGCAAACAGCAAGAAGAGAAGGGGGATTTTGGACAGCGAATATATTTGCCAATCGGTATACCGATGGCCGTAAAACAATGTACATTTATAGTGCGGTATATAATGAATTATGGTTCCGAAGAGAATCTCTCGATTTTGGAAATATACCTATACGAATTGGTAAATATAATCTTTCCCCTAATGATACCCTGCCTTATGGTTATTACGCTACCCATCGTGCAGATGGAGATGTTGCGGGAGCAGGTTACGACATATTTGATAAGGATAGTATATCCGATTATCTCGAAATTACAGAAATTGATGGAGATATAATTAGAGGAACTTTCCAGGCATCTTTCGTGAGATCTGGAGCACCTCCCATCCCAGCGCCTTCAGATATAAGAGTATTTTTAGATGGAAAATTTATTACTAGGTTTTTGGAAGATTAAGGATCTGAAGGGGTAGGACCTAGAATTATTGTCCTTAGTTTCAATCAAATTAACGAGATAGCCGAGTCGGGCATTTAGTTATAAATAATATTTTCATCCCAATAGTGCGTTTGAATTCGAGACGAGTTGCATTAAATTAATAAAAGTAAGAATTTGGCTAGGGAGGCAAGGTGTGTTATGACGAAGAGATCAAATGCTTGATATTGAAATCAAGATGTGTAGGAGTAAAATAATAGAGGAGAGGATAAAATTGGGGTGTTGATGAAGAGAGGTAATTATTATCCTTCAGAAAAAATAGCAAAGTTTCTTTCTGTAAACAATGGTTCAAAATATTCATTATCCGCAATATATGCAACTTTCAATGAATCGTCAAAATGCCATGATTAGGGCAAAGTAAAAGTTTAAGGGGCTTTTTGAAAACTAAATTATTAATACGATTTTATTAGATTAAAATTAAAAATTTTCACATGATATCATATAGAAGGTTACCTAAAAGAATATTAAATATTTGCTTAGTTATTTATATTATATGTTTACAAAATATAAGAGGAATGGAAGCACAAGCAAGGGATTCCCTTTTGCTTTCTATGTCTATTCCCGCTAGTATTACTATTTTGCATGGTTCAAAAGGGAGATTGTTTAGGCCATATCCTACCTTTATCCCTACTGTGGCATTAAGTGCAAGATATCTTAGCCGGTCTGCGTGGTCTCCGGAGTTTACCGCATATCTTGAGACGCGATCTGCCATTAGTGTACTGAAGACTTATGTATTGCATGTTATTACCTGTGAGCAGATGACCAATGTCAGTCTACTTCACACCTTTAAATCTATTAATAATACCCCTTTGTTTGACTTAATCCATAAATATGGTACGCCTTATTTGGACATAGGGGTTGGGCCATTTGTCTCCTATATTTATTATGGGAAAGAAGATAAGCTTCCCATAGATTACAATAATTATTACAAATTGAATTATGGCATTTCAGCTAAATTTGATTTTTTATTTTTAATGAATAATAAGGCTTCAAAGCATCGGTTAAGTTTAGGTATGGGTATCAAATACCATTATGGTTTCCCTAAAATATTGGACTTTCGTTTATCTACCTTATATCTTGACTTAATTAAAATAAATCTCATTCTATCTTAGAAATTGAAAATCCAAGCGATTCATTTCGAGTAAAACAATAGAGGTATTAATGTCGTTAATACATGGACGTTTGTAGAGATAAGCTTATGTCCTTCATCTATTATTAAGGAATATATTTGAATGGTATGTTTGCAAATATGAGTTAGTGATTGGTTTGAAATAATAACAGTTGGAGAATGAAAATATATAACAAGCTATTAAGGAAGTACATATTGAGCATTTTGCTTGTATTTTTCCTGCATGCAGTTCAGGCGGCTTATATCCTAATCCCCATGGATACTCGCCAAGCCAATCATTTGAAGGCATATGGTATCACTTACTGGGTCATCAATAATGGGGCTGAAGCATGGTGGTTGCTCAATTACCGGGATGGATCGTTTGCCTTTCGTCACAATAAATTATTTGAAAGAGAATGTTTGACACGCGGGGTGAGTTATGAAGTGATTTCAGATGCAAAGTTTGCTGCCATTCGCCAAGAAATAGCAGACCCTGAAGTTAACCAGGAAGCAATAAAATTAGAAAAGGCACCTAGGATCGCTGTGTATTCTCCCACCGTGGGAATGAAAGGGGAGCGACTTCAACCTTGGGATGATGCCGTTACGATGGTTTTGACTTACGCAGAGATTCCATATGATATCATTTATGATAGAGAAGTATTAGAGGATAAATTGGCTCAATACGATTGGTTGCATCTGCATCATGAAGACTTTACGGGGCAGTATGGTAAATTCTACAATGCATACCACATGCATCAATGGTATAGGGAAAATCAAAAAAGAATGGAATCCCTAGCCCAGGATTTAGGCTTTGGTAAAGTCTCCCAATTGAAACTTGCGGTAGTAAAGCGTATTCGAGAATATGTAGCCGGTGGTGGATTTATGTTTGCAATGTGTTCTGCTACGGATACTTACGATATAGCCTTGGCTGCAGATGGAATAGATATTTGTGCGGAGATATATGACGGAGATGGTATGGATCCGAATGCCAACTCTAAACTCAATTACGATAATTGCTTTGCATTTAAGGATTTTAAGCTCATAATGAATCCTTTAGAATATGAATATTCGACTATTGATAACAGAGAGAGGAGGGTGAATCCTAAGAATGATTATTTCTCATTGTTCGAGTTTTCTGCTAAGTGGGACCCCGTTCCCACTATGCTTACCCAAGACCATACACGTACGGTAAAGGGATTTATGGGGCAGACAACCGCCTTCAAAAAACAATATGTCAAGTCTAATGTGTTAGTACTTGGGGAAAATAAAGCAGCCGGGGAGGCGCGTTACATCCACGGAAGTTATGGACAAGGCACCTGGACATTTTACGGTGGACATGACCCGGAGGATTATAGGCACTATGTGAATGACCCGGAGACGGATCTAGGTTTGCATCCCAATTCCCCGGGATATCGATTAATTCTCAACAATATACTCTTTCCTGCTGCCAAAAAGAAAAAGAGAAAAACATAGTATTCGTCGCTTTTAGGTCGTCAAAAACTAAGGGTTTTCCCTTAATTTTTATGAAATAAAGCTTTTTTTCTTCCAAAATCTCTAGAAATTCGAATTTGTTTTATTAACTTGCAGGCGTAAACGCTTTTGCTTGACCCTATTTTAAATGGTTTTCCTGCAAGGCGTCATTCTTATTTTTAAACGTAAATTTATTTTATGAAGCAATTAATTACTCTTATCTTACTCTTATCTTCCTTCTGTTTTACACATGCACAAGTGTTGCCCAATGGTGATTTTGAAGATTGGTCAACCATGGAACTCTTTAACGAACCAACGGATTACAACACTACGAACCCATTTACTTTATTGCGCTCTCAAGTTATCACAACTACTCTTATCGATGGTGCGCAAGCAGGGGACTCTGCTGTTCATCTTGAAACGGTTTTAGCACCTAATGGCAATATTGAAGTTGGGCAAATGGGTAATGTCAATTATTTGACAGGGAAAGGTGGAACTCGGTTTTCCGGACAGCCAGACTCTATTTCTTATAGAATTCGATACAAAGCTCAGCCCAATGATTCTGTATTTTTTTCTATAGTCTTTTTTAATAGTCAAGGGATGCCATTTGCCGGTTCAAGTTATAAACTTACAGGTAAATCCAATGGTTGGGTGGAGCAGACGGATCCGCTTCAATTTCCTGTTAGTAGTATGCCTATCGGGTATATCTTGCAGTTTGCTTCATCTACTACTAGTGATAGTGCCAAGGCAGAGTCTTTTCTAGACATAGATTATATACATCTCAATAGCAATGAGCAAATTGAAAATGCTGATTTTGAAGAATGGGATGTGTTCGAACACGAGAAACCGGATCATTTTGAAGACATTGATTTGATATCTATTGCATTTGGTGGACCGGTAGGAGTTACTAAAGACACAAGTGCTGTTTCAGGTGATTATTCAGCTCGGATTGAAACAAAAGTTGTGAGGATAGGCGCCCAAGTATATAACTTAGGAGTACTCCATACGGGTGACTTTGCCAATTGGTATAATCCTATTGATAAAGCCCCGCTAGCACTTGATGGCATATATAAATATATACCGGCAGCAAATACAGATTTTGGTGTTGTCGCAGTTATATTTGTCGCACGTCCGGCGAATGTACCACCTCGGAGAGATACTGTATTTGTCCCTTTAAACGGCGCTGCGGACTGGACTAAGTTTGAAATCAATTTTCAATCCCTTAATCTACCTAAGCCGGACAGTGTTTCTATCATTGCCCTTTCTAGCAATCCGATTCAACCTACACCTGGATCCGTCTTGTATTTGGATGATTTAAAGTTTGTCCCTGTAACATCTGTTGAAGATAGAGCTAATGAGAATACTGTAAATATTAGACTGTCCCCAAATCCTGTAGTGGATAGATTTGCCATTGATTGGGTAGGGGAGGAGAAAACTGCTGCCGTGCTAGAAGTCTATAACCAAGCAGGGAAATGCATAAAATCCATAGATAGGTACACAAAGAATGAAGCAATTAATATAGCGGATTTTCCTTCCGGCTATTACTCCATTCGGTTAATAAAATCTGATATACAAAAGACATTTTTAGTTTTCAAACGCTAGGGACTGAATATCTACATTTACAATTGCAAGGGAGTAGCTTGATTGAGTTACTCCCTTTTTTTGTATCTTCCATGCGCTCTGTGAATAAAAATGCGCACTTATACCCAACCCATTAGGCTTTTAACATCGTCTGTAATTGTGAGTAACTAATTATCTAACTTAAAACTTGTATTATGAAGTACTTAATTACTTTATTCGCTCTCATCATTTCTTTTTGTATTGTACGGGCCCAAACACTTCCGAATGGTGATTTTGAAGATTGGTCAATGGTAGAACTGTTTAAAGAACCTACGGATTACAATACAACCAATCCAAATACTTTATTTTTCTCACAAGTGATTACAACCACTTTAGTGCAGGGAAAAAACCCTGGAGACAGCGCTATTCATCTTGAGACGATTAAAGCCCCTAATGGGCGAATTGAAGTAGGACAGATGGGTAATTTCAATTTTTTGACAGGGCAAAGAGGAACTCCATTCACAGGAATGCCAACGACGATGAATTATCGAATCAGGTATAATATTCAACCTGGAGATTCGGCCTACCTGGCGTTAACATTCTTTAGTGATGGAGGTATTCCCGTGGGTGGCTCTGAACTGTTTATTACCGGCAATAGCAATGGATGGATTGACGTCTTAGAACCATTGCAAATCCCTACTTTTCAACAGCCATCAACCTATGTGTTGGAAATGAAATCTTCCTATTCGGAACCAAATGCCAAACCGGGGTCTTATATGGATGTTGATTTCATACAGTTGAATGGAAACCAACAAATCAAAAATAATGAATTTGAAAAATGGGACATAATCAAGGTTGAGAAACCGGATTACTTTTCAGGATTTGATATCTTATCCAAAGCTTTCGGTGGACCCTATGCGATTACAAAAAGTGATGATGCTATATCAGGTGATTATTCTGTGAGAATTGAGACTAAATTTATCAATTTGTCACCTATAAAGTCATTTAATATAGGCGTTCTTCATACGGGAGATATTGCGAATTGGTACTTACCAATTCATAAGTCTCCCATGGCATTGGAGGGAATGTACAAGTACACCCCACAAGTTTTTACAGATTTTGGGGTTTTAGGAATAGCATTTGTTTCTAAGCCTGCCGGTGGTCCGGTAAGACGAGATACGATAATCATTCCATTAAAGTCTACACAGGATTGGACTGTGTTTCACTTGGACTTTCTACCACTTAATTTGCCAGTACCGGATAGTTTTAGTATATTAATCGGGTCGAGTAATCCCAAGCTGCCTGTTGTGGGATCTGTTTTACAAGTAGATCAAATGCAATTTGTCCCAATTACTTCAGTGCAATCACCGGAGGATAAACATTTTGTACGTTTTCGATTATCTCCTAATCCAGTGGTTGATGATTTTACTATAGATTGGCAGGGAGAAAAAAATGAAAATCTTCAATTGGAGATTTATGGTCAAAATGGCAGATTACTACGGTTCATAGAGGATTACAAGAAAAATCAATCGATACGGTTAGACGATTTTCCAACTGGATATTATTCCGTACGTTTACAGAAAGAAGGGTTTCAAAAAACATTCATCCTATACAAATCATAGTTAATATGAATGAACACGAATTTTATTAATCATAAATTCACACACAAAGATGACGATAGTATCTGCCCATAAAATCATTAATGCTGAAAGTGTATCTTTTTGCGATATTTTCACTTTTTTTAAATCAATGATACTCAGATATCACTGATCTAAAAAAGATAAAAATCTCATCAAAAATCTACTACTTCCATCTATTAAGCACTTTATGGTCAGACACTGTGAAAAAAATCATGTGAGAGCGCAGCGGTTACATAGCTGCAGAAAATTTATAATACATTTATTTTTAATTTATTATAAAATTTTAAAGAATTAAAAGTATAATATTGTGCTAAGATAGTCATTTAACGAGGACAGGACGAAACTGCCGTCCTGCCCTCGTTGGGTTTTAAATCTTAGTTTTAAGAGCATTATATTGGGTGTACTATATTTATCTTGACTTTTTCTGTGTTTTCAATGATAGTTTCCTCAATTTCACTCATCTTTGTATTTATAATCAGAAGATAACATAATACAATATTGTTCGTTCAGGGTTATTACCTTTGCCATTATAACGAAAGTTAAACTGAGTTCAATTTTAGAATGAATATTATAGTTAATTATCCTTGGGCGAAAGATGTGAATGTAGATAGTTGAGTAATATTCCTTGAAGTGTAGTGTTGGACAATGATTCTTCAAAGTAATATCGTTATTTGGTGAGTTTAAATCTAGTATAATGTAGATTCGTAAAGTATGAAATTGAAACGGAGTCAAATTGTTGATGTAAGGAACATACTCATTATTGTTGGGGCAATATCGCTTATCAGTTTATTTTTTCCTTCGGAAAAGAAGCCTAAATACAGATTTGAAATAGGAAGTCAATGGGATTATGAGGACTTGTATGCCCCGTTTGATTTTCCGATACTCAAATCCAAAGAGGAACTGGAGCGAGAGCAAAAGAAGATAGAGGAGGGGCGAGAATGGGTTTTTAAAAGGGAAAGAGATAAAGAGCGTAAAAGCTTGAAGCTATTAAAACAAGAGTTAGACCATTTGTCTGAAACATCCTATTCTATTGACAGTGTTGAACGCGACTATGCTAGAAGTTTTGTATTAAATGAGGTGCTAGACTTGTATAATAGAGGTGTTCTTGAATGGCCGGATACTCAGATGGTCCCTCCTAAGGTTATACGCCTTTTAGATACAAGTTCTACCAAGGTAATTCCAATAGATCGATTTTATTCTCTTAAAGAAGCTGAAAAACAATTGCGCTTTGTCCTCCAACAACGGGTGCCTAATCAGGCACAAGAATATCTGATACCGTCCTTAAAATATCTGATGCCCAATATTGTATATGATTCAGATGCCTCAGAATCCTTTTTGGCTGATCGTCTTGCAGAGATAAGTGCAGTAAGCGGCAAGGTGCGCAATCATGAAAAGATAATAGGTAAAGGGGATCTTGTCACGAAAGACAAGTATAATAAATTGGCCTCCTATCAAAAATATTTCAAGGAAAAGGTAAAAGAAGATAGTGGAGTGTGGTCTCGCTTTGCGGGTTATTTTATACTCACATGTTTGATTTTTATCATTTTGGCGTTATATCTCTTTTACAACTTTCCTCAAGTTTATTCTAACTGGAAGCATGTACTATTTGTATTGTTGTGGTTTGTTGTATTTGGGTATCTAGTGTATACTGTAGAGCGCATTCCGGAGCTAAATACGTATATTATACCCTTTTGCATTGTTCCAATAGTGATTAAAAACTTTTTTGATACCAGGTTGTCAATATTTGTGCATGTCCTTTTGATTTTGATGGTGAGTTACTTAACTTCATTTGGATATGAATTTACTTTTATTCAGGTATTAGTAGGAATAGTGGCCATATTGAGTACTAGTGAAACTCGCCAATGGTCAGAGTTTTTTAAATCTATATTACTCATATTTTTAACCGGGATTATTAGTTATTTTGCTTTATTAATGATTACCGGTGTTTCGATACAAGAAGTGCATTGGGAGTTTGTATTATGGTTTTTACTCAATGCAATGTTTATTTTGATGGCTTACCCTCTTATCCCATTACTGGAGAGAGTATTTGGGTTTACCTCTTCGATAACTTTGGTTGAATTAAGTGATATGAATCATCCTTTACTCAAGGATCTATCCTTAAAGGCCCCTGGTACCCTTCAGCATTCATTACAAGTTGGCAATATCTCAGAAGCTGCAGCTAAATCTATTGGGGCCAATGCTTTATTAGTTAAAGTAGGAGCGCTGTATCATGACATTGGTAAGATGTTGTCTCCTGAGTATTTTATTGAAAATCAAAAGGGAGAAAATCCACACGACACTTTAACACCTAAAGAAAGTGCTCAGAAAATTATAGAACATGTGACAGAAGGAGCTAAAATGGCACGTAAAGCTAAACTTCCTAAAATACTTATTGACTTTATATTAACGCATCACGGCAATACCCGTGTGGAATACTTTTACCAAAAAGCCCTTTCAGAAGGAGAAAAAGTTGTCAATGAAAAAGAGTTTAGATATCCCGGGCCCAAGCCAGTTTCAAAGGAGCAGACGATATTAATGTTGGTTGATTCTGTTGAGGCAGCCTCAAAAAGCTTAAATAAACCGGATGATTCCACTGTAGATCATTTAGTAGATAGTATAGTTTCTTCAAAAATAGCACAGGGCCAATTGGAAGATTCTCACTTGAGTTTCGAAGAGTTGAAAACTATAGTAGAAGTAATTAAGTCCCTTTTGAAAAGTATATATCATGTTAGGATAAAGTATCCCGGACAAAAGTGAGGAGAAAAAGAGTGACCGCGGGAGGATTCGAACCCCCAACCCTCGGATCCGAAGTCCGATATTCTATCCAGTTGAACTACGCGGCCATTAGGGGATGCAAAGGTAATGTATTTTTGAGAATAGGAAGAGTGCAAATGAGTGTTTTTTTGTCTATATTCAGAAAATTGACGACGAATGAGGGGGTATGGATTATTGCTCTTTCTTTTGTCCCATTAGACCCTCAAATCACCTATCCTTATTCGATAGTCAATTCTTCTTTTGACCTGCTGATTTGATATGCTCTGGAAAACACTGTTTTGTTTACTTATTTATTGTTGGAGGTGAATACATACCTTGTGCATACGCTCCGCCATATTTGCTGTCCCCATTATTTATATTGCACCTTGGAACACTGTACTTGATAGAATTGATATTTTGGTCGATTAAGGACAAAAAAAAAGAGCTCTTTTGGAGCTCTTTTTTGTGTCGAATAAACACGATTAGTTTACAGCTTCTGTAAGTCCTTTACCGGCTTTAAACTTTACAACGTTCTTTGCAGGTATTTTGATGGTCTTACCCGTTGCTGGATTTCTACCTTCGCGAGCAGCTCTTTTAGAAACAGAAAAAGTTCCAAAACCAATAAATGCGGCTTTGTCTCCTTTTTTGAGCGCATCAATAACAGCACCGAAAGCTGCATTTACTGCATCAGCTGCAACTGATTTTGATAATCCAGTCTTTTCTGCTACTGCATCGACTAATTCTCCTTTGTTCATAATAAATGTAATTTTGGTTATTAATTGAGCCGCAAAAGTAGAATTTACATATGGATTAACCAAATAATACGTAAAGAAAAGTTATTATTTCCTTAGTTTTTCTTTATTTTCCCCGGATTTACTTATGTTTTTCATAGGAAAGTGGCAGTTCTTTTGATAAACTATACATATTATGAATATTTATAATAGGATTGCTGTTCTTACTTCATAGGGGTATTGAGGCATCTTTGTTGAAATTACCAAGGCTGCTTTTCATCGATTCCTCTTCAGGTTGAAAGAATTTTATTCCGTCGTTCGCTAATCTTGCGTATTGATGTTTTTAAAGCCAACCCCTGCATTGGACTAAATTTGAGATTTCAGTATTTTTTGTAAGGTTAGATTTTAGCCGTTTGTTAGAATAAATACCTCTACTAATTTTATGGCTTGAGGGCGTTGTTGTCTCTCTGGTCATACGAAATTGGCACCTTGCTTCAAACGTAGATTTTCATTATCATGCCGCGCATTATGACTTCAATATTAAGTAGGTATCCTCGTTCACATGAGTGGCTATGCTTCCTAGGCCAAAACTTTGCTTTTTTACCAACATTCTCCTCATTACGAATGCGAATATATATTTCTATAAAGAACACAATGAAGGCCTATACGTTTATAAAATAACCTTACGATAAACTTATTCTTTCGGGTAGGATGTATTTTATGTGAGGGTGGATAGGTTCATCGTTTAATATCATCGTGCATATGGAAAAAATATTTCTTTATTGGAAGAAATACATAGTTGCTTTAATTATGTTTAGCCTTTCTTTGTTAGGAGGGGCAAGTTGTTCAAGTGCTAAGACCGGTTGCCCTGCTAATGAAGCTGCATCCGTCAAAATCCGAAAGGATGGATCCTTGCCTACCAAGCGTGGAAAAAGCCAATTGTTTAGTAAAAAAATGCGTAAAAAGATGCGACACTAATAGGTTCAAGGAAACTCTAATGACAAGTCTAATGCTTCTTTTTACTACCTTGTGCGACTAGGTGTAAACAGTATATCGTTAAAAAGAGAATCAATCCCGGAAAGAGCATTAACCACCAGGCATTAATGTTGTTTCTTGCAGAAGCTAAGAGGCTGCCCCAAGTGACAAAAGTGCCGTTCAAACCTAGCCCTAAGAAGGATATCGTTGATTCTAAACGAATGGCACTGCTAATCATAAAAATAGAATGTATAAGGACTGTGGGCCAAACGGCCGGAAGAATATAGTTTAGCAATATGTTTGTATCTGAAAGTCCCATTAATTTAGCATTATTAACGTAGTTAGATCTTCTTACTCTCAGGGTCTCAACCCGGGCTAAATTCGCAATTCTTGTCCAACCAAGTCCTCCTATAATTGCCACTACACTCCATAGTGAAGGCGGAAGGAATCCACTTAGTAAGACTAAAAGGATAAATGATCCCGGTATACTTGAGAA
>Ga0256841_1000913_pt1 | contig 27712 bp, 22 predicted proteins | sample 356308metaG_FD_185971 | JGI IMG/M metagenome (GOLD analysis project Ga0256841, IMG submission 185971) | Hydrothermal vent microbial communities from Mid Atlantic Ridge, Atlantic Ocean - 356-308 | ecosystem: Environmental > Aquatic > Marine > Hydrothermal vents | place: Atlantic Ocean: Mid...
CGGCTTTGGGCGGGGCTAAGGGTTTTTGCTCTCTCACGGTTTTTGGGTGGGGGAGGGGATCTCCTTCGGGGGGCGGGGCTCTGGGAACGATTGCTGTCCGGGGCGGATTGGTTTGCCCATTCGATCCGGATGTTGCTCCTATGGGAACCTCCCAGGATCCTGAGTGCGGGGATCCCGAGCACCCACTGGATGCGCATCCTTCTCCCTCTCTTTTTCTTGGCTTTCGTCCTTGCGTTTGTTCGGCGCTGGTCGCGGGAACTCCGCTTTGTTCTGCTTTGGGCCTTCCTCGGGAGCCTTCCTTTTCTCCGCTTGTTTCCCCTGGCCGAAGGCTTGGCCGGGCGTTACGCCTATGTCCTCCTCCCCCCGCTTGCCTTAGGACTGGGCTTGGCCTTCATCAGGCTCAAGAGGTTTCAGACCTGGATGCTTTTCACTCCTCTTGTTCTGTTTCCATGGACCTTGAAGCAGTGGAGGACGATCGCAAAGGAGGAGCAAGCCTACCTTCAAGTTTTGGAGGTGGATCCGGGGGATCGTCGGGCGCTGTCCCTTCTCGCCAACGCTTTGGAGGCCCAGGGAAAGGGCGACGAGGCTCTCCGCGCTTACCGGGAGTTGACTGAGCGTTTTCCTCGCTACCCAAAGGCCTGGGTGAACCTGGGCAACCTCCTGTTTCGTCTTGGGCGGCGCAGCGAGGGATTGGCTGTCCTCGAAAAGAGCTGCCAGCGCTTCCCCCGTCACGCCCTCGCCTGGCTTTCCCTGGGACGTGCGCGCTTTGCCACAGGGGCGAACAAGAAAGCCGCGACGGCCTTTGCGACGGCCTTGAAGCTTGCGCCGCGGCTGGGTCAGGCTGCGCGCTTTCTCTGTCGGGCCAGGCTCAAACTCGGCCATTGGAAGGCTGCCGCCCAAGCCCTGGAGCAGGCCAAACACATCGATCCTCGCCACCCAAGTCTCGTAAAGCTTGCCGAGAAACTCGCCATAACAAGGAGGAAAGAACAAGGCCGGTGATTTCCTCTCCCTCCTTTCTGCCGGAGGCCCTCTTGGATCTTATACTTGCTCAGAGGAGGGTTTATGGAAGACGTCATGGAACCAGGGGGAAGGGCAGGAATAGAGAAGCGGGAGCGGGGGGACCGCCGTAAGAGCCCCACTCCAATGCTCAGCCGTTTCACCTTTTTTGGTGGGCGTCGCAGCCATGGACGCAGAGAAGGCGAAGACATCAACATCTTTGTGGATCGCTTTGGGCAAAGTCTGTTCCTTGTCGCGACGCTGGTCATCCTGCTCAATGTCTTGGATGCCTTTTTCACGCTGCTGTTCCTTGGAAATGGCGGCCGTGAGCTCAACCCCATTGCGCAGTTCTTTCTCGACCTCGGCCCCCTTGCCTTTTTGCTGGTCAAGACAGCGGGTATCGGGATCTGCGTTGCCTACTTAGTTCTTGTGAACCGTTTCAAGGGCGCCAAGGTCGGGATGGGGATTGTCTTTGTGATCTATCTTGCCCTGCTCGGCTGGCACTTTTATCTCTATGGGAGATTGATGTAGACCCCTCCCTGCTGCTTTAAAGCGTTCGCCGTTTTTGAATCCAGGCCTTGATCCGCGGGACCTCTTGGTCTCTAAAAGAAGGGGAGAGCCGCTTTGCCAGGAACTGGCCGAAGATCTCGTCAAGGAGCTCGCTCAGTTCCGTAAAGCCTTGCATGCGAGCTAAGTCCTTTGCCATGGGATCATCCCCAATGTCCTCGGGATCCTCTTCGGGGCATTTTACGCTCAGGGGGTCAAAGGTTCGGCCGTCCAGGACCAGGATCCATTCTCTCTCTCCATTGGCAAGGGTCAGCCGCGCACGTGCGAGGCGTTTGCCTTCGGCTAATGCGGTGGTCGCTTCGGGAGATCTCGAGGGGAGGCCGTTGCGAAGGGTCTGTTCGAGTTCATCTCGATCATCGCCTCCGAACAGGAGGAAGTCTTCCATGCTGACTCCCGCATAGCCTCCGCTCTTCAGGGGGAACTCGCCCCGGCCTGTCTCGGAAAGGTACCACAGCCATGTCAAAAACTCTTCTCCAAGAAAGGCTTTTTCCGGAAGGTTCTTCATGCCGATGCCTCCTGCTCCCTGGGGTTTTCTCCGGGTTCTTCCCGGGAGAGGCTCCCTGCTGAGCCATGTCCTTTTTTGCTTCCAAGTTCAAGAGCTTGGCAGTGTTCGAGAAAGTTCTTTTGCTGGTCATTGAGAGGCAGGGTCCGGGCGACTTCGAGAGCGGTGGCGGGGATCAAGCGTGCTCCAAAGGTCTTAAAGAAAAGGTTCTGCACAGATTCTTTGAGGTTTTGCGAGGAGGCAAAGAGGAAGAGGCGTTTTTTGTCCGCTTGATAAAGGATGTCCACAAGTTTGACACTGGGGAGGACGCGGGGAAGGAGTTGGTCTGCGATGTCTTCGCGGAGTTCCTTCCGCTCCTTGGCGCTCAGCTTACGCCCTCCCTTTGCCCGGATTTCCGCATCCATGTAGATCCTGACCCAAGCACTGGGGAGCTTCTTTTTGTCCAAGCGCATCCGGAGCCTGGCGAAGCCGGGAAGCACGATCTCTTCGCGGAGAAAGCTGCTTCCGCTGGCGTCTCCGGGAGAGACCCAGCCCAGGGACTCCTCTTCGGAAGCTGCGTTTTCGATGGTACGGAAGCGGTTTTCGGCCAGAGCTTTTAAAAACTCGTCGCTGTCAAAGGCCGGAACCTCCCCCTCGACGAAAAAACGGATGAAACTTCCATTCCTACGAAACGCTGCCATCGATCCCCCCCTTTGGGTTTGCTGAATTTTCTACGAGATCCAGTGATCCCTACTTCTTGCTTTTGATCAAGTTGAGGGCCGAGCCTGCATGAAACCAGGCGATCTGTTCGCTTGTCAGGCTGTGGAGAGCCGGAAAGCGTTCCGTGCTTCCATCCTCATGCCTGAGAACGACGGTGACCTCCGAAGCGGGAGCAAGCCCTTCAAGCCCTTCGAGGGTAACGAGGTCCTTGGCCTGCACCTTGTCATAGTCCTCGGAATTTTTGAAGGTCAGGGGGAGGACTCCCTGTTTCTTCAGATTGGTTTCGTGAATGCGCGCAAAGCTCCGCACGATGACGGCCTTCGCGCCGAGCCAGCGAGGTTCCATGGCCGCGTGCTCCCGGGAGGATCCCTCTCCATAGTTTGCATCGCCGAAGACAACCCATCCCTGGCCACGGGCCTTGTAATCCCTTGCGACTTTGGAGGCGACATCTACCTGGTCGGTAAACCGGTTCAGGGCGGTTCCGGGTCGATCTGTAAAGGCGTTGTTGGCCCCAAGGAACATGTTGTCGCTGATTTTGTCGAGATGGCCCCGGTAGCGCAGCCAGGGCCCGGCGGGTGAAATATGGTCGGTGGTGCACTTGCCTTTGGCCTTGAGCAGGACTGCCAGCTCCACAAAGTCCCCGGGGATCTTGGGGGCAGGGAAAGGCTCGAGGAAGGAGAGGCGCTCGCTCCCCTCGGCGATCTTAACTTGAATCTCCGAACCGTCTTCTGCTGGCGGAAGGTAACCTTGGACATCGGTGTCAAAGCCCATCGGGGGGAGTTCGTCGGCGATGGGAGTCTCAAGCTTGATCTGCTTTCCGTCCGCTGCCTGGAGGCTGTCTTCGCGCGGATTGAAATCGAGTCTCCCCGCGATCGCAAGGGCGGTCACCAACTCGGGACTTCCGATGAAGGCGAGGGTCGCCGGATTCCCGTCGTTCCGCGCCGGGAAGTTACGGTTGAAGCTTGTGACAATGCTGTTCTTGGTCCCCTTCTCGATGTCGGTCCGCTCCCACTGTCCGATGCAGGGACCGCAAGCATCGGCGAGGATGATGCCGCCGATTTCCTTGAGGGCTGTGAGTTGGCCATCGCGCTCCGTGGTTTTCTCGACTTGTTCCGAACCTGGGGTGATGAAGAAGGGCACCTTGGCCTTGAGTCCTGCGGCTTTGGCTTGACGTGCAACATGCGCTGCCTTGCCCAGATCCTCGTAGGAGGAGTTGGTGCAGGAGCCGATCAGGGCCGAGCTGATCTCGATGGGGTAGTCGTTGGCTTTCGCGTCCTCCCCCATGCGGGACATGGGGTGGTAGAGGTCGGGTGTGTGAGGTCCTACGAGTCCGGGTTCCAGGGTGGAGAGGTCGATCTCGATGAACTCGTCATAAAACTTTTCGGGGTTCTCGTAGACTTCCGGGTCCGCCCGCAGCTCGTCCCTGTGTTCTTCACAGAGGCTCGCAAGCTCCCCGCGTTCAGAGGACCGCAGGTAGGCGGTCATGCTCTCATCGAAGTGGAAGATGGAAGTGGTCGCACCCAGCTCGGCCCCCATGTTGGTAACGGTGGCCTTGCCTGTGCAGGAGAAGGACTCGGCCCCCGGCCCGAAGTATTCGACGATTTTCCCAGTGCCGCCCGCACAGGTCAGGAGGTCGAGCATCTTGAGGATGACCTCCTTGGGGGCCGACCAATCGCCGAGCTTGCCTGTAAGTCGGACGCCGATCAGTTTGGGCCAGAGCACCTCCCAGGGCATCCCCACCATGGCATCCACTGCGTCCGCTCCCCCGACTCCCACAGCGATCATCCCCAGCCCGCCGGCATTGGGAGTATGGCTGTCTGTCCCGATCATCAAGCCACCTGGGAAGGCGTAGTTTTCCAGGACGACCTGGTGGATGATCCCCGCTCCGGGTTTCCAAAATCCCATCCCGTATTTCTGAGCGGCGGACTCGAGAAAACGATACACCTCTCCGTTTTCTGTCTCGGCCCGGGCCAGATCCTGCTCCTCTCCGTCCCGCGCGCGGATCAGGTGGTCACAGTGTACGGTGGTTGGGAGGGCGACCTTGGGCAGGTCAGCGGAGATGAATTGAAGGATGGCCATCTGGGCCGTTGCGTCCTGCATGGCCACCCGGTCGGGATGCAAGCTTCCCATGCTCTTTCCCCGCACCGGCAACTCAGCGTCAGGGTCTGCGCGGTGGGCAAAGAGGATCTTCTCTGCCAAGGTGAGCGGTCTCCCGAGGGTTTGCCGGGCCTTCTGGTGAAGAGCGGCTTGGCGGGCGTAGAGAGATCGGGCGATTTCCAAGGGGGATTCCATCTTTTGCCTCATTCGGGACACGAGCCGGAATGTTGGATGACCTCGTTCCATCTTCCAGGCTACGGACATCTTTGGGACGTGCGAAAACCGGCCAAAGAGCCTAGCGGGAGGGCGGGTGATTTGCGAGAGGCGACTTGTGACCCGCCTGGGACGAGGGTGTCAAAAGAGGGTGGGTTGTGGAAACCCCGGGAAGGGGGTTTCCACTTTCAGAAGGGGCGCTTCTTTTCGCCCTTCAGCAGGAATTAAAAGCGCATGTGGCGCCTGTATTTCATTTTACTCATTCCGCCTTTTTTGCTCATGGGGCAGTTACCGCCGGAGCAGCCACCCTTTCCCTTGGCCGAGGGACCCTTGGGGCCTCTGCGCCTCATCCCCTGGTGGTGTTGCATTCCTCTGCGCATTCCATGAAAGCGTCTCATGCCAAAGCGGCTTCTCATGCCATGTCTTCTCATTCCCCGGCGTTGCATGCCTTGGGCTCTCATGCAATGACCTCGCATTCCATGGCATCTTTTGCCTTGCATGCCATGATGCCTTTGCATTCCCCTGAAGTCGCGCTTCATGGCATGACGCCTCATGGCTCGGCGCATCCACATGCCCCGCATTCCCCGGCGGTGCCCGAAGGACCTTCTTCCACGCTGCCCCCGCATCGAAGGACCGTGGTTTCCATGTCCTCGCATCGAGGGTCTGTGGTCTTTTTGGAGACCACGGTGGTGGAAGGCCTTAGGGCCCCGATGTCCGGCTTCTTTGAAAGCCTTTGCGGCGGCAAAGATGCGCCTTTTCAGGTTATCCTGCTTGTCCTTGGGGAGCTTTTTGTACCACTCATAGATCCTCCGGAAACCTTCGGCTTTGGAAAAGAAGGCGTGCTTCCTTGAGGGGACCTTGCTTTTACGCAGATGATGGCGCGTGCTCTTGTGGGGTACGTTTTTGCCAGGTCCCCTGCCCCCGAACATCATGACTCTGTGCTGCCCAGAGGCAGTCCTCCTATGGGAGGGAGCGTGGCCGCGACCTCCAATAGGACCAGCTTTGGAAGCAGAGCCTTTGCGATGAGCCATTCGGGCTTTCCACATTTTCATCATGCGCTCGCGCATTTCAGAAGAAGCTGCACCCTTTTTGCCCATACGGGCTTTCCACATCTTCATCATGCGTTCGCGCATCTCATTTCGATCATGAGATTTGTGAGAGGGGCGAGTGGTCGTTCGACGACCCATGGAAAAACGATGCATTCTTTTGGATTGGGATTTTTGGGATTTGGAGAAGTGGCGCCGATTCGTGGGGCCGGCTTTCTTCATGGCCTTTAATCTACGGAGCTGAGCTGTCAGCTTTTGGATCTGCGCCTCGAGCCGCTTGGCTCGGGCCTCGGATTGTGACCGACTGGCTCTGTCCCGCTTTCCCGCGTCGGAGCTTCTTCGGATGATGACTTGGCTCTGCGAGGTTGCGCAGGAAAAGAGGAGGGCTCCCGCAACAGTTGCGAGGAAGCCGCATTGACGAAGAACGTTCATTGTTATAGCTCCTATGGGATAGATATGATTGAGTAAGTCCTGAAATGACTATTCCAGTGAACAGACGACTTCTCTGAGGCTTGCATTCAACGAAGATTCGGCCGAAATGTTGGGCAGAGTCTGGACTTTGATGAGAAAAGACACGGCGGTTACATCCTTTTCAACTCGGATCCGCCCTTTCGGCTCCGGGTCTTGAGGTGAAACACCTAAAAAAAGGGCATGCAACATGGGGATGATGGATCGAAATCATTTTGAGACTTTGGTTCGGGATGCAGAAGCGCGCGTCCTGGCAAAAGTTCGGGGCACTCCCCTTCCTCCGGTTTTGAAAGGGTCTGTCTTTGACCTCCCCTCCGGGGTTTTTGTGACCCTGAAAATTCGAGGGGAACTCAGAGGATGTATCGGCTTGATTGAGGCTGTTCATCCAGTGGGAAGGGCGGTTGCGGAAATGGCCGAGGCGGCGCTTGAGGATCCCAGGTTTGTGGGACACAGGATTCAGCCGAAGGAGCTGAAGGACCTCGAGGTGGAGGTGACGCTGCTGGGCCCGCCCGAGCCGATCCAGAAACCGGAGGATCTCGTAATCGGGAGGGACGGCGTCGTTTGTGTCGCCCAGGGTCGGAAGGGGGTGTTTCTTCCCCAAGTGGCCCCTGAGCAGGGCTGGAATCAAAAGCAGTTCGTGGAGTTTTGTTTTTCCCATAAGATGGGCCTCCCACCGGACTCTTGGAAGCACCCCGGAGCCAGGCTCTTTCGGTTCCGTGGAGAAAAGCTTTCCACGGCAGATCTTGCCAAAGGGTCTGGGAGAGGCGCTTCAGCCGAGGAGGGATCTCATTGAGTGTTGCCCTGGCTGCGGAATGGTTGGCTCGGAGAGTCGGGGGAGGGGGGCGTGCCCTCCTTTCAGGCTGCTTGGATTTAGGCTTTGATGCCTTGATTCCCGAGACATTGGGTGGTGCACAATTCCTGAATTTGGTTCCCGAGCTGGAGGACTTCCCGGTGAAGATCCCTGCGGTCCGGGTTTCCCCCGAGGTCGAAGGGGTTGGCTTGGGATTGTGTGGTAAGGACGAGGAATCCTTTCTGGCAACCCAGGCGGAGGTGCAAAAGGCGGCGCAACTGGGCACGAAGCTTGGGACACCCCTGATTTTGTTGGAGGCCCCCTTGGTGGATTTGGGGGCCGGGAGTCTCGAAAAGGGCGAGATCGGGGGAGAAGGAAGCTTGATCGCATCGGAGGATTACCAAAGCCTGCGGAGCCGGCTGTTGAAGCGGCGGGACAGCCTCCTGGATCGCTGCTGCCGGCGTCTGCACTCCCTTGCCAGGTCCTTTCCCGAGCATCGCTTCGGCCTTTTGGAAGCCGGGAACTTTGCCTCACTTTCCGGCTTGGAAGATCTGGAACTGATTTTTTCTGATTTAAAGGGATCGGTGGATCTTGGGTACTGGCATCGTCCTTCCGTGGTTCGTTTTCGGGAGGAATTGGGGGGCGCTCAGGGGGGAGATGTTCTCGAAACCCTCTCCAAATATTTGATAGGAACGGATTTGTCGGACTTTGATGGGGAGGGAATTTTTGGACTTCCCGGTTCCGGGGGGGTGGACTATGGGGCTTTGCGGCCCTATATCCGTGGCTCTAATTTTTCTCTTCCGGCCTATTTGGGGCCGAGTTTTCAAGTGCCGCCGGGGGAGATCAAGCGTGTGCGGGGATTTCTCCAAAAGTTTGGGTTTTAACCGACCTTTAAGGATCCCTCCCCTCGTAACCGAAGAGCACATGACGTGCTGTGCTTTCTTGCGAAGGCGCACCAACAGCTTATGGAAGTGAACACCGACAAGCCGACCAAGGTTCGCGACTTTCTCGCCTCTCTCGAGGGGCGACGCAAGGTCCTGGTCCTGAGCCACAACAACCCCGACCCAGATTCCATGGGGGGGGTCTTCGGGCTCCGCTTTTTGATCGAGAAGGCTCTGGGGATCCAGACCTCATTCGGATTCCGGGGCAATATCTTTAGGGCAGAGAACCTGGAGATGGTCCATAGCTTGGGAATGGGAATGGTTCCTGCCTGCGAGCTGGATTTTCGCCGCTTCGACGGGATTGTGGTGGTGGATACGCAACCGGGCTTTGGGCACACGGTTCTTCCCCTGGACATGCCGATTGATGCGGTGGTGGACCATCATGTTTCGCCCAAGACCGCATCGGGGTTTGAGCCGCGCTTTGTGGACGTGCGCACGGACGTGGGGGCAACCTGTTCCATCGTGACGGAATACTTGATGGATCTGGAGTATGAGATCTCCCCTCGCGTTGCCACGGCCCTTCTCTATGGAATCCGAACCGATACCGCCGATCTCTCCCGAAATACGAGTGACCTGGATGAGCGGGCTTATATCCACCTGATTATGCGGGCGGATCGCAAGACCCTGGCCAGGATCTCACGCCCCTCCCTTCCCAAGGAATACTTCAAAACCTTCCGCAAGGCCATGAACGCGGTGCGGGTTTTCGGTAAGGCTGCCGTTTGTAGCCTCGGCCAAACCGACAATCCCGAAGTTGTTGCCGAGCTTTGCGATCTCCTTCTGCGCATGGAAGGGATTGAGTGGGTCGTGACCGGAGGCCTCCACGAAGGAACCTATTACATTTCGGTTCGGGCCAAGTGCGCGGGAGCCGACGCCTGGAAACTCCTCTCCCAGGTCATGGAAGGCGAAAAGGGCTCTTTTGGCGGCCACGGAACGGTGGGGGGAGCTTCGATACCGGTTGGCGATGACTCCACCCGCAGCCTGCGCCGCATCGAACGCCGCCTCATGAACCGCTTCCTCGAAGTCCTCGGCGAGAAAAAAGCTGCTGCTACTGCGCTGGCCTGAATCCTGCGCCTATTCAAGCAAGAAGGTCTTAAGCAAGCTGGGTTCAAGCAACTTGGGTTCAAAGAGGTTGGGTTCAAAGACCTTGGGCGGAGGGGCCACCTAAAAGGGCCTCAATCTCTTGGGCGTAAACATCCAGAATGGCCTTTCTTTTGAGCTTCAGGGTGGCTGTCATCAGGCCGTTTTCCTTGCTGAACTCCTCCTCGAGCACAAGGAAGGGGCCTACCCGATCGATCTTCCGGAATCCTTCCGCCTCACTGAGGAGCCGATCCAGCTCTTTGCGGAGGATTCCACGGAGTTCTGCCTCGCTCAGGCTTTTTCCCTGATGTTTCTCTTCTTCCCGGACCCTGTCCCAATCGGGGACCAGCAAGGCTCCCAATTGCTTGGCGTCCTGCCCTACCAGCATGATTTGCGCGATCCAGGGGCTGAGGCGGCATTGATCCTCGATGTGTTCGGGTTCGATGTTTTCGCCGCCGCGCAGGACGATGGTGTCCTTGGCCCTTCCGGTCAGGTAGATCCAAGCCTCGGAATCCAAAGAACCGAGGTCCCCGGTGCGAAACCAGCCACCCGGTAGGAACACCGCAGCGTTGGCCTCGGGGTTCTGGAAGTAGCCCTGCATGATTTGGGGGCCGCGGACCACGATTTCCCCTGGGGACCCCGGGGGCTGGTCGGTTCCGTCGGGCGCAAGGATCCGAACATGGGTGTCCCTCAAGGGGGGGCCGATGGTGGAGACGCGGTTTCCTTTTCGGGTGCGGACGGCGAGGACGGGGCTGGTTTCGGTGAGGCCGTAGCCGTTGCGCAGGGGGATGCCGAGGGAGAGGAGGAAGCGGTCGACTTCGAGGGGCAGGGCGCCGCCGCCGGAGACTGCGAGCCGAAGGTCTCCACCGAGGGCAGCCCAAAGGGGGGCGAGGAGGAGGCGGGAGAGGCCTTGGTGGAGCCTAGCTTGGAGGGGACCGCCCTTGCCTTCAGCGAGGCGGCGCCCCCAGGCGCGCAAGGGGGCCAGGAGGGCGCGCTTGTAGGCGGGGGCTTCGTCCAACTTTTTTTTGAGGCCTGTGTAGAGCATCTCCCAAATCCTCGGGACGAAGGCCACGAGCTGAGGGGCGCAGTCCCTAAGGTCCTTTTTGAGACGGCGTTGGTCGGTGTAGATGAGTTCACAGCCTTGGGCCAGGATCACATATTCGATGATGCGTTCGAAGGCATGCCAGGAGGGGAGGATGGAGAGAAAACGCCAGCCTTCCTGAATCTCGAGAGCGTCCAAGGCCTGGGCGACATTGGAGCAGAGGTTGTGGTGGGAAAGCATGACTCCCTTGGGTTCCCCGGTTGTGCCGCTGGTATAAATCAAACAGGCGAGATCCTCCGGCAGGACAGCGGCGCAGGCTTCGTCGAAGGCCTTCCGGCGTGAAGGGTCCTCCAGGATCGCCCTCCCCTCCTCCTGGAGACGGAAAATCCCTTCCTGGCAGTTCCAAGTTTGGAGAGGAGGCCGCCCTTTGCCTTCGGGAAACAATTGGGTCTTGAGTGCGGGATCCTCTACGAGAGCTGCGACGGCCTGAGAATGTTCCAGGATGTTCCTGAGTTCCTTGGGTGTCGAGTCCTTTCCCCTGGGAACGGGCACGAGGCCGATTTTCAAGAGAGCCTGGTCGACCAGGAGCCATTCTCTGCAATTGTCCGCGATCAGGGCGACGCGGTCACCCTTGGCAAGGCCCTGCGCAAAGAAGCCGGCAGCAAGCAGCCGGACCTCTTCTCGAAAGCGCCCAAAGGTCCAAGCCTCCCCGCCTGTGGAACATCCCCTGCGCAGAAACACCCGCTCCGGCCAGCGCTCCCCCGCCCTCTCCACCAGAGCCCCGACATTGGGGGACAGCCATGTTTCATCCATTCTTCGATTCTCCGCCTTCGGCCTCGGTGGTTCCAGGAACACTTTGCTCCAAGATCCATCCTTGACTCGTATGTCCTCTGGCGTATTCTTTTCCGCCCCTGCGGGTGTAGCTCAGCTGGTAGAGCACCACGTTGCCAACGTGGTTGTCGTGAGTTCGAATCTCATCACCCGCTCCATTTTCCCTCCTCCCACCCAGCCCCTTGGTCCGATAAGAAGGCAGTATGCCCTCTTGTTCCCACATGTTGTCTAAGCCCCATTTCCCCCGGGCTTCCTCCGCTCAACTTCCCTTTTTGCTTGGACCCTATGTGGACGTTTTCGATGATTGTGGGGCTCTTTTGGTCCTGGGCTGTGGGAGCGGATCGTTCCTGGACAGCGCCGGGCTCAGGTCCATTCCCTGCGAAGGTTTCGAGCAGGATCCTCGTCTGGCTGCAAGGGCCAGGGCCAAGGGGCACCGGATTCACCCCTTGGGCCCCGAAGCGCTCCAGGATTTTCCCAGCGCCTTTGACGGCATCTACCTGGGGCGGTCCGGAGACGGCTTGACGGCGGAGGATCTTCCCCGCCTTTTTGCGCTGGTGAGCCATGCACTCCAAAAGGGAGGCGTCTTCCTCCTGCGACGCCCCAAGGAGAGCCTTGTTCGAGTGCGTCCCCAACAACTCCGGGCTTGGGCTGAAAAAGCCGGGTTGGGCGCCATCCAAATCGCAAGTGTCCAAGGGGATAAGAACGACTTCTTTCTCTACGCCGAAAAGAAAAATGGGGGTTCAAGCTCCACTCTTGCATCGCCCCTTGCCCTTGCCCTTGCCCCCGCAGATTCCTTGGACGCGAGGATCGATGCGAAGGCCTCCCCCTTGGAGAATCCCATGGCCTCTCTTTTTGACCTCGAATGTTTCGAGCGTAGGAAATGGAGCCAGTGTGGGGAGGACGGGGTCCTCGAAGCCATCTTCCGAAAAATTGGAGTGACCAATCGTTTTTTCGTCGAGTTTGGCTGCGGCGATGGGCTTCAGTGCAATGGGGCGAACTTGATTCGCCAGGGTTGGCGTGGCCTCATGATGGATGGGATCCGCCCTTCCCCCCAAAACGAACTGCCCATCCAGCAAGAATGGATCAGTGCCGAATCCATCTGTCCCCTCTTCGAGAAGTACGGAGTCCCCAAACGCTTTGATCTCCTCTCCATCGACATCGATGGAAATGACTATTGGGTTTGGAAAGCCCTTCCGCACCGTCCCAGGGTCGTCGTCATCGAATACAACGGCAACCTTCCCCCGCATCCAAACCTTACGATCCCCTACGATCCCGACTTCCGATGGAATGGCTCCGACCATTACGGCGCGAGCCTCGGAGCCCTCGCAAAACTAGGCCAACAAAAGGGCTACCAGCTTGTGTACTGTACGCAGTCGGGCGTGAATGCCTTCTTCGTCGATGAGGCCCTCCTCCCCGAGGGTCCTCGCCCAAGTCTCGAAGAAATCTATCGCCCGGCCCATTATTTTTACCGAGGGATCCAACATCCCCACGATCCCCATGCTGCTTGGGTCGAAGTCTGAGAGGATGAAACCGGGGAAAACCCTCTTCCTCCGGCTCTATTTGTGTTGCTTCCTCTGTTTTCTCCGTTCCAGGATTTTCTTGCGGCGCGCTGCTTTTTTGGCTTCCAGGGCCTTGTAGCGGGATCTTTGTTCGGGAGTGAGGCTGCAATCCCAGGCGGTGAGCCACTTGCTGGAGACATAGTGAAATCCCCGTTGGATCAATAGGTCCGTCATGTCTGGGAGGTGAGCTGCACCATAATAGATGCCGAGCTTCCTCTTTCCTTTTTTCAGCTGTTCATCGAGGACTCGGAATGCGACCCGGTTGCGGGCACCGACAATGACCGATTCCTCTCCCTTTTTTCCCCCGAAGGTCGCCAGCATGTTCTCCAGGTTCCCAAGCTCTTGGGCGAAGAGGAACTTGAAGTAGCGAGGCCCGTCCTCGCTGAGGGCCCCCGCGAGGATGTGGAAAACCGTCAGTTTCGATCCCTTGCCCTCCCTGGATTGTTGCATTCCCCTGAGCATGACTTGGAGGATCATGGTGGAGAGGGATTGGTTTTTTTCCTTCAACTTTTTCATGAAGCCTTCGGGATCGATGTCGGCGTGGACAAAGTTTTTTGCCTTGTAATCGATCCCCTGGAGCTGAAAGCGGAGGTCGAGAACCTGGGTCATAAAATTTTGGAGCATGGAAATGGGGTTGGTGGCTTTGCGCTTGTGTTTGGGAATGGTTCCTTTTTTGGCGACAAGCTCGTAGAGAAGGGCGTCGTATTGTTTGAAGAGTTGATTGAGAGCTTCGAAATAGGCTCTGTCTCCGATGTGGACCGCTCCGATGAGGTCCACGCTGCGACCTTGATCGTCTTCGAAATGGGCGACGGCGGTTTGGTAGTATCCTTCTGTTTTGCCGGTTGAAATCCATCGGGCGAAGGTAGGGTTCTTGGTTGAGCCTTCCTTTTGGGTTTGTTTCTTGGGTGTGGCTTTACTTGGGATGTCTCCTGGTTTCTCTTGGGGGGCCTTGTGTGTATGGGCCTGTTTTTCGGGGGCTTGGCTTTCTTTTTGGCAGGAGGGAAGAAGGCCGAACAGGAGGAGGAGGGGGATGCTTTTTGCTGACTTCATCCCTCCAGCATACCGCGGATCTGCTTAAAGGCCGCGACGATCCGGGGGGCTTTTTGTGGCATTGACTGCGCGCAAGTGGGCGAGGGCCAAACGTTTTTCCGGAGATAGCCCTTGGATCTTGGGTCGAGGGGTTCTGAGAGCCTTGCGATAGACCTCCATCACTTGCTTGGCATGCTCCTTCGGGGTGGGGCCAGGGTCGGGAAGAAGGCTTCGGGCTTTTTGGATGCGTTCAGGATGGGCGAGAAGATCCTTGAGGAGTTTGGCCAGGGCTTGGGGATCGGCGGGAGGGACCAAGAATCCTCCCTCCCCGAGGCGTTCGCGAAAGGCCCCGACATCTGTTGCGATGGCGGGGATCCCGAGCTCTCGTGCTTCGTCGAGAACGAGGCCGTAGGTCTCAAAGCAGGTGGAGGGAAATACCGCAAGATCGAGATCGGCCCTGGAGATCTGCTCGTATTCATATCGCCCATGAAAGAGGACGGGCAAGCCTTGGGCCAGGGCTTCGAGATCCTGGCGGAGTTCAGGAGTGTCGATGCCTCCGAAGAGGTGAAGCTCGATGGGGAGTTCGCCCTCTGCGCCTTCATGCAGGAGGCGAAGGGCTCGGAGAAGATAATCGACTCCTTTGCGCTTTGTCATCATCCCCCAAAAGCCGAGACGGAGGGGGCGGGATTTTGGGGAGCCTTGTTTCTTGGGATCCTGTTTCTGGAGAGGCCGGTGCGAGAAACGGCGTTGGTGGGCCAAGGGGAGATAGGCAAGAGCGCATTGGTCTTCGTCGAGGCCGAGGCCCCGCAGCACAAGGGAGGCGGTTGCCCGAGTGGCCACGAGGACGGCCCTTGCCATCATGAGTTGCGCGCGCGCGTTCTCCCGAAAGACTTCAAGCCCCAGCTCGAGTTCTTCTTCACTCTCTTGACCCCTGCAGGGAACGCAGTCCCTGCAGGAAGCAAAAGAGACCTCCCGTTCGCAGTGGGAATCGTCTGGCCTCAAGCGGAAGCAGGCGGGGCAGGAGGGGGAAAGATCATGGAGGGAGAGGACGGTCGGGATCCCCAAGCCTTCGGCAATCTCTACGAGGTTGTCACTGAGCCTGATGCTCTGGTGGATGTGGACGAGGTCGGGCCTGTGCTCTTCGAGAAAGCTTTGGAACAATGCGGAGCTTTGGGGGCAATGGGCACGGTCCCAAAAATCGCTGTAGGTATCCGCCCGATGGAGTCTGAACGTGGGGAAGGGGAGGTCACTCCGTTTTTCCAGGCAGACGCGCTCCCTGGGCTCGAAACTTCCGTGCAGGAGCCATGCGTCTTTGTCCATTGCCCGTTGTGCCCGGCAGAGGGCGTCCACATAAGCCTCTGTGCCTCCTCGCGACTCGGGAGGGAAGCCATGCACCACGTGGAGAATCCGCCGGGGACCATCTGTTGTGACCATGGTCCAAGAGTATCCCCATGGATCCTTTCCGCGCAAAAAAACCTGGAGTTTGTAGTGGCCTTTCTGGTCTTAGGCGGATTGTTTCTCTTATTCTTGATGGTGCATGATGAAAGCCAATAAGCTCCTTTTCTTCCTTGCTGCTGCGGGGATTCTGGCCGCCACCTTTTTTCTCTTTATGCACCAAGGTGCCACCGAGGGGGATTTGGGCCTGGGGGAAACGCAAAAAATCGATCAGCCGGAGGATTTGAGGGGAAGCCTCCAGGCCGAAGGGGACAAGGCCGGGCAGGAGAGTGCGACGGAGCCTTTGCGTGGGCGGGAAGGAAAGGCAAAGATCCGAGGGCGGAGCAAGGCGGTGGCGGGGGGAGCGAGCCTTGCTCTTCGGCTTTATTTGGACGACCGACCTCTTGGAGGAGCGATCCTTCAGCTTCGCAAAGCCGGAGGGGGAGGGAACTGGAAGGAAACGACCGATCGGGCGGGTCGGGCGCGCTTTCTCGGGCTCCCTCCGGGGAACTATGTTCTTCTCCCGAAGGACCAGCGCGTCCCCAAATCTTACCGCATTGGTCCCCACCGCCTGAAAGCCGGCCAGGCCATGGACCTGGGCCGCGTCGATGTTCCGCCCGCTTCCGCCCTCAAGTTTCGCTTGCTTCGTCCGGACGGAAGGCCCCTTGCGTCGACGGAAGTGCGGCTCTACCCCGAGGGGACCTTCGGGTTTCGGGGAACGGGGATCGAGGGCCAGACGGACAAAATGGGGCGGGGGGCTTTTTTCGGCCTTTCGGGGGGAGAGTGGACGCTTTCAGTTGCGGTTCCTGATCTTCCCCTCTTCGAGAGGCAGCTAACCCTTCCCAAGGGTGAAAATCTGGATTTGGGAGACCTGCGTTTGAAGGCCGGTTTTTTCCTGCATGGGAGGGTTGTGGATGAGCAGGGGGCGGGGATCTCTGATGTGAGGCTCCTCCTTGGACAGCAGCGGGAGAGTCTGGGGATGAAGATCGAGACCTTCAATGAACGGGCTTCGGCCCGAAGCGACAAGTCGGGGGGCTTTCGTTTGGTTGTCGGGACCAAGCAGGGGCGGATCAGGGCTCGGAAAAAGGGTTTTGCCGTCAAGACGGTGCCTTTTCAATTGGAAGCTGGAGAAGTGCGCATTGTGTTGGAGCGCAGCCGGGGGATCCGAGGACGAGTGTTGGGGGCCGTGGCCGGAAAGACCGAAGTTTTCGCCCAGAAGATGGGGAAGGCTCTCTCGATCAATGGTCGTTGGACGAAGGTGCCAACAGACTCCAAAGGCTTCTTTTCCTTTCCTAAGTTGGTTCCCGGGACTTATGTGATCATGGCCGTTGCAGAGGGAAAGGGGGCTTCTCAGAGGCGAAGCGTCAAGCTGGGGAAGAACGCTTCTGCGAAGGTGGACCTGGTGATCCAAAAAGGAGGGGATTTGGAGGTCGGGGTGTTCACGAAGAGTGGCAAGGCCATTCCCGGAGCCTCACTGGGCCTGTTTTATCAGTCAGGTGAGGCTTCGACCGCTTCGAAGTGGCCTCAGGAAGTTTTAGAGCAGGTGATTACAAGTTCGGGCGGGCCTCAGGTCCGGGCAAGGAGTGATGCGAGGGGGGCTGCGCGATTCCCCGGCCTGTGGGGGGGCAAAGCTCTCCTTAAGGTCGAAGCCAAGGGCTATGCAAAAAAGCTGGTCCATCCTTTAGTTCTGGGTCCTGGTTTGAAAAGGATCCGTGTGGAACTCGAAGGAGCCGCCCGGATTTTGGGGAAGGCCTTGAGTGTGGATGGCAAGGCTCTTGTGGGGGCCTTGGTATCTCTCGACAAGCTGCGCACCCCCGGCCCCGTGGGAGCCCAAATCCAATGGGGAGGTTTGGGGGCAGCCTCCCAAAGAACACGAAGCGATGGAAGTTTCGAGCTGAACAACGTGAAGCCCGGATCCTATCTTCTGTCCTTGAAGCCGCCCTTGGATCAGTCGGGGGCTCCGGTGTTCGATGGCTCCGGGCCGAAATTGGACCAAAAAACGATCCAGGTGGGCGCGGGGGAAGAGCTTCACTTCACCCTGCGTGCGAAACCGATGTGGGCGGTTCAGGGGCGCGTCCTCTTCCAGGGGGAGCCGGTGGCCGGGGCGAGTGTTCAGATGGAGCGATCTGATCCGCCTCGGGGGTTTTCTCTTCCCAAGACGAAAAAGACGGATCACAGGGGAAACTTCCGCTTCGATTGGGTTGGAAATGGCCTTTATTCTTTTCGTGCGAGCCCTCCGGAAAAAGGCGTTCGGACCCCGAAAAAAACTTTGGATCTCCGAACAGGGAGTGGGCTCAAGACTCTGGACCTCGAGCTGGGTGGGGGACTCGTGCGGGGAAGGATTGCCTTCGAAGGGGAGCGCCCCAAGGGTTTGGAGTTGATCCTTGTGCCCAAGGCTGAAACCAAGGAAAGTTCCAGCCGGGTGGTCATGGTCAAAATGGTCTCGGGAAATGGGGAGGAGCAGCAACAGACAATGACTATGGGGGATGGACCAAAACCTGTCGTCCCCAAGGAGGATGGGAGCTTTGAGTTTCACTTTGTTTCTCCTGGAGATTGGATCCTTAAGATCCGAGCGGGAAAGGGAAACGACAAAACCCTGCTGAAATCTCTTCCCCTTCGCCTCGCCAAAAACCAGGGTTTGGATCTGGGAGACCTTTCCCTGGAAAAGACCTACCCGGTGCAGCTCCTCGTCAAGGATCCTCAGGGCAAGGGCCTGGACCTGGCCTTGGTGAAGATCTATCCCCTGGACAAGGGAAAGCCCTCTGCCACTCCTGTGTTTCAAGGGATGATCCAGAAGGGAAAGGCCCAGGTTCCCGGTTTGCGGGTGGGCTCCTACAAGCTGGTCATCCGAAGGCTGTCCCTGGGTGCTGCGAAGCCATCCTCCCCACAGGAAGGGACCTTGGAGGTTCTGCCCGGGGGCAAGATCCGAGGCGGGGAGTTGCGGCTTCGTTGACCGAAAGGGCCCTTTGCCTTTTCTTCTGAGCCATTTGTTACCCTGGGCGCAGAGTCGGGTATCCTTGTGCGGGCGAGTTCGCCCTCCGGACGAGGAAACCATGATGAAATTGATGCGATTAAAACCTGGGGCGTTCTTGGCGCTGGCACTTCCCTTACTCTTAACCGTCTCCTGTGGGGGAGGGGGTGGAGGCACGGCTCCCAAGCCCCCGGCCGTCAAGGTTCCTCCTTCGCTGAAAACCCCTCTTCCAGGACAGCTGGTTGGAAACTGGGAGATCGATCGCATTGACGTGGTCAAGGACACGGGGATTCCTCATCATTTCAAGCCGGGGATGAACCTGCGTTTTTCGGGGACGGATGTCGAGGTTTTGGCCGACCAATACATCGGCCCCGGCTCGATTCTGAAGAACTATGTCGAGAAGGTTTACAAGGGTTTCTTGGAGAAGAAACAGGTGGTGCTCAAGGACAGCTTCACCTTCTCAATGACCATCGATTACTCGCCCTTTTTCGGCTACTTCTTTCAGACGCGTATTTCAGCTTCCGGCAAGGTGCTGCTCTTGGATCCGAAGACCGGCCGTCAGGAGCTGCGGGTGGACTTTCTCAAAGAAGACTTCCTCCTGGATAAATCCAAGCCGGCGGGAATCGATCAGCTTGTGTTTGTTTGCAAGCCCGGAAAAAATATTCCCGGGATGGAGGGCGAATGGTTCATCCAAAAAATCAAGATCGTGAAAGATCTGGGTCCCTCCTATCTCTCCAAAATGGATGTCACCAAACCTCTGGTCGCAGGAAGGACTGAAGTGACCTCGCTATTTGGAACCCCTTGGAACGTCACGGAGTTTCGCAAGGTTTTCCCCGAGATGAACCTGCGCCAGTTACTTACCGTGGTGGGTCCCGGATTTTGTGAAGGCTTTATTGCCTTTACGCAGGATACCCCCAAGCTGAAGCTGCTCGCTCTGGGAGATTTCACCTTCAACCATAATGGGAGCGCTCTTCAAGGCCTTTTCAAGATGGCCTGGGACATCGTGGATACGGCCTCCAACTCCCGCGTCCAGGATGTTGATTTTCTCTATTTGGTTCTCGGGCGCAAACCGAAACCGGCCGGCTTCCGCCCCTCGGAGTTTGGGGAGGACCTTGGGGACAATCCCAATCCCCTCCTTTCAGATCTTGCCGAGCAACGCAGGTTCCTCAAGTAGAGCCGTAACCCGTGGAAAACCCGTGGAAAACCCGTGGAAAACCCCTCCGGGGGTTTTTTGGTAGAAAGCCCTCTGGGCTTTCAAGGGAGGCCAAAGATCTCAGACTCCCTCACCTTCCTGCTCAGCCCAAAACGCTAGAAGCGTTTTAACCAAAAACTAGGTAGAAAACCCGTCCGCGGGTTTTTTGGTAGAAAGCCCTCTGGGCTTTCTAGGGAGGCCAAAGATCTCAGACTCCCTCACCTTCCTGCTCAGCCCAAAACGCTAGAAGCGTTTTAACCCAAAAACCCCCGGAGGGGTTTTCCACGGTTTTCCACGGGTGTTCTACAAATACCGAAGAACATGGACAGGCACTTCATGCTTGATCAGCCGTGAATTCCCCGTTTTCTGGCTCGCCGGCTTTCCCTTCCCCGCCCAATACACATAACCCGCTTCCAGAGCATAGGTCCCATTGGCCGAAATGATGCGCTGCGCCAGAGGCCCGGTGGTCATCCCGAGGCGATTGAGTTTGTCCAACACAAGCCACTGATCATTGACCAGGACCCCAATCAGGGCTTTGTCATTGGGGATGGGCACGCTGAGGTCGGCAGTGCGCGCAGTCACCGCCTTAGGGATTGTGAAAAAGATGTCGGTCCAAAGAAAACAGCCCTTGGCTCCCAAGGGCCCCAGATCCAGTGGAAGAGGAATCGGCCCAAACTTGTCTGTTCGTGTCCCGAAGGCAAGCAAGGCATTTCCATTGTTGATCGCTGCATAGCGGAGGATGGAGCGAAAGGTCCCTCCTGGCTTCACATTGTTGATGGCGATGGAGAGTTGGTTGCTTCCAAGAGGGCAGCCCCGCCCTAAAAAGGCGAGCATGGTGTTGCCCGATCCAAAGCTGCGGGCCAGATCGCAGTAGTAGGGGAGAACCTGGTTTTGGCCCTTGGGGTCTTCGGCCAGGATCTCGATGAGGAGGTTGCCGCCTTTGTAGACAAAGGGAAGCTGGAACTTGACCATGGCGACCGGGTCCCCGATTCGGGGCGGGTTGCCGCCCTTGAAGTTGGGGAGGGTGACCTTGCCTTTGAAAACCTGTGTCAGGGGAGTGGTGATGTTGGAGGCGAAGGTCGAGGAAAAGGTGGCGAGTGTGCGGGTGGTGACGCCGATTTTTACCGTCCAGTTGAGAGTCTTCGGGAAATTGGAGAAGGCGAAGGCGGCCTCCTGGCGAAAGCCCAGTTCTCGGATCAGGGTGGGTTTGTTGAGGCCGATGTGGCGGGCATCGAAAAAGGATTGGAAGCGCATGTTGGAATGCTGGAGGGGGTCTCGCCTGAACCCGTGCCCTTCCATGAGGCGGCACTCCTTGGGGAGGGTGGTGGTTTTGAGTTGCGCGGAAAGAAGGGAAGGGAGGAGGAAGGCGAGGCTCCCTGCGAGAAGGGCTTTGTTCATAGAAAGACTCCAAAAGGACCGAGAGACCTTCAGGATATAGAGGGAGAGGGGATTTGGATAGGCTTGGGAGGCTTGACGTAAGGGTGGCTAGGGCTCTGCCTCTCCGGTATGAGCGAAAAACCCTGACCGGGAAGCCGGCTTATTTTAGCCGTTCGTAAGCTTCGAGACTTCCAATGTCTTCCCAGCGTTCCACGATGGGGAATTGCCCGGCTTCCCCTGCCTCGGCGAGTTCGTTGAGCCAAGTGACCATGTCTTTGGGTTTTCCGGCAGGAACTCTTTTGAGGAGTTCGGCCTCGAAGAGGTAGATGCCCGCGTTGACCGGGAGGCGGAGGGTTGGCTTTTCTTCGATGTGGAGAAGTTTGGGGCCTTCGAAGTGGGCGAGTCCGAAGGGCACGTGGACTTGATGCAGCCAGGTGGCGACGGTGACAAGATCTTGGTGGCGTCCGTGCCAGGCAAAAAGGGCCGGCAGGTTGATGGTGCTCAGGATGTCGCCGTTCATGACCAGGAGGGGGTCGTCCTCTTCGGGCAGGAGACCGAGGGCTCCTGCGGTTCCGAGAGGTTGGGTTTCTTCGACGTAGTGGACTTCGAGCCCGAAGGCGGATCCATCTCCGATGGAGGCGCGGATCATCTCCCCCAGGTAGAGGATGGAGAGATAGGCGCGTTGGATCCCGGCCTCGCGGAGCTGTTCGAGGAGGCGATGCAGGAGGGGTTTGCCCTGGACGGGAAGGAGGGGTTTGGGGCAGTTGTCGGTGAGGGGCGCAAGCCGGGAGCCAAGGCCCCCGGCCATCAGGAGGGCGCGGCGGACGGCCGGGGCAGGAGGAAGGCCGAAGTCGGTGGCCAGGACCTCGGAGAGAGGCTGTCCCTCTCGCAGGCCGAAGACCTCTGGCGGGACAGCCAGGGAAAGAGCCTCATGGTGGGGGCGGGCCTTTTCGGCAAGTCCCAGGCGAAGATCTTCTTCGCGGAGCAGGCCACAGAGCTTCCCCTCCTGATCCACGAGAACGAAGACGGGACAGACATGGTCTTCGAGAATCCTGGCGGCATCCGCCAGGGTGGCTCCTTCCTTTAGAACCCGAGGATCTGGTTCCGGCACCTGACTCAGCGATAGGAGGGAGGAAGGATGCTGCGATCCTCCTTGTCCACAAGGGCGACCTCCGCCTTGCCCTGCGCCGCCTCCTGCGCGAGGGAGCGAGTCTTGTTCTGGTCCTCGGTGAAAATCACCAGGATGTGCCGGGCTTTGACCTGGTCTTCGGCAGGCGAGTTGCCCTTCAGCTTTCCTTCGACCTTGATGATGTGGTATCCAAAGATGCTGGGAAAGGGTTTGCTGATTTCTCCCAGCTTCATGGAAAAGGCTCGGGCCGCAAAGGTCGGGACCATGTTAGGCCGTGCAAAGTATCCCAAGTTCCCCCCATCCGTCTTGCTGGGTCCATCGGAGTTCTTTTCGGCCAGCTTGGCGAAGTCCACCCCCGCTGCTGTGGCCTTCTTGTAGATCTCCTGCGCGCGTTTTTCCATCGCAGGGAGCTTGTCCTTGAAGGCTGCCTGAATATGCCGGACCTTGATCATCGCGAGAAAGGCATCTCTCATATGCTGGTCCTTGAGTCCCGGTTTGAAGGTCTCATAAAAGTCGGCGATCTCCTGGATCTCCTTTCTTGTGACCGGCAGGCCATCGACCAAAGCTACCACCCCCTTGGCGAGTCCCTTTTTTTCTTCGTCTCCGAGGAGGCGCGCTTTTCCGCTGTGAGCCCCAGGGGCGGGAGGAGCCTTCTCTACTCCTGCCTGAGAGTCACCCGAGGGGGCACTCTCCGCCTTGACGCTCCCCTGGATCGCATCCCCACCCAGAATATCGTAGCGGGGCTTCCGGGATTGAAGCCTCTCGACAAGCTCCCCCAGCCGGACATGGATCTTTACTTGCAACTTGATGTCATCCAAAATTTGGATCAGTTTTTCGAGAATCCTGTTTGGGTTTTGCTCCGCATGGACCTTGGTGGCCATCTGGCTTTGCATACCCTTGCCCTGGACAGATCCAAGGTTTACCGCTTCCACAGCCCCGGAAGAGGCAAAAACGCCCCCCGCAAGGAACAAAGCAAACGAAAAACGATTTATGACTTTCATACAATCTCCAAGAGGATCAGACCCAGTTTTGAGGACCGAACAGCATAGCGTAGAAAACGCCCCGTAGAAAACCCGTCCGTAGGTTTTGCGTTCAAAAGCCCTCCGGGCTTTTGGGGACACCAAGCCCCTCCACGTTCCAAAAGGCCCTTTCCTCCCCAAAGCGCTGGAAGGGTTTTCACCAAAACCCCCCTGGGGGGCTATCTACGCGCCCTCGTCGAGGACCAAGGCACCCATATGCAAGTAGGCCGTGGTCCGCCGCTTCCTCTCGATATCCGCAAAGACCCGTTCCACCTGCACCACCGGCATCTCCAATTCCTTCGCCAGCTCCTCGGCAGCCATTCCCGTGTTAAACCCGAGCAAGCAGCGGTCCATCAGGTCATAGGGAAGAGCAAAGTAAAACTCCTCCTGCGTTTGCTCCAGCGAATAGGTGTCCGTCGTGGGCAGTTGCTCCAAGAGCAGCTTCGGCAAACCGAGGTGGCGCGCCATCGCATAGACCTGCGTCTTGTAGAGATGGGCGATCGGTTTCACATCCGCCGCCCCATCCCCATTTTTCACAAAAAAACCTTGGTCATATTCCAAGCGATTCGGCGTCCCCAAGACGGCGAAGTTGCAGAGGTCCGCATGGTAGTACTCCATCATCTTCCGCGTTCGCTGCTTGAAGTTGGTCGAAGCCACAATCGCTGCCAGATCCTTAGGTCGCAGCCTGGCTTCCATTCGTTCCCCCTCAGGATTCTCCACCTCCAGCCGGAAAAAGTTCAGCCGCCCCGTCTCCAAAAGCCCCCGGGGTTGCTTGATCTTCATTTTCCAACCGGGCCCAAACTCCGGAAAGGAGTTCCGCACAGCTTCGTCTCTCCTCCGATAACAGCCGGCTCCTTCCAGGATCGGCGTTATTTTTTCCAAAATCGGCTCCAGGCCCAGATGCTCCGCAAGAAGCCTCCCCAACTCCGTAGACTTAGGATCCGAATCCTCCTCCGGCATCAACAAGACCCGAACCCTCTCCGGCCCAAAAGCCCGCACAGCCAAGGCCGCACAGGTCGACGAATCGATCCCCCCACTGATCCCCAGCACCACCCCCCGCCGCTTCATCCGTTGGAGCACAGCCTCCCGAAGAAAGGCCACAATCCGTTCTTCCTCCTTCCCAAGATCCAACTGCAGCGCTTCAACCGTAGATTTCGATGCTTTCGTCATTTCAGTCACAGCATACCTATCGAAAGATCCGGATTCCCTCCTTGAAACGGATCTCCAAATCTCCCCTTTTGTCCTTGTAAAAAGGATCTTCCTAAAGCCATGGTTGAGGGATGTTACTTCCCTTGTTCAACCTCCCCCTCTCAGCGAGACCTACAAGCAGATCAGGGGGACCAACCAATACAGCGACGTCGGAGGGAGCTACGACAGCTACGACGGGAACGGAAACCTGACCAGGGTTGGCTGGTTTGTCTACAAATATGACTACTATGACTACCTGGATCACCTCTGTGAGGTCTACCTCACCACCTATCCCGGCGGAGGAACCCTGAGCGCAAGCAGTGGAGGCAAAGGAAGCAAGAGTGCCAAGCTCGTTGTCCTCGGTCCCAAAATCCAAATGGCACGCAAAGGCAAGATGACCCATTTCACGCAAAAGCAGTTAGAAACCTTGATCGCCAAAGCCAGGGCGGCGGAACGAAAAACGCGGAGCAAGACCGGGAAGCTCCTCCCCAGCAAGGGGGGCTCCTCCACCAAAAGCGCCGGGGCGAATGAGCCAGTGCTTGAGCTCGTGGCCTGACATGGCTACGACCCCATGAACCGGAGTGTGTATGGCTACGTTGCCCAGAGCAATGAGCCGAATCGGTACAGCAACGACGGTTGGCAGCAAAAAGACCATTACAAAAACGATGGAAATGATGGCTTTGACCTGGTCCGAGTCCAGATCGATGGACCTGGTATCGACGAGCACCTTGGCTTTGCCCGAAACGAGGGAAGCAGCAGCCAGCCCCCCTGGAAGCGTTATGCCTTATTCCTTTGTGCAGGGTCACCCAGGCAATGTGATGAAAGTGGTCAATGACCAGGGAAACATCGTCGAGCAGTATGAGTGCGACCCCTTTGGTGCGCGGAGCATCTATGACGGGCCGGGGAATTCCCTGAGTGTGAGTGCCTATGGGGTCAGCTATGGTTTCCAGGGACGGCGGCATGATGCAGAGACGGGGTTGATGTACTTCCGGAACGGTTCCTATGACCCCCATTTAGGCCGCTTTTTGACGGTGGATCCGATTGGGGTCTGGGGGGATGGAGGGGATGGAGGGGATGGAGGGAATGGGGGGAATGGGTTTGTGCATGGGAGCAAAATAGGAGAGGAAGACCCCTTAGGTTTAGAAACATGGATCATCCTTTATAAGGCAAGCCCTTTCTTTAACAAAGATTTGGCAGCGGCTGAGCGCAGAGTCGCTTTGGACCCTGATGGAGGTGGAGTAACGGTCATAACAAAGGATGGCAAGTCGGATACATCAAAAATAAGAAGCAACCCTAATGTCCATAGAGAGTGCAAAGAAAAAGCTGGGAAAGTGCGTAAAAGATGGCCCCTTAAAAGTTTAAAAGAGAAAATGCAAAAAAGAAAGGGGAAGCTTGTGATTGCGGTTTGGCCTGGTCATGGAAACTCTTTGGGTCCTGGAAAAAGGGCGATCAATAATCCAAACCCAGATTCAAAAGAGACTGTGGAAACAAAAGCTACGATTGATAGGGAAAAGGACTTATCAGCCTATTTCTATAAGCGAGTCATAATGCACGTGACTTTTTCTAAAAAACCAGATGTTTTGATTGTAAAGGCCTGCTATCTAGGAAAAGGCGCGCCTTAGGGAAAAGACAAAAAAGAGGAAGAGGATTATCGTTTTCGAAATGTAGCAACTGCTTTAGCGGATTGATTGAAGGTGAAAGTCTATGCATATGCTATGAAGGTAGGCGTTGATCCATGGGGAAGTGCATGGTGTACTGTGGGAACTAAGAAAGAAACAAAAAGGGCAGAACCGATAGAAATCGGGCCATTGCCACAAAAAGAGGATTGAATTCATATTGAATCCTGAAAATCAGAAACAGTTTAGAGATGTGATCTCCGGCAAGAAGATTCATGGATTGGCAGTCCTTCTCGGGCTTTGTGTCCTAACCGGAGTAGGAGTTCTATTTGTTGCGAAAAAAACAAAGATTCAAATAAACCCAAGTCAAAAAACCTTACTCGATAGGATTGAAAAATATAATTCAGGTATACAACCCGTAGAGGCTTTTTGGAGTCCGATCAATGCTTTAGACACAATTGAATATTTATTAAAAGATGGCACTTCTGGTTGGCATGAAATCATTAAGTTATATTTTGATCCGGCAATGGATGTTGAATCTCTAGGAGATCTAAGCGCATCTGATCGATTGCAAAAGCTATATCTGGAATATAAAGAGAAATTTGAAATCGTTGCAAAATGGTTGAAGGGGAGAGGGTCATTTTTGAAAATTGATTCCAGCCATATTGATCTATGCGGTAGAAGTGCATGTTTCACTTATGACAAGGTAGTAGGGAATAAGGATTTAAGCATTTGTTTTGTTTATACAAAAAAAGGGTGGATTTTTAGTGAATTTAATATACCGAAATGAAAGATCTTCTGTGAGAATCCTTTCTGTCTCTATAGATGACAAAATTATTCGATTTTTTGATTCTGGTTTTTGTTTTTTAAATAAAATACATGCTAAAAGAGTCCTTTTCTTTTGTTTTATTCTTCTTTGTTTTGATTTTGTTTCATAAGGGGTTTTATGCATGTTTTAAAATAGAGGTATTTTTTACTTGGCTAAGGTAATGATAAAAACATTTTTTTTTGGTGTTTTTCTAGGTTTTTTTTCGGTTGGAGTCCTTATTTGGGCCGTAAGAGAGGAAAAAAGTAGATATCCAATTGTTTTTTCGGACATTACCACTGCTCTACAAGAAATTGAGGGTCTCCTAAAGAAAGGTCCTTCGGGATGGAAATACCTAGCTGGATGGTGTTTAGAGCCTGGCCCTGATCCAAGTGAGGTGTCTGTCTATGATGGACCCTTAACTCCTGAACAAAAAAGAGATGTACGGTTCCATATGAATAAGTTCAAGTTTGAATATTTTTCAATGGAATTAAAGAAAGGGATTTCTTTACTTTGCTTTGAAAAAGCCACTATTGATCGTAATGGGGTTGTTTTTTCTTATTTGAGCACATCGTCTCAAAGAAAATCTTCAAAAAAGACCTTTTCCAATATCCGTTATTACAGTGTAGGCTGGATTTTTTTTAGAAAATGTGAAAAAGGTTGGGTCCTTCAAAACCTTTTTCCGACTAGGTGATAAAAAATCACTTAAAAAGGAACTTTGGAAAGTTTTTTTCATAAAGTTAGGATCTTTACTTGCTTGCCACCTCAAAATTGATAAAAGAAAGGTAGGGGAAATAAAATACAATCCAAAGCCAAGAAAAAACAAAGAAGGCAGCTCCAACATCTGGAAAAAAGAGGATTCTTATCTTTATCCATGAAATGCGGACAAAATGGAAAAAACAGATTTCTCCCAGGACAAGGCCCGGTCCTGCTTGGGAGCTGGGATAAACTGGGAAATAGATTTGTTTGGAAGAGTTAGACTTCCTTTCGCTAGTTTAAAAAGGGGCTAAGGATAAAAAGCTGGATCCAAAGAAACCTGTAGAGGTTGTAGTTTGTTGGGGGGAGAAGAAGGGTGGGATTGCTGATCGGGCCAAGCATGCGGGTAAAGGGGGTTTTGTCCGAGG
>Ga0256841_1000914_pt1 | contig 27698 bp, 19 predicted proteins | sample 356308metaG_FD_185971 | JGI IMG/M metagenome (GOLD analysis project Ga0256841, IMG submission 185971) | Hydrothermal vent microbial communities from Mid Atlantic Ridge, Atlantic Ocean - 356-308 | ecosystem: Environmental > Aquatic > Marine > Hydrothermal vents | place: Atlantic Ocean: Mid...
AACTGTATATTCATGTCGTCTCCTTCTGAGAGTTGTTTAATGAATGATTGTTTTTTTGAGTTCTTCTAGGATTTGTTTTTTCCAGTTACCGAAGGTATCATTTAAGATATGATCCCGAGCCGAATCTACAAGCCAAAGATAAAAATAAACATTATGAATGGTAGCTAAATGTAAACCCAAAATTTCATTTGTATTGTATAAATGCCGTAGATAGCCACGCGAAAAATTACGGCAAGTATAGCAATTGCAATCGGCATCGATCGGTTTCTGATCATCCCGGAAACGGGCTGCTTTGAGAACCATTTTACCCTTGCGGGTGAAAACGGTTCCATTACGCGCATTGCGGGTAGGAATAACACAATCGAACATATCCACACCCCGTTCAATCGATTCCAGAATATCCTCAGGCATACCGACCCCCATTAAATATCTCGGTTTCTTCTCAGGCAGTAGATCGGTACACAAATCCGTAACGGCGTACATTTCCTCTTTGGATTCACCAACGGCCAAACCACCGATAGCGTATCCGGGGAAATCGAGACCCGTAAGCGCCTCTACTGATTCACGTCGAATATCCCTATAAATACTACCCTGAACAATGGCAAAGAGAAATTGGCGATGATTGAAAAAAGATTCCGTATGATCATACATCTTTTTGGCCTGTTCGGCCCATCGCACCGTCATCTCATTCGACTTTCGGGCATACTCATGAGAACAGGGATAGGGAGCGCATTCGTCGAGAACCATCATGATATCGCTACCTAAGTGGCGTTGTATATCCAGTACCGAAGCCGGTGTAAAGCGATGCGCCGACCCATCCCAATGGGATCGAAAGGATATTCCCTCATCATCTATTTTTCTCAAATCCTGCAAACTGAACACCTGATAGCCGCCGCTATCCGTTAGTATGGGGCCATCCCAGCTCATAAAACGGTGTAATCCACCGAATTCGGTAATCAATTGATGCCCGGGTCGAAGGTACAGATGATAGGTATTGCCGAGGATAATCCGGGCCCCGACTTCTTTTAAATCTCGTGGAGAAAGTGTTTTTACCGTAGCCTGCGTGCCCACCGGCATAAAGACAGGTGTTTCGATATCACCATGATCCGTATGGAGTATACCTGCTCTGGCTTTGGAAGAATCGTGTTTATGAAGTAATTCGAAAAAATTATAAGTAGTCATTCATTCATTAAAAATATTCGACATTTGTTTTTTAAAGAGTTTGAATTTACGAGATCAGTGGGGTAGATCGCAAATAAAGTTCCCAAATGGATTCTATGAAAGCGATGAACAGGAGTCCTTCACTCCCTTCTAAAACCAAAAACGTCACGGTAACGGGCTACATTCAGACGTTCCATATAAAACAAATCCTCCAAAATGAGCCCGATGGCACCCATGATTCCGGCCGTTGCCCAGCCTGTTGCACTTTTTATCTGAACCGCATGTCCCGGTGTCCGTAATGCGGAACTTTTCACCTGTTTGCGGATAAATTTCAACAGGGTCTTACTATGAGCGAGTTCATGTCCGCCGATCAGAATTAATTCCGGATTCAATACATTGATCAGATTCATACAGACAACACCTACTAAGGTTCCATATTCCCTCAGTAATTCCACGGCCAGCGGATCATTTTTATCAGCAAAATGAATAATTTGGTTCACACTCAGGTTATGAATGGGCATGGAAGTTTCGAGCCCCCGTTCCAGCCCTTTCCTGGCACCGTCAAGTAAAACGGCTTCGGCCAGAAGATCACCAAAGTTTTTTTGATTCGTATACAGCAATCCGAATTCGTCCCGGTCGGATATAAACCAGCCCGGTTCATAATATCCGATCTCTCCGGCACTGGCAGAAATACCCCGATAGAGTTCCCGATTAATAATAATTCCGGCTCCCAAACCATCCCCGATCCAAAGATAAATGACATGATCCCGGTCTTTACCGTTACCAAAGCGACATTCACCCAGGGCCTGGGTTTTCACGTCATTCTCAATAATGGTCTCCACATTGTATCGGTTTTCCAGAACGTCCCTGAGGGGAAAATTCTGCCATTCTTTTAACGTATCCGATTCCTGAATAACCCCGGTGCGATAATTAATCAATCCCGGGATGGCAACACCGATTCCAACTGGTTTGGCCTGTTTCACCCAGCGGACAGCTTGATAGGAATCAATTATCAAAAAAATCTTTTCCAGCACATTCTGCAAAGGGCTTCCCTGTGAGAATTCGATCTGTTCCGATTGGTGGATATTGGCATTCAGATCACCGAGAGCGATGATCGCATGATCCCGTTTAATTTCTATACCAATGGCATAACCGGACTTTGGATTAAATTCGATCATAATGGGTCTTCTGCCGCCGAGTGCCGTGGAATTTCCGACGCCCATCTCCCGAATATAGCCTTGCTGAAGCAAATCGTTAATAATTTCCGATACGGCTGCTTTTGATATTTTATACTTTTTCGCCAGCTGGGCCCGTGAGATCGGGCCTTCATTTTTAATAAACCGTAAAATATTAAGTTCGTTATATTCTCTAACTAACCGCGGACCAAAACCAGCATCTCGGATCATTTTCTACCTTACTCACTAAATTTTTATAACACTTACCTTAAAAAAGTGCTTTACTTCAATAAGGCGAAACTTGAATTATAGGTCTTACCTGGATATGGATAAGAAACGAAAATCCGGAATGGAAGATAATAAAAAATTTTGATGTATGCTAAAAAAATCCATTCCGGTTAATTTGTTGTTTGAATAAACGAAATTAAATTGTAAATTATATCTGCGTAATTGAGATTAACTTTATAACCTTATCAAATATTGGGAGACTTTACAAATGGGTATTCAATTACAAGGTACTTCTGCCTATCCTCAAAACCCACTTTCCGTTAAACCGGAATTCGGGGATCAATACAGAAAATTAAAAGCTTCGGAAATAGAACTTTTACAAAAAAACGGCAATAAAGCCGAAAAATGGGAATCCGTTCGGGTAAAGGAACCGTTTGATCCGAATATAATTTTTAATTGTCAATTTTATGGCGAAAATTTTATAGGATCCCTAACTCCGGCTTTTTTGAATACAGACGGGTTCCGTCTTCCTACCGGTTTATATAACAGTTTATTTATCTCTTGTGTGCTCGGGGACCAGGTGAGTATCCGAAATGTTCATTATCTTGCAAACTATCAGATCGGTAATCAATCCATGCTCTTTAATATTGATGAAATGTATACGACTGACACTGCAAAATTCGGTCAGGGGATCAAGACATCCGGTGCAGACGACGATGATCGCACCTGGCTGGAAGTCGCCAATGAAAACGGCGGCAGAGCAATCCTTCCTTTTACCGGTATGCTGGCCGCAGACGCTTACATATGGTCCGCTTTCCGGGATGATCAGAAATTGTTGCAACGTTTCGTGGAATTAACGGATCAAACTTCCAAACCCTATCTCACACCACTGGGACAGATCGGACAATCGACGGTAATTAAAGATACCCGTCTTATTAAAAACAGCCATGTCGGTTCGCACTGCACGATCCATGGAGCGAATAAAATAGAGAACGCCACCATTCTTTCCAGTGAAGAAGAGGCTACCTATATCGGAGAAGGAGTGGAAATCACCGATGGCATCGTCGGTTATCAAAACAAGATTATTTATGGGGTTAAAGCGCTCGCTTTTGTAACCGGAAGAAATGTGAAGTTAGAGTATGGAGCTCGCTTTTTCAATATGTATCTCTCCGACAACTCGACGGTTGCCTGTTGTGAAGTCCTCAGTAACCTGGTATTCCCTTTTCATGAGCAGCATCATAACAATTCTTTCTTAATCGGTTGTACGGTTATGGGGCAATCCAATATCGCGGCAGGTGCTACCATCGGCTCGAATCATAATTCCAGAGCCGCCGACGGTGAAATTTATGCGGAACGTGGCTTCTGGCCGGGGCTGAACACCAGTTTCAAACATAGTTCCAAATTCGCCGCTTTCACCCTGGTGGCTAAAGGAATTTATTACGCGGAGATGAATATTCATCTGCCCTTCTGTTTGGTTAGCCCGGGAGCCAATGAATCTACGATTCAGATTTTTCCCGGGTATTGGTTTAAATATAACATGTATGCCCTGGCCCGAAATTCCTGGAAGTTTCATAAACGGGACAAACGAAAAATTAAGGAACAGCATATCGAAACGGATTTTCTGGCACCCGATACGATCGAGGAAATCCTTAAGGGAATAGAGACTCTTCATAATGCCATCAATCAGGCGGCCGGTAAAAATCTAACCCTTGAAGAGATTGAAAATGACATGGATCTTGATAAAACGATTCAGGCCTCATTAAAGGATGTTTTGCACAAAGGAAAAGGCGTTTTATTAAAACCGGCTCAGGGTATCCGTCTTTTCCGGATGATGGCCTATTATTATGGCGGTCGTGAGCTTGCTCGTGCGCTTCTTGTTCAAACACAAAAAGGAAAAACGGTTGAGGATGCGTTGAATTCCGTAAAAAGCAATTATAAGGAACCGGAACATCAATGGCTTAACCTCGGTGGTCAGCTTGTACCCCAATCTGCCGTGGATGCATTATTTTCCGATATTAAATCTGCCAAAATAAAGGACTGGAATGAGGTTCATGATCGGTACCATACGCTTTGGCAAGCCTATCCGCTAATGAAGGAAAATCATGGTTTTTATACTCTGTTGCAGATACTCCAAATTAGCGCAGAAGATTTTTCCGTAGAAAAGACCCGCCAGGTATTGAATAAGACGGCCGAAATAAGCGGACAATTATATGAATGGGCGTATGCCTCCCGTCAAAAGGACTATACGAATCCTTTCCGTTTGATGACTTATCATAGCCCGGCAGAGATGGATGCGGTTATGGGAAAAATTGAAGAAAACGGTTTTTTGGTCGATTACAAAAAAGAGACAGAACAATTTGTAGCGCAGATTAATAGTTTGCTGGAAAAGATGTAACTCCGGAGAAATCAATGCATAAAAAAAGGAATAAGAAACAACCGGTTAAAGCATATAAGAATGCCGAATTTTTGGCCAGCCCGGAAGCGAGGCCGATTCGCATTCTTGCCGAATTTAGTGAACCGCACTACCGTTTTCTGAAATACGGTATTGATTCTACAATCGTATTTTTCGGATCGGCCCGAATTAAGCCGAAAGAAATAGCTAAAAAGAATCTATTCAGCGCCGTGGAAGCCTATGAAAAGGATCCCAGCAGTGCAAACGAGCATGCCCTGTCTTCGGCTCGTTTGCAATTACGATTATCCAAATATTATGAAGATGCTTCGGAACTGGCCAGACTGCTAACTACCTGGGCTATGGATTCATCCTCAGGAAAACAGAAATTTTATGTATGTTCCGGCGGTGGACCGGGTATCATGGAAGCTGCGAATAAAGGGGCTGATTTGGCGGGCGGCAAATCGATCGGCCTAAATATTTCCATACCCCATGAACAGGAGCCCAACCCTTATATTTCCGAAGAATTCGGCTTTGAATTCCATTACTTCTTCATGCGAAAATACTGGTTTGTCTACCTGTCCAAAGCCTTGGTTATTTTTCCCGGTGGTTTCGGAACACTGGATGAACTGATGGAGGTATTGACTCTGATCCAGACCAAAAAGATTGATCGCCCGCTTCCTATTATCGTTTTTGGCCAGGATTATTGGAAAGAGATTATCGATATTGAAGCTATGGCTCGTTGGGGTACGATAGCAAAAGAAGATTTGGACCTGTTCACCCTGGTCAATACGCCTCAGGAAGCGTTTCAGTTCCTTAAGAAAGTGCTTCCTAAGAAATAGCGACTACCTGAATTAATTGATTTTTGCGGCCATAAATCGATCCCTAAAAATCCGATCGAGTGAGGATCAAACAAAGTCTACCGCTTGCTCATAATACTCATAAAACTGATTCTCGGACAGATGTTCATCTACCTGTTCATCGGCAGATTTGATATTCCAGAATTCGAGCCCCAAAATATCCCGACTCAGCGAATTTACCAGGTCTCTCAACAGAATGGCAATGAACAAAAGATGCTTTTCTCCGATGGGATCAGATGGACGAATTTTAACCAGCAGGTCAGGCATAATCTGAATCGTAAAATCTTCGGAAACCTCGAAAAATCCGCCGAATTTATGTTTACTTTTGTTTAACGCACTTTGTACGGTACGTGATCCGGCAAATTCAACCATTTCGTTTAATTTTTCACTTAAATATTTTTCAAGCAGACCGCTTTTCAGATGGCTCTCAAATATTTTTTCCGGCGGAGGTTCGTTGGACACTTGTTCGGTTATTTTAAAAACGGTAGGCTCGATAATGAACTCACCGTTTTCCCAGGACAGGATCTCATCCATTGCTTCATCTTCTTCTTTATTTTCGAATTCAAGATGCTGAAGCTGACCTTTTTGATATTCAAAGCTGGCTTTTTGGGAACCGTGTTCTAATATTATTTTTCCGGTTAAAGAGTTCTCTTCGGCAAATTTTAACAGTTTGATGACATCCACATCTTTTAATTGACCGCGTGGAGAAATCTGATGTTTATAATAGCGCTCACTGCTCTCCCTGGCTTTGTTAGCCAGTTTAAGACGGTGACTCAACATATGCGTTAAAGATAGAGTTATAGAGGGGTTATTCATGATGATGATATCAAAATCATTCTTATCCAGTTGCCAGAGACGGGTTTCCGTTTCGGAAAGGACGGTTGCAGAGCGGGGGTCGCCGGTGATGAGCGCCATCTCTCCAAAATAATCCCCATCCGTCAAATAGGATAGGACGATAGGCTCTTCGTTATCACCCGCATCCACCAATACTTTTACCCGGCCTTTACGAATAATATACAAACAATCTCCCACTTCACCTTCACTGATAATAATCTCACCCGCTTGACAAACGACTTCTTTGAGCCTGGAATTGATATGTTCCAGCTCTTCCGGATTCACAGAGGCGAAGAGAGGAATATTCTGTAGATGTTTAATACCCTCGTTGTGTCCCATTATACGTAGTTCTCTACTAATTTAACAATTTCACTGACTTCCTGAGTTTTGGTCAGTTCGGCTTTACCCAGTTCTTTCAGATGTTGTTCAAAATCGGGTTTAATAGAACGATCCGATAAAAAGATAAACGGAATATCCTTTATTTCGCGCACTTTTTTGGCAAATTCGATTCCATTCCCATCGGGCAATTTTACATCCGAAATAATGATATCTGCCTTCCAATCCTTCATCACTGCCAGGGAATCATTAATATTTTTAGCGGATTTTACATCGTAGCCCAGTCCGCGGAAGGCACGTTCAACAATTTTACGCACCACGAGTGAATTATTGGTGATCAGGATATAGCGTATTTTTTCCTGACCTTCCACTGCTTTTTCTTCTTTTTTAAGAGTCAGTGGTCGCACCGTAATTTCAAATTTGCCGTCCTGCCACAGAAGCATTTCATCAAGAGCTTTATCTTCATGAAGATTCCCGAGAACAACATGTTGTAACTGACCACTCTCAAACTCCACGGTTCCGGTTTGATTATTATTGGAAATTTTCAAAGTACCGGTAAGTGAATTGGACTCACAAAAACTAATCAGGTCTACCAAAGAGACATCCTTTAAAAAGCCGGATGGGCCGTTCTGGGTGGCTTCGATTTTCTGGGACTTGGGAATTTTTGTTGCTTTTTTAAGGGTATCCCTCAAACGTTGACTGACAATTTTACCCATACTCAAGGATATAGAAGGGAATTTTTCCAAAATGACATCAAAATCATTTTTATGCAGGACGAAAGTTTCGCTCTCTTCTGTGGTAATAACGGATGCACTGCGCGTCTCGCCGGTGAGCAGGGCCATTTCGCCGAAATAATCCCCTGAACTCAGCGTAGCGACTACCTGTTCATTTTCCCCATTTTCATCATAAATGCAAATTTTAACCTTCCCACTAATAATGATATACATTTCATCGCCGGGATCACCGATCTTACAGATGGTTTCATCGGCTCCGAAAGTTTTAAATTTAAGTCTTTCAACGATAAAATCGATACTTTCCTTGCCTAACATATGGAATATGGGTACTTGTTTCAGTATTTTACCAATTTGAATCATTGTATACAGCCTCCTCAACAGGACTTATATTTTTTTTAAGAACAGATATAAATAGAGTACAATGGCGAAAACAATTACCGTCCACCACAAGGAACGCACTTTTCGACGTGGCAAGCGATCAAAAAAAATATTATATTTTTTTCCGGCGCTCCTGGCATCTCTTGGATGTAATCTGGCAGCAAGATCGAATTTCCGATGCTTTCGCAAATTAAAGAAACCCAAATATCCTACCCCTTTTCTATATCGGAAATATACGGCAAAACTTTGGTAAAAACTTAATAATTCTTTTGAATAATTTCAAAAGTTAAAAAAAATGGGCGATCCGTTTTCAGGAAGGCCCATATTCATTCCAATTAGGATCGTTTATCGGTCAAGATGCTTAACACGCTTGGAATCCCAATACATATAACCCAGTATAACTATAAACATGAGGAATCCAAGATACTCTGCACCGGCTGATTCTACCCAGTGTTGTGTACCGATGCCCACCATCATATTCCAACTGCTGCTTCCTGTGATCCCCTGGCCAAGATAAACAATTGCCGCTGCCACCACACCCATGATCGCACCTCCGGCAATGAATCCTGATGCAATCAATGTTCCACGATCTTTTCTGGCCGAACTTATCTTCTCATCCTTAGAGCTTTTTTGTACCAGATAAGCGATGATACCGCCAAACAGGATCGGTGTATTCAAATGGATGGGAAGATACATACCCAGGGCAAAGGCAAGCGGGGGGATACCGATAAATTCCAGAATCACTGCCAGAATCACTCCTGCGATATAAAGCAACCATGGAGCCGGCTGACCGGTCATCAAAGGTTGAAGCACAGCGGCCATGGCAGAGGCCTGGGGAGCTTCCATAGCATTGGGCCCGGCATTGGCGCCGAAACCGTAAGTCTGATTAAGCATAAAAATAACCGCGCCCACCGACATGGCCGCTACAAGTGTACCCAGAAATTTCCAGCGTTGCTGTGTACGTGGCGTGGTTCCCAACCAATAACCGATTTTTAAATCCGTAATAAAACCACCGGCCATGGAAAGCGCCGTACATACGACACCGCCGATAATTAAGGCCGCCAACATACCGTCGTTCCCTTTTAAACCGATAGCAACCAAAATGACGGACGAAATAATCAGGGTCATCAAAGTCATTCCGGAAACCGGATTGGTACCAACGATGGCAATCGCTCTGGCGGCAACGGTTGTGAACAGAAAGGCAATTACGGTTACTATGGCCAGTCCGGTAATCGCATAAAGCCAATTGCCATGAACAACGAGCAGCAGAAAAAATACAAAAATACCCAACAAACTACTGATAATCAGCACCGTCAACCATTTCATCTTAATATCGAGTTGGGTACGTTCCGGCTTGTAATTATCCACGCCACTATGGGTTTTACCGGTAATTTCCGCAATAGCCAATTTAAAGGCCCCGACAATGATTTTGTAGGATTTTATAATTCCGATTAAACCCGCCGCAGCTATACCGCCGATACCAATATGGCGAATATAGGTGGAAAATATTTCCGTAGGCATCATTTGAGCAATGGGTTTGGCGGCATTTAGAATAGGCGCAGGATTAAACTGACCGATATAGTACATAGCCGGCATAATTACCCACCAGGCCAGAAACGAACCGCTGGCGATAATCAGGGCGTATTTTAAACCTACAATGTACCCTAAACCCATAACCGCCGCACCGATATTCATGCGGAATTCCAAACGGGTGGATTCGATCAACTGTCTTCCCCAGCTAAAAACATGGGAGGAGACAACTTCTTTCCACAGGCCCAAACCGGATACCAGAAAATCATAGGTTCCGCCGATCACCAAAGCCTTTAATAAAATTTTTGCCTGATTACCGCCGGACTCGCCTGCAACCAGTACCTCGGTAGTGGCCGTGGCCTCAGGAAAAGGAAATTCGCCGTGCATATCTTTTACAAAATAGCGACGAAAGGGCACCAGAAATAAAATTCCGAGAAAACCTCCGAATAAAGAAGACAGAAATACCTGCCAAAAATTGGCCGATATACCGAGGATATAAAGGCCCGGTATGGTAAATATGGCACCGGCCACAATGACTCCGGAACTGGCGCCGATGGATTGGACAATGACATTTTCGGACAGAGAATTTTTACGCTTCATTAAGGTAGAAAACCCAACGGCCAAGATAGCGATCGGAATCGCCGCTTCAAATACCTGTCCAATCTTCAACCCTAAATAAGCAGCTGCTGCAGAAAATATTACTGCGTAAAACAACCCCCACAAAACCGAATAAACGGTTGCTTCCGGAAGCGGTGCGTTTTCAGGAACAACCGGCATATAGACTTCGCCCTCCTTAAGAGGACGGTAAGCATTAGACGGTAATCCTTTCACTTGAGCTTGTTGATCCATACAATCTCCTTCGTTTGAATATACTGGAACAGTCCGCCCTGGACAGGCGTATTAAATGTTGCGTTTCTATTCGGAAATCCCGTAACGAAGTGTTCCTTTCGGGTAAGGGATTATACCGCAAGTTAAATTTTCGCCACAGGTACGTTTGCTGAGCCGTATACCTTCTCTGCTTTGAAATGTAAAGTATAAAAATACTTAATAAATTTATTCAAGTAAAGCGAATCTTGCGATTCTTCCCCTCCTGAAAAAAATACACATGTAGTTATTATTCTTTTAGGCTCTACCGGATCTCTTGTGAAGCCGTATATTAACTGAAGACGGATCAAAGGAATTAAACAATTTTTTATGGTTTCGTTCTTCTTGTATTTAAAAACAATAGTATCCGAAGGATACGAATATGAGTAGCCACAGGCAAAGCCTGTGGTAAAGCGGAAAAAGCGAGCGCGACGCTGAAGGCGTCGAATGTGGAACACAGGGCATGCTATCGAAATAGGATACCCTATGGCCTGGTATATTTTAACGATTTGCTGTAACCCTATTCGGTTGCATCTTGCCCCCAGGCTTCGCTCCTGCCCGGAGGCTGACGGTTGTGGCTATTTATATTGCATAACTTCGTGATGATTTAAGGATGCGGCGTTTAACCGCAAGAATGCCAGTAGAGCCTTTTTTTAAAATTATTTCGAAGACGTGAAAGCCCGAGTATTCTTATGAGGTCAAAAAAGATGAAAAATCATACGAATGGCAATGATCAGCAAAAAAAGGGTTACAATATTTTTACGCCATTTAAGGGACAGGCGATCCTGATACTGAGTTCCCCAAAGGGCCGTGGGAAAGGAACTCAAAAAAAGGAAAAAAGCGATATCCAGATGAATATACCCTATCTGCCAGGCCCGTGTTGTAGGATAGTTTGCCGTCAGAAAAGCAAAAGATGCAAAAAAGGTGGTAAAGAGCATGATACTATTGGATGTGGGCACGACCTTATTCATATCAATCCTGCCACTGTTCATTAGCAAAGGGGTAATCACACTTCCCCCGGCGACACCGGTAAGACCGGATATGGCACCCGCCAGTGAACCGATCTTGATGGCCGACAGGATCCTTGCTCTTCTGGTGTTTTCTGAATTTTTAATTCGATTATTTTTCAGGAAATAAGTTCTTACAGACATGAATAACAGGAAAAGAATGAAAATAATCATTAAATATTCCCTTGGCATCATGGTCGCACTCAGGCCGGCGATATATGAGACAATAGAAGCAAATACGGCAACCAGCAAAACCACCTGCCAAATAATCATGCCTTTGATCTGGAAACGGATGACATTGGCCGTGGTTACCATAAAAATCGTAAAAAGACTGGTGGCAATGGCCTCATGATAAGGCAATCTGAAATAGATGCTCAGAGCAGGAATAATCAGGATACCGCCTCCGAGTCCTAAAAAAGAGGTCATCAGGCCTACTATCAATCCGACCGTAATTGTACTAACGATTAACATAGAAAATTTTTCCTATTCATCTTGCAAAGCGGGCAATAAAATGGTAAAAACACTCCCCTGGTTCACTTCACTTTCCACGGTAATCCGCCCGCCATGTTCACGAATAATCTGATAGACAATCGAAAGCCCCAAACCGGTCCCATTGGTTTTCGTAGTATAAAAGGGATTGAAAATCTTATCACAGTCCGGCTTTGGAATGCCCTGCCCCGTATCTTTTATCTTGATTTCCAGAAATGTATCGGACAATAATTTGGGAGTTGGATGGCGGCGATCAATTAAGGGCCCCTCGGCTTCCGCGTTTTGGGCAGCGATTGTAATTTTTCCACCGGAGTGGATAGCATCAATGGCATTGAGGATCAAATTCAGGAACACTTGCTGAATTTGATTAGCGTCGACAAAAACCGGTAGCAGATCATCCGCATATATTTCTTCTATTTGTACATGGTTTTGCTGGGTCCTGGGCTTCACGAGAGGAAGCACTTCTCTCAAAATATCGGCGATTTGCATAGGGGAGGGGTCCGGTCGCGTTGGACGGGCATAGGTAAAAAAGGATTTTAACAATTCATCCAGACGATTGACCTGGCGAATAATACGTTGTACATATTCCAGATGCAGAGGATTATCTTCCAACTCTTCTTCCAGGGTCTGGGCCATGGCTTTAATTCCAGCTAGAGGATTGCGTATTTCATGAGCGATACCGGAACTGAGCACACCCAGAGAGGCCATGCGGTCCATCCGGATAATTTCGGACTGAATGCGTTTTGTTTGTGAAATTTCAGAAAAGACCAGGGCATAGTGGTTGTGAAGGGCCTCTTCCCTTAGAGGATAAATAGAGAATCCGATATAAAGATTGATAGTATCGTCAGTATCCAACTGCAGTTCCTGGCGAACGGCAGGAAAAATATTGGCATCAATCACGCTCTTGATTTTAGAAAATTCATTTTTATTAAATATTTGTTCCAAAGAGAACAATTTTGAAGGGACAAACTCTCTTTTCAAAATCCAGGTCACCGCTTTATTGTAATAAGTTATTTTATAATTGTGGTCAAAAATAATCACTCCGAATTCAACGGAATTCATCAAATTTTTATACAAGGCCAATTCCTTGCGCTGCTCATCATCGATCCCTATTCTCATACTGCCTTTCATCAATTCAATGCGTTCCAGATGAAAGGTTAGTTTTTGCCCGGCAATGATACTAAATGACAAATCGTTTTCCGTAAATTCATCCCGGTAGAGCTTATTGATGAGGATAATGGCACCGCGCGGCTGGTGAAGAACCGTAATGGGAATAAACAGCAAGCTGAAAACTTTAATCCCCAATGCTTCTTCCAGCTCCTGAGCGAACGGATCCAGTGAGACATCCTGATCAAAAATTTGCGAGTAATTTTCCTGGAGTAACTGTTTAACCATACTTTTTTTGATAGAGAAAGAGTATCGCCGTACTAACTGCCCGTTTTTAGAATCATATTGATTGAATATGAGCATCCTTCCTTTTTCGTCATATCTGGTAAAAAGTGCCGTTTCCACAGCCAGAGCTAATTCAATTCGTTTGATAAACTGTTTTTCCAGAAAAAGTAAAAAATCTTCCTGCTCATCGATATGCAGAATTTTATGTAATTCCAATAATTGATCCATATTGGAGATGAGCTTCTTCTCGCCCTCGATGATATCCTGGTACAGTAAAAGCTTGCGTTCCATATCACTCACATGAATAGCACTGGCCAGGGTAGATATAAAGACGAAGCGATCCACCGGTTCGATGGCAATTTTATTATGGGGATTTTTGTAGAGCTGCTTTTTTAGAGTTTCCTGGTGTGGATAAAGAATAAAAATAAACGGGATATGGTCCAAATTAAATTGAGAGCGGGCTAAAGCAATCCGGTTTAATTCGTATTCCGGAAAGGAAACATAGTCGATGACAATTAAATCAAAAGGTCGTTCTAATTTTTCCAGAGTAAAGGCATCATAAAACGAAAAGGTATGAATCTTATTCTGCGGATCATTCAAGTAAGCGTGAAATCGGTCTATTCTCTCTTGGGAGTCGGAAACCAATACCAGATTAAATTGTCGTGTCTCCATAAAAAATTATGAGAAGTCTTGCCGGAAACGTTCGTAATCATGTATGATCAATTTACTGCCTTCCTTCTTCACATACCCCAATTGGTTTAATGATTTAATAACGCGGGATATGGTTTCACGGCTTGTTCCTGCCATATTAGCCAGGTCCTGCTGCGGTGGCAAATGGGCAATTTCGACTTTACCCTGTTTGATGATACCGGAATCATCCGCAATTCGTAACAGAGTGGAAGCGACCCGTCCTAAAGCATTCTGAAGAGAGAGACTCTTGATCTGGGCATCGCTGCGACGCAACCGATGAGCCAGTTCTTTTAACAAATTGATGGCTATTTGCGGATAATCATATAGCATCTGAAGGAAGTTTTCCCTGCGGATAATCATCATTTCGGTATCTTCAAGGGTTACGGCATTGGCACTGCGGGCCTGTCCATCAAGGATCGCCATTTCACCGAAAAAATCACCGTCCACCAGAATAGACAAGATCACCTCACGGCCTTCATCACTTATTCGGGAAATCTTAACCCGCCCGCACAGGATAACGAACATGGTCGATCCCACTTCTTCCTCGATAAGCACCATATTATCTTTTTTGAAAGTCTGACGAATGGCCACCTTCGAAATACTTTCCAACTCATCTTCCCGCAATTCGGAAAAAAGCGGAATCATTTTTAATTCCTGAATGTCCATAAAGCCCTCTATTTTTTCATGATTTGATATTCAAGATCGAACCTATGTTTCAATTGTTCGGCATAATTTAATGTTTTCTCCAGATCTTTTTTACCGCTTATCCATACACAAAAAAACTGTTTGCCGTTTATCATCCGTTTTATGACTTGCGAATTTATATTTTGTAATTTTAAAAATTTTCTTCTCTGCTCAGCGTTTTCTTTCATCCCGAAGGCACCCACCTGAATATAGAAGGCCGCATTCCGGGATGGATCCTGTTCATCCGCCACCGGCTGATCGACTTCCTCTGTTTGGGCAGGGGGCTGATTTTCAACCAAATATTTCTGGTACTTATTAGCAGTAATATAATAGCCCCTGGCATAATAGTATTGCTGAAGCTTTTCAGCCGCTAAAAATTTGATTTTACCGTAGCCACGATCATAGATATGTTGATACATCTCTTTGGCAGCTTGTCCATCCTCTAAAAAAACCGCTTTAAAGAACTCGGCAGTTAGCGGATTTTGCCTGGCCGCCGATCCCTGTAACTCCTTTTTCAGTTTACTTAAATCATGGCTTCGATAAAGTTGAATTAATCTCTCATTCAGATTCTGAGCAACTGCAAACGAAGTCAGCACCGAGATAAGGAGTAAAAATGGCTTTATAATTCTAAATTGAGCGCTTTGCATTCCGGGCACTTCCAAAACGGTTCATCCGAAACATGCCCACAAGCAGGGCATTTATAAACCGGGGCATAATAACTAATTTTTTCGTTTAACAACTTAAGTGCTTTTTCGCCGGCGTCCTCAAACCGGCCCTGGTCAAATAGAATATTAGCTTCTTCAAATTCAATTAATTCCTGGTCCATATCCGGATGGATATATTCCTGAAGTATCGATGCCGCATTATCGAATTCACCTTTTTTACGTAAAATTTTGGAAAGAGCTAACAGGGCATGGACATTTTTCGGATCATTCTTTAAAATCGATGCGTATAGTTCTTCAATCTTTGTAAATTTGCCCTTCTCATACCAGGCTTTTTCCAATCTTGGAAAAAGCATATACGCTTTGGACGGATTCTTCTGACAAAATTCCGTCCAAAATTTAATCGCCTCATCACTTTTGCCTTCGGCAAGATAGGAATCACCTATGTACAAATAAGGTGCAGCAAATCCGGAATCGATTTTAATCGCTTCCCTGTATAGAATACGGGCATTTTTAGCTTCCCCCTGTTGCTGGGCTTGCAATCCGAGCAGCACTTTATAGAGAGCCAGACGATGTTTATATTTTTCCGCTTTTTGTAATCCTTTCTCTTTCAACAAATCGATCGCTTTACCGTAGTCCTCATTCAATTCAAAATATTTGAGGAGATAAGGAATCACTTTTAAACCGTACAAGGGGTCTGATGTTACTTTTGAGAAAAAAGTTTCGGCTTTTTCATACTTTTTTGCTTTCCAGTAGTCCAGACCGAGACTAAAATAGGCCTTAATCAATGCATCCGGTTTAATGGTAGCCCGTAAGGTAAGATCTTTATGAATACGAATGGCATTATTAAGCAACCCCTGTTCCCGTAAAACATCACCCAGTTTATTATAGGCTTCCAAATTCCCCGAGTCCTGGCGAACTGCTTCCTTCAATTTTTCAACGGCTCTGCGGTAATCATTTTCCGTCAGAAATTGAAGGGCTTTTAAATAGGAGTTATCTCCGGATCGAGAATCCTCTTTTCTGCGGAAGAAATAAGCATAGATTAGGGCTCCACCCACTAAAATCAAGGCCAGCAGCAACCAGAACTGATAATTAACCGAGCTTTCCATAGAATTATTCTCCTACCGATTAAATGTCGGAGTCGGGTTTTATTTGCGTATCCGTATCAGGAATTTCATCGATTGACAAATTTCGCAATCCTTCCAGCTCTTTGATCAATTTTTTATTCTGTCGCTTGATGGCAGTGACCTCACTTTTGGTTTTTAAGATGTGGGAAGAAAGAAGAAGAGCACCTATAACAACACCGATAAACAGGGAAATGAAGATCACTTTAACTAAATTTACTTCATTATAAACATGATTAAAAAGATTTATGGTCACATACTCATTGAGGTTCATAGAAAAAAACCATAAGATAATGGCACCGATGATAATCCAGAAAAAAATATTAATTAAACGCATGGGACTCTCTCCAGGTAAGGTGAAATCTTTTAATAAGTCCATTAAAATAAACATTTTTTATCTGAATTACAATAGCTTTCTAATCCGAAAAATAGGGATCACTTTTTCTTTTTTAAAAGACAAGAAGCTTATCTTCGGTTTAAACTGGGAATAAATTATGCCGTTTTAGCTCCGGTCATAATTGTTTGTACGGTTTCCATGAGATCAAAGACGGAATACGGTTTATTCAAAAAATATATTTCCCGATCTAATTCCCCTTTTTCATCCAGCAATTCATTGGTATATCCGGAAGTGAATAAAATGGGAATATCCGGGAAAAGTTGATTTATTTTTATAGAAAGTTCCTTGCCGTTCATATCTGGCATAATCATATCGGTGATTACCAAATTAAAAACTGCCGTATTTTTTTGGATCAATTCCAGGGCTTTTTGGCCGTTTTCGGCCGTGTACACGGTGTAGCCGAATTCATTTAAGGCATTACTTGCAAAATTGCGCACTTCCTGTTCATCTTCTACCAGCAGTATGGTACCGCTACCTTGCAGATCGGATTGAGATATTTTGGTTTCAACCGGCAGGATCCTCTCTTTTTCCGCAACCGGCCAATAGATTTTAAAGGTGGTTCCGATCCCGGGTTCACTATAAACATAAATGGTTCCCTCATTCTGCTTTACTATACCGTAAACCGTGGCTAATCCCAAACCGGTTCCTTTCCCCTGCTCTTTGGTAGTAAAAAAAGGTTCAAAAATTTTATTTCTTACTTCTTCGGACATCCCGATTCCATTATCATTTACGGAAAAACAAACATAGTGTCCTATTTTACTGCCCATATGATGTTTCACGTCTTCTGCCGTAAAATCATGTTGACTGACATCGATAATTATTTTCTTCTCTGCCGCTTTTTCTGTTCGCATGTTAATGGCATCTCTGGCATTAACCAGAAGATTGATGAATATTTGTTCTATCTGGACTGGATCCGCCTTAATGCTGGGCAGATTTTCGGCAATCCTGATTTGCAATTGGATATCTTCACCGATTAAACGCCGAATCATTTTATTTAATTCGGATACGGTTTGCTGCACCTCAATAATTTTAGGCTGATACATCTGTTTCCGGCTAAAGGCCAGGATTTGTCGGGTCAAATTTTCTGCTCGTTGCCCGGCTGTATGTATGGCTTCGATTTTATGATACAGGGGATTATCTTTTTCAAGGGTTAATTGAACGATCTCGGCATAGCCGTTGATAATGGTCAATAAGTTGTTAAAATCGTGGGCGATGCCGCCGGCCAACGTACCGATGGATTCCATTTTTTGAGACTGGATTAACTGCTCTTGTAACTGATGCTTTTCTGTAATGTCATTAATGATGGCAATGACACCGTCCATTGTACCTTTTGCATCTTTCCTGGGACTGACCGATAGTTCAACCCAACGAACCGTCCCGTCTTTATGAAGCAATCTTTTCTTCTGGTTGAAATGAGATATTTTACCCTCCAACAAGTGTCTCAATTTTAATTCCGTAACGGGATAATCATCCGGATGAGTAATATCTTTGCTGGACATATTTTTCATTTCATCTATACTGTAACCAACGATTTCGGAAAAGCGTTGATTGAGCAGGATGAATTTTCCTCTTGTAGAAGCAACTCCGATTCCTACGCTGGCATTATCAAAAATAAGCCGGAAGTTTTCTTCGCTTTCTCTAATAGCTTTTTCCGCACGTTTGCGTTCGGTAATATCCCGCACTATGGCCTGGATAAAAACCTCATTTTCCAGTTCGACCCTATTAAGACTTATCTCGGCATCGAAGATTTCACCATTCAACCGTTTGTGCTGCCATTCAAAAAATTGGGGTTTTCCCTTAAGAGCAGCCTTAATTTTTCGTAAGGCAATTTTTTGGGAATCTTTGCCGCCAACCTGTGTAGCTGGAGAAAATTCATACGGACTATGTCCGATAATTTGATTTCGGTTACAACCGAATAATTTTAAAGTAACCGGATTGCAGTCAACGAAGGTGTCTTCCTTCATTAAAAATATGGCGTCATTCGCCATGTTGAATAGATTTCGGTAACGGTTCTCACTGGCCCGCAATTCCTCTTCTGCCTGCTTCCGTAAAATGGATAAGGTTACCTGGCGTGAGATGAATTCCATTAATGAGACATCTGCCTCTGAATACGCATTGGGATCCGTATAGCTTTGTAAAACCATTACGCCGATTACCTTTTCTTCGGTTTGCAAGGGGACGCCCAACCAGATTTTGCAGGCACTACCCACACCGCTTCCCGCCTTGTTTTCCTTCTCGAGAAGACGCATATCCTCTTCATACAGCAACATGGACCGTTTATTTAGAATCACCTGGGCACTTAAGGTCCGTTCGGCTGGAACCCGCTTAAATTCGTCCATTTCATCCTGCATAAAGGGCAGATAAATGGTATGGGTCGCTTCTTCATAGAGCCCGATAAAAAAATTCCTGGCATCTACCAAACGATTCAGCTCCCGGTAGATAACTTGATATAATTCATCCAGATTCTTTGCATACGTTACCGCATCGGAAATATTATGCATCACTTGTTGAACGGTTTCAGCCTGTTTTTTTTCGGATATATCGCGGTCGATTCCCCTGAAACCGATCAACTTCCCCCGCTCATCAAAAACCGGTGTGGTTATTTTTTCGAGGGTTACCGATCTTCCATCCTTGCATAAAAGAATGTTTTCCGTTTTAATAAACGGTTGTTTGGCCTTAAGTTGTATAGTTATTTTATGTACCAACCGTTTGGCCTCTTTCGGACTCATGAAATTTTTAAAATACTGTCCGATCACTTCCTCCGGTTCATATCCTAATATCTGCTTGACCCTTGGACTCACATAGGTAAACTTAAAATTTTGGTCTACTTCCCATATAATATCCCGGCTGGATTCAACCAGAGACTTAAATCTTTGTTCACTGGTCAAACGATCCACATCTGCTTTTTCTTTTTCCTTTCTAAGCATTTTGATGCGTTCAGCCAATGCCAGAGACATGAGCATCAGGAATATGAGACTACCGATAAAAAAACTGATTTCAGCGGTTGCCGAACTGGAGATGATTCCCAGGCGGATAAATGAGAAGGTAAAGGCACCCGGGATGAGCATAACCGTGCTTAATAAAAAATAACCTGCTGCCGTATTGCCCTTTCTCCAAGAAAGAGCCACTACAATCAGGATAAAGACAAGCGAAAGCAGTGTAAAATACATTACGGGTCGAATGGAGAAATAATAACCGATGAATGGTATGGCTCCCGTAAAGAGCCCTATCAATGTAATAAGAAAAACAAACACACCGTGGGCCCAGGGAGAATATGTTTTCATCTGCAAAAAGGAGTCGGTGAATTTTAAAAATGTAATGTCCATTAATCCCGTAAAAAATGGAATGGCAAAGGCATTCCACTCCGGTTTAGCGGGCCAGATATATGAATAACCCAGCCCTAAATAGGAAATCACATACAATAGCAGTGCGGTAATGGAAAGGCTAAAGTAAACATAGCTGCGATCCTTTAGAGAAATAAAGAGGAACAGATTATAAAAAATCATGAAGAGAAAAATTCCGATCAACAAACCGTGGAATAAATCTTGGGTATGGGATCGGCTTAAGAATGTGCCCACCGGATACAGTGTTAGATCAATTGTCATTGAAGCATCGCTCTTCAAACGAAGATAAACGGTTTGTTCCTCTTCATCCGGAAAAAACAGGTTAAAAGCAAAATGATAATAATCTATTTCTTTACTCTCTTTTGGGCGCAGGCTACCGGTCTTCGTTGTTTTCATAAGAACGTGGTCGCCGGAAAACTGATACAGATCGATATAAAACATATTTGCAAAGCCAAGTTCCAATATCCAGGGAATGCCGGAATTTACACGAAACTTATTTTTCACCTTAAAACGAACCCAAAATGCAGAACGGCTATGACCAAAATTGGGCACCTCTTTCCCACAGATTCTAAAGCGGGAGTTATATTCGGGCAGAGTAACATCTGCGATGGTTAGCCGACTCGTTGAGTCCTCCAAAATTTGAAGATAAGGACCGAGACGATATATATCCTGCCGGTCCGACAGCACCAACGTGGTTTGAGCCGCAGTTGATGAAGTAAGCAGAGCAAGGAGTACTAACCATAGAATTCCAAATTTCTTTGTTTCTTTTCGAATCATTTCAGATTTTGGCTACCCTGATTATTAGGAAATCTATCTATTACTTTTTCGGCTTAGATTTTTAAAAATTGAGTTTTTTTCCAATCTATTTTCAATAAACCGAGAGGGCTAATAAAAAAGGGTTGGCAACAAAATATTCGGGGATAGGAAAACCGGCTCCTTTCATAACAGAGAACCGGTTCCCATTAAATTTTAGAAAGAAGATTGTTGCATTGCAGCTTCTAAAAATTCATCGATTTAAGCATAGGAGCCAGTGACAAACCAAATCCGAAGATCATGATCAGGCTCAGGCCCAGCATCACAATTAATAAGATACCCTGAATCATGAAGTACATTCTGAATTTTTCGAGCATGATGAGAAGTTCACGGGGATTATTCTGCAGATGAGCCTGCTCTGCGCGATTTCCGGCCTGATAGAGCAAAACACCGAGCCAAATAGGAACCCATGCCACGATAATACCCACGATGGATAGAGCACTTATAATACCGGAAATGAGGGTGATAACTCCTAAGAATTTCACCCATCCCGCCATATTACGGGAACTGCTGACCAACATTTCTACTAATTCTACAGAATCCTGGCCCTGGTTTTGTTCATCCATATTGTTCTCCTTTTCCAGTTAAATTTTGTAAAACAGTTTTATTACGAATCGAACCTTCGGATTACTGTAATACCGGCCAAATACCTTCAAAATCGTAATGGCAAGCCTATAACCGGATAATAAAAATCCGATGCCTAATAATAATCAGCAGACATCCCAAACCCAATTAATTTTTTTCAAATATACATGACATGGATCATGAAAGAAATCAATTTCTGAAAAATCTATAATTTTAAAGCGGAAATTCGTTTGGGTTGATCTTTCTCTTTCATCCTAACCGGGCTTTTCGGTTGTATACTTTCCAACCGATGGCGGCCGGCCGCTGCATCTTAAAAATTATTTTGGAGTCATCCATGTCAATCCTTTACTCATCGGTCTAATGCAACGAAACGAAAAGCAAAAAAAGGATGCAGGCACGACCCTGCATCCTTTTCATAGCGGGAGTAAATGGGAGTCGAACCCACCAATCCTTCAGCAGGACACGCACGGCTTTGAAGGCCGGGGGGACCACCGGGTCCCTTCTACTCCCTTGGCGAATTCATTTTATCAAATATTAAAAAAAGATGCAAACAATTTCATTTATGGTTGTAACATATTGTTCTGTTGTGCATATTCTTTGAAGCGAAGAATGTTCCAATGGATCATTCATATAGTAACCATTCATTCATAGAATCCGGAGAAGTCAATGTATAAATCTTGTATAGTACCGGTAAAATCTTTGAGAAAACAGATTGATTTATCAAAATTTAAATTTGAAACCACAGCGGATCTTTCGCCTCTTACTTCGGTAATTGGCCAGGATCGGGCGGTTTCTTCCATTAATTTTGCCCTGGAAATAAACGATACGGGCTATAATATTTTTGTAACCGGAAGTTATGGCACGGGCAGGACTACGATCGTGTCTGATTTACTACATAAGGCTGCCAGGAAACGCCCTACCCCGTCGGATTGGGTTTTTGTGAATAATTTCGAAAATCCGGATGAACCGCAGGCAATCCGTCTTCCGGCCGGCCGGGCTTTGCAGCTCAAAAAACAGATGCAGAAATTAATCTTCAGCCTGCGCAATGACCTGCGAAAAGCATTTGATTCCAAAAGTTATTCCGAACGAAAAAACGAACTCATAGAGGCTACTCAATTACAAAAACAGCAGATTTACGCTCAAACCGAAAAAGAAGCCCTGGAGCGAAATATACGCATAAAAAGTTCCAGTGTGGGCTTTGCCACCATTCCCATTAAAGACGGTGAAGCCTTAAAGCAGGAAGAATTTCAATCTCTCTCTGAAAAAGAACAGCAAGAAATCAATGAAAATTTGACCCATGTGCAAAAGCGTTTGCAGGAGACGATTCGTAAACTGACCCAACTGGACCGAAGCTTGAGTGAAGAGATCGAAAAATTAAATGAAGATGTGGCCCGCAATGTGGTGGTTAATCACTTTGAAGAAATCCTGGAAAATTTTAAAACCTGTCCCGAAGTAACCACCTATTTGAATGCGGCCGCCCAGGACATCATCGATAATGTAGCCGAATTTATCGATGGCGGTGAAAAATCGGCACAGGGGAACAGTCAGGACGAAGGACGACCGAATCGTCTGAACAGATATTACATAAATGTAGTCATTGATAATTCCAAAAAAAAGGGTGCTCCTGTAATTTATGAGACGAATCCTACCTACAATAACCTATTCGGCATGATTGAAAAGAAATCGTACCAGGGCTTGCTGTACACAGATTTTTCAATGATCAAATCCGGTTCTATGCTGGCTGCCAACGGGGGGTACCTGCTCCTGGACGCCGATCAATTGCTTAAGCACCCCTTCGCGTACGAAGCTCTGAAACGGGCCCTGCGATCCCGTAGTTTACGTATTGAAGATATCAGTACCTTTTACGGTTATTCCTCCATGGTATCTTTACGTCCCTCACCGTTACCCTTACAGATAAAAGTGATCTTAATCGGTCAGGTCAATCTGTTCCGCTTACTGCACAACTACGATGAAGAGTTCCGTAAAATTTTTAAAGTAAGAGCAGATTTTGACGTGGAGGTCAAAGAAAACCCGACCTCTCTGAAAAAATATATTCAGTTCATAACCCGGGTGGTAACTGAAGAAAAATTACTTCATTTCGACAAAACCGGGGTTACCGCCGTAATCGAATACGGCCATCGTCTGGCCGATCATCAGAAGAGACTCTCCATCCAATTCGGCGAATTGGTACGGGTTATCCGCGAAGCTTCCTTCTGGGCCGGGAAGCGGCGTAAAAAACTGGTCAGCCGCAAGGATGTTTTACAAGCGATCGAAGAGCGGATCCATCGTCATGATCTGGTTGAAGAACGCCTGCAGGAGGCCATAGAAGAGGAGTATATTAAGGTAGCGGTAAGCGGCTTCGAAGTCGGTCAGATCAACGGATTAGCCGTATACGATTTAGGAGATTACCGCTTTGGCAAACCTTCACGTATCACGATTAATACTTATATCGGCAGCCGGGGAATCATTAATATTGAGCGGGAAGCCAAAATGAGCGGAAAAATTCACGATAAAGGCGTACTGGTGCTTACCGGCTATTTTTCGCAAAAATTCGGAGCAACCATGCCCCTCTCTTTCTCGGCATCGATTACCTTTGAACAGAGTTACGGGATGATCGATGGAGACAGTGCTTCTTCCACGGAACTTTATGGTTTGTTGTCCTCCCTGTCCGGTATACCGATCAATCAGGGTATCGCCGTAACCGGTTCGGTTAATCAAAAAGGCGAAGTGCAGGCCATCGGCGGAGTGAATGAAAAGGTCGAAGGATTTTTCAAGGTCTGCCGGGCTAAAGGTTTAAGCGGTGAACAGGGTGTTATTATTCCGGAAGCGAATGTTCCTAATCTTCTGTTAAACGATGATGTTATTCAGGCTGTAAAAGAGGGTAGGTTCCACATCTGGGCGGTTAATAATATTGAGGACGGAATTCGACTATTGACCGGTGTTCCCTGCGGTATGAAACATAGAGACGGTAAATACACTAAAGATTCAATTTTCGATAAAGTTCAGCAAAGACTCATTGAATTTGCCCGCACATCCCATCAATTCCGCAAGAATTTAGGAGATACGGATAAAAAGAATGAAACCGAAGGGAATGAAGAGTGACTGCGATCCGTTAAGAATTAATTGATTCGGCTCCTCATCGCTAACCCGGTAATCGTGGTTAGCTCTTTTGTATGAATGTATGAAACAGGGCTTCAGGAAAATCCCGGCCCATCCAGATCCTGAAGGCTGCTTCCGCCTGATAAATCAACATCGGCCAACCGTTAAAAGTCTTTAAACCGAGACCACGGGCGGATTTTAGGAAATCGGTTAACGGCGGATCGTAGATCAGATCGTATACAATTGTTTCCGGTTTAATCTTTCCGTGAATATCCACCGGTATTTTTTGGGATTGTCCGCTCATGCCCAGCGGAGTACAGTTTACAATCAAATCGAATGGGCGATGCACCCGAAAATCCAGGGTTACGGTTTTATAATTAATTGCTTTAAATCTTATCAATTCCCGCTTTAAATCTTCCGCTCTTTCTATGTTTCGGTTGGCCAGGGTTAGTTCCCTTACGGGCAGGGAGTGGACCAGGGCGAAAGCCACGGCACGGGCCGCCCCGCCAGCACCGATTACCAGACACGTTTTTAAATCTTTACTATAGGGTTGCAAGGGCTTTAAGAACCCCAGATAATCAGTGTTGTACCCTTTCCAAACTCCTTTTTCAATAACCTGAATCGTGTTTACCGCCCCAATGCGCTGAGCCAGAGGATCCAGCCTGTCCAGAAACGGAATGATTTGTTGTTTGTAGGGAATGGTTACATTAAAACCCGAAAAATCGGCTTTCTTCAGGAAAGGGATCTGTTCCCGGAAAGAAGCGGGCTGTATTTCCAGCTTTTCGTATACGGCCTTTAAATGAAGCTCTTTAAAGGCATAATTATGTATTTGCGGGGAGCGGGAATGTGTTAACGGGAAACCGATAATAGCAAATTTTTGCATCGTTGGGGAATTCATTCCGTAACCCGGTCTAAAATATCCCAAAAAGACGGAAAGGACACGGATACACAATCCGCATCATCCAATTCGATATCCCGTTCACTTAAAAGATTGGCGATGGCGAAGGACATGGCAATACGATGATCCCCATGGGTGATTACCCGGCCTCCTTTTAATTTCTGCGGACCTTTAATTTGAAAGCCATCCTTCTCTTCGTTTACTTCCACACCGACGGCCCTCAGATTTGTACAGATGGCCGCAATCCGATCCGATTCCTTGTAACGTAATTCTTCGGCACCGGAGATGCGAAAAATTCCGTGCGCCTGACTGGCTACGATGGCCAGGATAGGTATTTCATCGATAAGATTGGGGATGACCCTCTTCGGAATTTCGATGTTGTGCAACTCCTGAAAATGAACGGAAAGATCACCCATGGGTTCCGGTTTATCCTGTGTCTCCCGGATATCAAAGGAAGCACCCATTTCCTTCAAAACCGATAAAAACCCCGTTCGACTGGGATTTAACGAAACACCGGGTACCACGATTTGAGAATCTTTACTCAGCAGAGCACCGGCAATAAAGAAAGCCGCACCGGATATATCTCCCGGAATGTACATAGATAGTTCCGGAACTGTATCTTCACGAGAGCTATATATGGCGTACGAACCGTCACTTAACTGCTTCTTTCTTAAGCCTAACATGCGTTCCGTATGATCGCGAGAAAGAACGGTTTCAATTACTTCCGTTTGCCCCCCGGCATAAAGTCCTGCTAATAAAACAGCCGATTTAACCTGAGCACTGGCTACGGGTAACGGATATCGAATGCCGTTAATTCTATGCCCGGGTACAAAGGTCACAGGCAAACGATTTTCAGTACTATTAATCGTCGCACCCATTTGTTCCAGCGGTGCAATAATCCTTCGCATAGGGCGCTTTTGCAAAGAGGCATCACCGGTCAAAGTGATTTCATAAGGCAGGTGAATTAATAACCCGCTTAAAAGTCGGGCAGTCGTTCCTGAATTTTGAGCATCTAAAATTTCTTCCGGATCTTGCCAGTCTTTAATTGATCTTCCTTTGATAAGGAGCTGTTTTTCCCTCTTTTGCCAGGAAATTCCCAGTGCGCTCAGTACATTTAGCGTTGCCGAGCAATCACGGTTAAAGTTGAAATTTTCAAATAAGGAAGGATATGGCCGAAGAGCGGCAAACAGAGCGGCCCGGTGGGAAATAGATTTATCTCCTGATAAGCGGATAATCCCCTTCAATCTTCTTTTCATGCGCGCTTTCCGCTAAGCCGTTTTACTCGAATCAATTGATTTTCGGGATCTCTGGTTAAATCCTTCAAACAGAATGCCCAGGCCGATTAAAATGAGGACCACCGGCCAGTAAGTACTGTAGAAATGCTCTAATTGCCAACCGGGGTAGGCTTCGAAAGCGGGTAACCCGATTAGAATAAAAACAATACCCATGACAATGTTAATCATGCGCTTATTCGCCACAAAATAGAAAATAATATTGGCAAGACCCAGGTCAATAAACAGCAAACCAAAACCTACCGGATCGGAAATCGGGAAAAGTCCGGCCCACATGAGTAAGAGGGATATAGCGGCAAGAAGAAAAAAACTTCCTCCTAAAATCCCTTTTCGTTTGGGATGAAGCAATCCTTTCCTCAAATAGAGCACACCGAGAGCAAAAAGAATCAAAAGGGTGATCGTTAAACGGTTAAAGTACAAAATATCCAATTGATCAAGCAGTAACATGACTCCCAGCAGGATCAAAATCCATGCTGCGAAATTTGAATGCCTCATTTTGGTAACACTCCTCGTAAATAATTATTCCAAAGTCGGCTTTTCCGGAAAAACCAGAACCATCACAAAATAGGCAATAATACCAATGCCTATGGAAGCCAGAGTAAGCAGGACATAGGCCAGACGTACAATGGTTACATCAATATTAAAATATTCGGCCAGCCCGGCACATACACCGGCGATCATCTTATTATCACGGGAACGATAGACCTGACGGGGTTTATTTTCTTCGGAACCT
>Ga0256841_1000915_pt1 | contig 27688 bp, 24 predicted proteins | sample 356308metaG_FD_185971 | JGI IMG/M metagenome (GOLD analysis project Ga0256841, IMG submission 185971) | Hydrothermal vent microbial communities from Mid Atlantic Ridge, Atlantic Ocean - 356-308 | ecosystem: Environmental > Aquatic > Marine > Hydrothermal vents | place: Atlantic Ocean: Mid...
GCTCGACCTTCTCGGAATACACCGTCGTGCCCGAGATCGCGTTGGCGAAGATCAACAAGGCCGCGCCGTTGGACAAGGTCTGTCTGCTCGGTTGTGGCGTGACCACAGGGATAGGCGCGGTACTGAACACCGCGAAGGTCGAGCCGGGCGCCAGCATTGCGGTATTCGGCCTCGGTGGCATCGGTCTGTCGGTGGTGCAGGGCGCGGTGATGGCCGGCGCCGGCCGCATCATCGCCGTCGATGTCAACGATGACAAATGGGCGATGGCGAAGGCGCTCGGCGCGACCGATTTCGTCAATCCGAACAAGCTCCCTGGAACCACCGGCGAAGCCATTGTCGAGATGACCCGGGGCGGCGTGGACTACTCCTTCGAATGTATAGGCAATGTGCATGTGATGCGCGAGGCGCTGGAATGCTGTCACATGGGCTGGGGCGTGGCGACCATCATCGGTGTCGCCGGAGCCGGTCAGGAGATCCGCACGCGGCCTTTTCAACTGGTCACCGGGCGAACCTGGAAAGGCACCGCTTTTGGCGGCGTGAAAGGGCGCAGCGAATTGCCGGGCTATGTCGATCGTTATATGAACGGCGATATCGAACTCGACAGCTTGGTGACGCATACGATGGGGCTGGAGGATATCAACACCGCCTTCGACCTGATGCATGCGGGCGAAAGCATTCGCTCGGTGATAATCTTCTGAGACAGGGTGATGCAACAAATCGAATCAATAAAGGAATCCGGTGGCTGGCTGAACCGTTACGTTCATCCGTCGGCCTGTTGTCAATGCGACATGACCTTCTCCGTCTACCTGCCACCCCGGGTGGAGCGGGAGCCGGTGCCGGCGGTTTATTTTCTCTCCGGCTTGACCTGCACGGATGACAACTTCCGCACCAAGGCCGGCGCGCAGCGGTATGCCGCCGAACTCGGATTGGCGCTTGTCATCCCCGACACTAGCCCACGCGGCGACGGGGTGGCCGACGAGCCGGAGCGCTATGACCTGGGCCAGGGGGCCGGCTTCTATATTGACGCCATCCGCCAACCCTGGGCCAAGCATTACCAGATGTACCGTTATGTCACCGATGAACTCCCCGCCCTGGTCGAGAGCCGCCTGCCATTGATTCCCGGATTGCGATCCATCGCCGGGCATTCCATGGGTGGCCACGGCGCGCTGATCTGCGCGTTGAAAAACCCAGGCATGTACCGATCGGCATCCGCTTTCGCGCCGATCTGCAACCCGGTCATCAGCCCTTGGGGGCAGGGCATCTTCGCCGCCTACCTCGGCAATGACCAGACCGAATGGGAACAATGGGACGCCACCTGTCTGTTGCGCGCCGGCGCGCAAAGTCCGCCATTGCGCGTCGATCAGGGCCTGGCCGATGAATTCCTCGTCGAACAACTCCATCCGGAGCATCTCGAAGACATCTGCCGGGCAAGGAACCTGCCGTTGATCCTGGAAAGGCATGCGGGCTACGACCACAGCTATCACTTCATTGCCAGCTTCATTGGTGAGCACCTGGCGTTTCATGCACGGGCGTTGCGGGGCTGATGTGTGCGGTCTGACGCGTCAAGCCGCCAGATTGCCGACCGCCCGACCGACCTGGAGCAACGCCTTTTCCAGCCTTGCCGGCCACGGCTGGGCGCAGTTCAGTCGGATGCAGTTTCGGTATTTCTCCGCCGCCGAGAATATCCGCCCCGGCGCGATGCTGATGCGGTGTTCAAGCAGGCGATGGCTGAGTCGCAAGGTGTCGGTGCTGTCGTCGAATTCCAGCCACAACACGAAGCCGCCTTGCGGTCGAGTCACCCGGGTGCTGGTGGGAAATTACTTGCTGAGCGTGTGCGAGAAACGTTCGATCTGCGCGGCATATCGCGCTCGCGCCTGGCGTAGGTGGCGCTCGTAACCTCCTTCGGCAAGGAAATTGGCCAGCGCCAGCTGAGAGAGCGTCGGCGCGGCCAGATTGCTCACCTACTTCAGATACTCGGCGCGCTGGAAATAACGTTCCGGCAACACCATCCAGCCAATGCGCAGGCCTTGTGACATGGTTTTCGAGAAGGATGAGCAGTAGATGACCGGGTTCCTGTTCATGTCGGCGGTGAAGCTGTGCGGGCTGCGCGGTCGAATACCATCAAAACCGATGTCGCCAGAGATGTCGTCTTCGATCAGCGTCAGCTCGTGGCGCGATGCGAGGCGGACCAAGCCGTGTTTGTTCTCGTCAGGCATCCGGCTGCCGAGCGGATTGCTGAAGTGTGGTATCGACACACTGGCTTTCACTGGCCATTGCTCCAGCGCCAGTTCCAATGCCCCCAGCTTGAGCGCAGGTAGGCCGGGTGGAAAACATGCCGTCGGGGTAGTGGGAACGGTACGTAATGGCGTGTCGATTGGACATCGTTGTCGGGACGTTGGAGATTTTTCGGGAAAATAGTATGTCTGAACACGCGTGTTGCTGGATAGACGGCGACATCCCTCCGAGGCCCGGATTTCGGTATTCGGTCACGGTTTCCTGTATGGTGATGGGGTCTTTGAGGGCGTACGTTTCTGTAACCGCCGACCTTTCGGTCTCGATCGGCATCTGCGACGCCTGCGTAATTCTGCGGCGGCGCTGCTGCTGGAAATTCCGTTGAGCGCCGAGCAGCTTATCCGCGCCGTGGCCGACACCATCACGGCGTCTCCGCTCGATGACGGTTATCTGCGCATCATCGTCACGCGCGGCGTCGGGCCGCTGGGTATCGATCCCTCCAGTTGCGGGCGGGGCAATGTCATCATCATCATCGTCGACGAGTTACACATGCTCGATGAAGCGCGCCGCGTCGAAGGAGTCAGTGTGACCGTCACCTCGACACGGTGCATGACAGCGGACCGGCTCGATCCTCGCATCAAGAGCCTGAATTATCTGAACGCGATTCTCGCACGCATCGAGGCCAACCAGGCCGGCGCGGATGAAGCCATACTCTTGAACCACGCTGGACGCGTTGCCGAGGGCAGTGCCGATAATCTGTTCATCTTTTGATGACGGCAAATCATTGAAAATGAAGGAACCGGGAAATCGCATTTTCCGCTTCCGTCGTTGAAAAAGTCCATGGACGGACTTTTTCAACATCCTGTTAGGTTAGGGTCTGTTGACAAGAAAACAATGGGTGCTTTTCCAGGGGAAAGCCTGAGTGCTGAGGCGCTTTTTCCGCCCAGCGGCGTTGTCATGCGCTCATATCGCTTCACGATACATCGCTCACGTCCCTGACCTGCATTCTTGAAGGTTGGCCGAACCCGGTTCGTCCTGGTGCCCCAGCCGATGGATTTATTCTGACAGACCACGATCTTTTTGGGTGCCGGGTCGATCATTCGAGGATGTCTTCCCATGACAGACAATCATTCCGTCATCATCGATGGCAATCAGGCAGCCGCCACCATGGCGCATCTGACCAACGAAGTCATCGCCATCTATCCGATTACGCCGTCGTCGCCGATGGGCGAGTGGTCGGACGAATGGTCGTCGTTGGGCAAGACCAACCTGTGGGGTAACGTCCCCGAGGTCATTGAGATGCAGAGCGAGGGCGGCGCGGCCGGCGCGGTGCATGGCGCCTTGCAGGGCGGTGCGTTGACGACGACCCTCACCTCGTCGCAGGGCTTGTTGTTGATGATCCCGAACATGTACAAGATCGCCGGCGAGCTGACGCCAACGGTGTTCCATGTCGCGGCGCGTTCGCTGGCGGCGCAGGCCTTGTCGATCTTTGGCGATCATAGTGATGTGATGGCGACCCGCCAGACCGGATTTGCGATGCTGGCCTCCAACTCGGTACAGGAAGTCATGGATCAGGCACTCATCGCGCAGGCGGCGACCTTGCGCGCGCGCATTCCGATCGTGCATTTTTTCGATGGCTTTCGTACCTCGCACGAGGCCGTGAAGATCGAGGCGGTATCCAGGGAAACGGCGCGCGCGATGATCGACGCCGAGCCGGCGCATGCGCATCGCGAACGCGGCATGACACCGGATCGTCCGGTAATTCGCGGCACCTCGCAGAACCCGGACGTGTATTTTCAGGCGCGCGAGACCGTCAATCCCTATTACGACGCCATGCCTGGGATCGTTCAGGCGTGCATGGATCGTTTTGCCAAGCTCACTGGGCGCCACTACCGTTTGTTCGACTATGTCGGCGCCGAGGATGCCGAGCGCGTCATCGCGCTGATGGGCTCGGGTGGTGAAACAGCGCATGAGACGGTCGATCACCTGAACGCGCATGGTGAGAGAGTGGGGTTGTTGAAAGTGAGGCTCTACCGGCCATTCTCGGCGGAGCATCTGACCGCCGCGCTACCGCGGACGGCGGCGCGTATCGCCGTGCTCGATCGCACCAAGGAACCTGGCGCGGATGGCAAGCCTCTGTATAAAGACGTGTTGACCGCGTTGGCCCGGCACAGCGTGGAAACCGGCGGGCCGATGCCACTGGTCATTGGCGGTCGTTATGGCTTGTCATCCAAGGAGTTTACCCTGGCAATGGTGAAGGGTGTCTTCGAGGAACTGGAGAAAGCGCGACCGAAGAATGCGTTCACCGTCGGTATCATCGATGATGTCGGCCACACCAATTTTGCGTGGGACGCGGCCTTCCGCAGCGATGCCAGCAGGCGCGCCACCTGCTGCGTGTTCTACGGGCTGGGCAGCGACGGCACCGTCAGCGCGAACAAGAACTCGATCAAGATCATCGGAGAAGAGACCCAGCTGCATGCGCAGGGCTACTTTGTCTACGATTCGAAGAAAGCCGGCGCGGTGACGGTGTCGCATTTGCGCTTCGGTCCCGATCCAATTCGTTCGACCTACCTGATCGCCGATGATGAGGCCCGCTTCGTCGGCTGCCATCAGCCGGTCTTCATCGAGCGCTACGACATGCTGGCGAAGGCCGCGCCGGACGGCGTGTTTCTGCTGAATTCGCCGCATTCCGCCGATAGCGTGTGGAACACCCTGCCGAAGAGTATGCAGCGGCAGATCATCGACAAACGATTGCGATTCCATGTGATCAACGCTTACGCGGTAGCCAATCAGTCGGGCATGGGGCGGCGCATCAATACGGTGATGCAGACCTGCTTCTTCGCCATCTCCGGTATCCTGCCGCGCGCCGAGGCGATCGAAAAGATCAAGGCCAGTGTCGAGAAGACCTATGGACGCAAAGGCCGGCGCATCGTCGAGCACAACTTTCGCGCCATCGACGCGACCTTGGCGAATCTGCACGAAGTCGGCGTGCCGACCCAGGCCGGCGGCCAGTTCGAGCGCCCACTGGTGGTCCCCGAGCACGCGCCCGAATTCGTCAAGCGGGTGACCGCCAGAATCATCGAGGGCAAGGGCGACGAACTGCCAGTCAGTGTTTTGCCGGCTGATGGCACTTGGCCGTTGTCCACGGCGCGCTGGGAAAAGCGCAATGTGGCGCTGGAGATCCCGGTGTGGGATGAGAAATTGTGCATCCACTGCGGCAAATGCCCGTTCGTCTGTCCGCATGCGGCGATCCGTGGCAAGGCCGTACCGGTCGATATGCTGAAGGATGCGCCAGAGACCTTCAAGCATGTACCGATCAAGGGCAAGGAGTTTCCCGAGGGCACGCATATCGTCTATCAGGTCGCGCCGGAGGACTGCACCGGTTGCGGGCTGTGCGTCGACATCTGCCCGGCGAAGGATAAACATCAGAGCAACCGCAAGGCGCTGAACATGGCGCCGCAGCCGCCATTGCGGGAAACAGAAGCTGAAAACTGGGCCTATTTCGAGCGCTTGCCGGATTACGATCGCATCCAGATCAAATGGAAAACGATGAAGGGCTCGCAATTGGCCGAGCCGCTGTTCGAGTTTTCCGGTGTCTGTGTTGGCTGTGGCGAGAGGCCCTACGTCCGCCTCGCCTCGCAGTTGTTCGGTGACCGCATGCTGGTTGCGAACGCAACCGGTTGTTCGTCCATCTATGGCGGTAACCTGCCGACCACCCCGTGGGCCGCGAACAAGGCGGGCCGGGGTCCGGCGTGGAACAACTCGTTGTTCGAAGACAACGCCGAGTTCGGGCTGGGCTTTCGCTTGGCGGTTGACCAGCATGACGCCCGGGCGCGTGCCTTGCTGAACAGGATGCGGGATAGGCTGGACTTCGATCTGGTCGAAGCTCTGTTGACCGCCGATCAGTCCGACGAGCCGGGCGTCCACGAGCAACGTCAGCGCGTCGAGCAACTGAAACAGCGACTTGCCGGGATGAGAGGCGACGACGCGGTCGACCTGTTGTCGGTTGCCGACTATCTGGTGAAGAAGAGCGTCTGGATCATGGGTGGCGACGGCTGGGCCTATGACATCGGTTTCGGCGGGTTGGATCACGTGTTGGCCTCCGGTCGCAACGTGAACATTCTGGTGCTGGACACCGAAGTCTATTCCAACACCGGCGGCCAGACCTCCAAGGCCACGCCACTGGGCGCCGTGGCGAAGTTTTCCGCCGCCGGTAAATCAGCACACAAGAAGGATCTGTCGATGATCGCGATGGCTTACGAGAATGTCTATGTCGCGCATGTTGCATTCGGTGCCAAGGATATGCAGACCCTGCGTGCTTTCATCGACGCGGAATCCTATCCGGGACCGTCGCTGATTATCGCCTACAGTCCATGCATCGCTCACGGCATCGACCTGAAAAACAACTTGCATCAGCAGGAGCTGGCGATCAAGGCCGGTCATTGGAACCTGTTCCGCTTCGATCCGCGACGCGCGGCCGAAGGCAAGAATCCGTTGCAACTCGACTCCAAGGAACCGTTGATCCCGTATCGCGAATTCGCCAACACCGAGATCCGCTTCAGCATGCTGGCGCGTAGCCAGCCGGAACATGCCGAGGCGCTGCTCGAGAAGGCGCAGGCATTGGCGAAGACCCGCTATCACTACTACAGACAACTGGCTGAGATCCCCTGGGACGGGGACAAGCCGTTGAACAAACTGCCGGAGGGCAACTGATGGACTTGTCGACAAGCTATCTGGGGCTGAAGCTGAAGAACCCCCTGGTGCCATCCGCTTCGCCATTGTCCAGGGATCTGGCCACGGCGAAGCGACTGGAAGATGCTGGCGCGGCGGCGATCGTGATGTATTCGCTGTTCGAGGAAGACGTGCGCCACGAGGACGAGGCATTGGACGAATTCTTCCATAGGCAGGATGTCGGCCACGCCGAGGCCGATAGTTACCGCTCGATGGTGAACACGCCAGGCAATGGCGTGGACGACTACCTGGCGCGGATCGATGCGCTGAAACGGGCCCTGGAGATCCCGGTGATCGCCAGTCTGAATGGCATCACGCCCGAGGGCTGGCATGAGCATGCGCTGGAGATCGAACAGGCCGGTGCCGACGCGCTGGAGCTGAATGTCTACTACGTGCCGGCCAACCTCGATGAAACCGGCGAGCGGGTTGAGCAGTGTCATATCGATATTCTGATGACGATACGTTCGCAGGTGAATATCCCGATCACGATGAAGTTGTCGCCGCAATTCAGCGCTATCGGCAATATGGTGAAAAGGCTGGAAGCCGCCGGCGCGAACGGCGTGTCGCTGTTCAACCGCTTCTACCAGCCGGGCATCGATCTGGAGACACTGAGGGTCGTCCCGGAACTGCACCTCTCCACGCCCGCCGAAGTCCTGTTGCGCATGCGCTGGATCGCGATACTGCACGGCCGGGTCGGATTGTCACTGGCCGCTACCGGTGGCATACACGGCGCCGAGGATGCATTACGCCTTCTCCTGACTGGCGCAGATGTCATCCATCTGTGCGCCATCCTGCTGAAACAGGGGGCGGAACATCTGGGCGTCATCCTCGCCGAGATGGCAGCTTGGCTGGAAGTCCATGAGTACGAATCCATCGAACAGATGAAAGGCAGCGTCAGTCAACAGCATGCCGAGAATCCCACCGCCTACGAGCGCGCCAACTACCTGGAGGTATTGCGCGGTTATTCGAGTCGTTTCTGCTGAATTAACATTTGTTAAGGATTAGCGTATTGTACTGGTGAAAGAATGGTGCGCAAATATAAAAACTGAATAAATGATTTTTAGTTAATCAGGAAATGCTGATTTTCTGTGTATTACCACCGCCCATCGTTGATTATTTATCGATACCTGTGCGATCGTGCTGGCGATGGATCAGCTGTGGTAACTCAATGGCCAGGGTTCCGTGATGGCTTGTCAGGCATAGATGCATTGCGGCTATTGTCCTGTTATTTTTAGGGTTTATCCTTCACCCGCGCATGGGATATTAGCGTTGCGCGGGGTTTGATATTCAATAAGAAAATATACGGTTTTTCGGCTCGTCAAATGACGAGCCTGATGAGATGCCGATTCCACGAACATTCAACTCTCGTTGCCTGCCGACAGGCGTCAAATCTGTTTGTGTGGGTTTGGCGTGTTGGCGCTGGCAACGCTATACCTTTAAGGAGAACCATCATGCCCGAATTGACTTCAGAACAAGAGCGGCAGGCGATCGCGGAGGCGCCCAAGGGAACCTGGGCGATTTTGATCGTGTATGCGTTGTTTATGTCGGCAGCCTGGGCTTATATGTTCTTTGGGCTTTTCCTTTCCCATGGTCCGGTAAATTGATGGAGTCCCGCCATGCATATTGATGCCACGGAAAAAAAGTGGATTTATCTCACGTTTCTGTTGACCTTTGCCGGCATGGGCGTGCTGGCGGCGTATGCCGTCATGGATAATATCCATCCACCCAGTAATGTGGAAACGGTCGATTCCGCTGCGCTGCATTTGAGCAAGGAATTCAACGAGGATGCGCTAGGTGTGAAACGGGAAGCCGATGGCTCCATCCGGGTCACGATGGTGGCCGCGCGCTATGGTTTCTTTCCCCAGAAGCTCGTCGTGCCGGTGGATACCCCGGTGACGATCCGCATCGCTAGCGCCGACGTGCTGCATGGCATCCATACGGTACAAAGCAATTTTAATACGATGGTGGTGCCTGGTTATGTCTCGGAAGTGAATACGACCTTCCAGAAAACCGGCGTGTTCCCGATGTTCTGTAACGAGTATTGCGGTCTCGGGCACGATTTCATGTGGGCGCGCCTGAGCGTCGTGCCCAAAGAAAAATTCAAACTGTAAGGGGGCTGCACGATGCAAAGTCATGCCGATGTGGCAAAACTGGGGCTGGCGAACTTCTGGATCGCTTTCATCACCTTCGCGCTGGCCGCGTTGTTGGGCCTCTATCAGGTGCTGGAGCGTTCCGGCATGATTCCGCAACTGGAATCGGTTGAGCTGTACTTCGGCTCGGTGTCCAGTCACGGGGTCATCATGGGGTTCGTCTTGACGACCTTCTTCATCATGGGGTTTGGTTACTGGTCCGCGGGCACCAGTCTGAAGATGCCGGTATGGAATAAGAGACTGGCCTGGTTCGGTTTCTTCCTGACCCTGCTCGGCACGGCCATGGCGGCGGTGATGTTGTTCACTGGGCAGGCATCGGTGCTCTATACCTTCTATCCCCCCTTGAAGGCCAGCCCGATATTCTATATTGGCGCCGCGCTGTTGGTGGTTGGCTCCTGGGTGTGGGTATTGGAGATGATCATGATGATGCACAAGTGGAAGCAGGCCAATCCCGGCCAGCCCGTGCCACTGATCATGTTCGGCACCACCGCGAATGCCATCCTGTGGTTCTTCACCAGCCTGGGTGTGGCATCCGAAGATCTCTTTCAGTTGATTCCTTGGTCGCTGGGTTGGATCGAGACCATCGATGTCGGTCTGGCGCGCACATTGTTTTCCTGGACGCTGCATGCCATCGTCTATTTCTGGCTGATACCCGCGTATCTTGCGATGTATACCCTGTTGCCCAGGCTTGCCGGCGGCAAGCTGTTCAGTGACGAGATGGCGCGGATCTCCTTCATCATGCTGCTGGTATTCAGCGTGCCGATCGGTTTCCATCATCTGTATGTCGATCCGATGCAGGCCGATGGCTGGAAGTTCTTGCATATGATCGGCACCTTCATGGTGGCGGTGCCGACCTTGTTCACCGGTTTTACGGTGATTGCCTCGATGGAGGTCGCCGGACGCATGCGTGGCGGCAAGGGATTGTTCGGCTGGATCAAGACGATCAATTGGGATGATCCGCTGGTGCTCGCCGGTGGCTTGTCGCTGTTGATGCTGACCGTTGGCGGCTGGGGCGGCTTGGTCAACGCCAGCTATTCGATGGATGTGATGGTGCATAACACCCAGTGGATCACCGGTCATTTCCATCTGATCTTTGCCGGCACCTCGGTGATCATGTATTTCGCCCTGGCCTACCACATCTGGCCGAAGATGACCGGCAGGCCGTTGGTTTCCAAGTCCCTGGCCAAGGCACAACTCTGGCTGTGGTTCATCGGCATGCTGGTCTTGACACTCCCATGGCATGTGATGGGTTTGCTGGGGCAGCCGCGCCGTATCAGTGTCGCGCCTTATGGGAACGAGGTCGCGAAGAGCTGGATTCCCTATGAGATGGCGATGGTCGTCGGTGGCGTCATCCTGACGGTTTCGGCCTTGATGTTGATCGTGATCCTGTTCGGAACGCATCTGCGTCGGGCCACGCTGGAGGATCGTGAAATGGCGTATGCCGAGCCGGTCGAGCCGGTGCTTCGCCTGCCGGCCTTGTTGAACGGCTTCGGTTTCTGGGCCGCTGTCATCACTGTCTATCTGATCGCGAGTTACGGGTATCCTATCCTGCAATTCTTCTTGATGGACACCCATGGCACCTTTCCGTGGAGTATCTGAGCATGATCGGGAATATGAGAACAATCTTTGTCGTGTTGGGGCTGGTGCTTGCCGGGTCGGTGGTTGCCGAGCCTTCTTCCACCGTGGTTTGGGATTCCGCTACCCGGCATCTGGTCGACAGCGCCGACCCGGGGCGCGGCGCCGAAGTGGCCGAACCCTGTGTCGCTTGTCATGGCAAAACGGGTACCGAAAAACTGCGGCCGAATTTTCCGTTGCTGTCCGGCCAGACAGCTACCTATATCTATAAGCAGATGATGGACTACAAGGAGAGTCGTCGTGGTCACGGCATCATGCAGAACTTTGCCTCCTCGATGACGCCGCAAGAGATTGCCGACGTGGCGGCCTGGTTTCAGAGCCTGTCCCTGCCACCGGCGAAGCAAGAGACGGTGACCGAGCACGCGGTAAAGTTGGTCGGCAAGGGGGATGGCCCGCGTCTGCTGCCACCCTGTGCGGCCTGTCATGGTCGCAAGGGCGAAGGCGCGATCGTGGATGTCCCGGCGCTTGCCGGGCAGAATAAGGATTATTTCGTCGTCACCATGCAAGCCTATAAATCCGGTGAGCGGGGAAACGACATCTATAATCGCATGCGCCTGATCGCCGCATCCTTGTCGGATGAGGAGATCAACGAATTGGCGGCTTATTACGCGGCGCTTGGAAACGACTGAGCCTCCCTCGGCCGGGTCAGCGTGAAAGCAAGCGGTCGGCCGCCTGTGATTCGTCCGTGTCAGGTTCCTGGCCAAACCGCTTGATCACCGAGTTTGTCTCGCCCCTCTGGCGCATGTCCGAGGGGTTCTTTTTGGAGATGAGTTGCCTCTGGAATGCTTCCATTGCGCCACGCCGGTCACATCGAGGCATCCTCCGATGCTGGGTGTTCTCGGCGGGCAGCGCGTGTTCTGTTGCGAGGGTTGCGCCGCCGTGTGTCGCGCGATCGTCGAATCCGGCAACGCGGACTACTATCGTTTTCGCGACACGCCGGCGCGGCTCGTCGATGCCGCGCGGCTCGGCGAGCTGAACGAGAAGCTACGGCTATACGACCACCCCGAGATTCAAAAGGATTTCGTGCGCGGCGAGTCGGGCTGGAAGGAGGCATTGCTGATTCTCGAGGACATCGAATGCGCTGCTTGCCTGTGGCTGAATGAACGCCATTTGCGCAAGCTCGATGGCGTGCTCGATGTGGAGATGGATTACACCAGTCAGCAGGCGCGGGTGCGCTGGGATCCGTCGCGCATCCAGCTTAGTGAGATTCTGCGTGCGATCCAGTCTATCGGTTACGTCGCGCATCCCTTCGATCCGGCGCATCGCGAGCAGCTGAACGCGGAACACAAACAGCGCTCCATCCAGCGTCTGATCTTTGCCGCCGTGCTGGGCATGGTGGTGATGAACTTTTCGCTGAGCACTTATCTGTTCGGCGCGCCGGACGCGCATGGCGATTACCCGATGTGGGTGGATATCGGGCGCTGGACCAGTCTGTTCGTCAGCGCTTTGTTGCTCGCCTATCCGGGGCAATTGTTCTTTCGCGATGCCTGGCGGCAGTTGCGTGGCGGGCGGGCGGGCATGGACGTGCCGGTGGCCCTGGGTCTGTCGATCGCCTGGCTGGGCAGCCTGTACGCTACCGCCACCCAGCGTGGCGATGTGTATTTCGAATCGATTGCGATGTTCGTGTTGTTTCTGCTCGTAGCGCGCCATGCGGAGTTGCGCGCCCGGCTGCGCGCGGTCGCGCTGCTCGATCGGGTCTCAACCATCGTTCCCCGCCTGGTCGAGCGTATCGACGCGGACGGTGTTGTTCAGGTGCCGGTCGTTGAATTGCAACCTGGTGATCGTATCCGGCTGTCGCCCGGGGAGATGGTGCCGGTGGATGGGGTCATCGTCGAGGGTGGCGGTAGCGTTGACGAATCCCTGTTGACCGGCGAGTCGACGCCGCTCCGAAAGCAACCCGGAGACCCGTTAGTCAGTGGTTCCGTCAATATCGATCAGCTCAGCATCGTCCGGGTGACCGCCGATCGTCAGGCCTCGACCCTGGAGCGCATCCAACGCCTGACCGACGTCGGTATGCACAACCCGCCGCGCATGGTACGGCTCGCCGACCGGATCGCCGCCGTTTTCGTCTGGGGTGTGCTGCTGATCGCGGCAGCCACGGCGTTGTATTGGTGGCTGGTCGAACCGTCACGGCTGATCGGCAACGTGGTCGCGGTATTGATCGTGACCTGCCCGTGCGCCCTGGCGCTGGCCGCGCCGGTCGCGACGACGCTGAGCGCGGCCGGTTTGTCGCGACTGGGTATCGTGCCGCTGCGCATGGCCGCTATCGAAGCGCTTGGGCCAGTCGATACCCTAGTGTTCGACAAGACCGGTACCTTGACCCGGGGCAAGCCCGAGCTGACCCGGATCCAGCTGCTGGGAGGGAGTGATCGCAGCGCTTGCCTGTCGATTGCAAAGGCAATGGAACAGGGTTCCGAACACCCATTCGCGCGGGCGATCCGGCGCTGTGCGCGGGAAGTCGATCCGGCGACCCTGAGCAACATCCGAAATCATCCAGGGCAGGGGGTCGAGGCGGAGAACCAGGTTGGCGCGTGGCGTCTCGGCAGTGCGGTTTTCTGCGGTGCCGATCGGGGTGCGCTGTTGGACGATTGCGGCCTCTCCGAGGCGGCTGGGCGCAGCGAGCTGTTTCTCGCCCGTGATGGCGAGGTCGTCGCGGTATTTTTTCTCGACGATCCGTTGCGTGAAGGCATCGTCCAAGCCTTGCGCGGTTGGCGTCGGCAGGGTATTCGACGTTTCGTCATACTCAGTGGTGATCACCAGCACAGTGTCGACCGGGTCGCGTCGCGGATCGACGCGGACCTGGCGCTGGGCGGTCTGTCACCCGAGGACAAGCTGCACTGGATCGAGAACGAGCAACGTCACGGGCATCGGTTGGCGATGTTTGGCGACGGCATCAACGATGCGCCGACCCTGGCATCGGCTGATGTCTCGTTCGCGTTCTCCGATGCCACCCATCTGGCGCAATCCAGCAGTGACTTCATTATCCTGAACCCGGGTTTCGGCGGGTTGGTCGATGCGTATGACTTGATATTTCAAACCCGCCGGATAATCAGGCAAAACCTGCTTTGGGCGTTGATCTACAACCTGCTGGCGATACCTGCCGCGGCGGCTGGCTGGGTTCCGCCCTGGCTGGCGGCGATCGGCATGTCGCTGAGTTCCTCTGTTGTTATCATCAATGCCTTGCGCTTGAAAAGAAACCCGTCACTTGGCGAGATATCCAGCGATTATGTTGGGGTATAAAATATAAGCCTTCCCTTATTTTCTTACGGCACTGGCTCATTGCATGCTATTGATATATGTTAAAGACTTGAAACAACGCGCGCCGCCATACTTGAGTAGAATATTCACTGGATATGCCCCGCTGTCGCTGGATAAATATATCGGCATCATTCAGTAAATGAACCCAACGGATTTTTATCGTCCAATATGCTAGGCATGGCGGGCGCGTATTAATCTGCTTGTTGCGAACCCTGATGTGGAACCCCGCTGTTCGGATCATGCTCCAACCCATCGATCCAGACAGGCTATCCATCCCCTGGAGGAAAATAATGACTACCAGACACTCCAAACCGCTATCGCATGGCTGTTTTCCGGGCCTGTTCGTCGCGGCTGTCGTCAGCCTCATATTCGTTGTTGGCGGCATGGCACAGGCGAAAGAACAGAAAAAGGCGGCGGTGAAGCCGCTCAATGATTACAACATCACGATCAATTATGAGCTGGGCATGCATTGCACCGGCTTCGATTTCACCTACTGCTGTATTCTTCCGCCCTATAACTCCATTCAGAGTCAGGTAATAAAAACCAGCGATGGACCGGATAAACTGCCGCGCCTGCTGGGTTCGGCAGAGGAAAACCCCGATATTCTGGTGGATGGCGATAAACGCATGAAGCTGAACTATACCCACGTCGGAAATACCTTTTCCGAGGGCGCGAAGCTGACCTACTGGCGCATCCCCTACGATGTGAACGGCGACGGAAGCTACGGACCCAACGAGAACGTCGGCAACGCGTACTTCACGCAGTTGTATATCTACAAAGATCTGGAAGGCAGCAATCCAACCGGCACCAGCAAGGACAGCGAGAAGAAGCGCGTCGGCATCGAATTACCGATTCCGGTTGATCATGGTCCTACCGGTCAGCCACTGAATGGTGGCGCCATGAAATATTCGGGCCAGACCGGCACCATCGTGTATAGCAAATCGCCGGTACTCGACAATGTCCCCATCATGTTGACCAATCCGGGTATCTGGGAAGCGCTGGGCCTGCCACTGACGCCATTCGGCGATGATCTCGCCGACCGTGATCCGTTGACGACCGTGGAGTCAGAGATATCCCCTTACCAGCAGGCCCAGGTCTCCCTGGTGGATGCCGATACCGGCAAACCGATTCTCGACAGCCACACTGGCAAGCCAATCTCATTCATCGGCACCAACCCGATCGATGTACCGAACTGCGCCAACTGCCATTCCAACGCGAACGCAAACGGCAAGAAATATCAGCTGTACAAGCAGGAGAAGGCCTTCTGGAAGTCCCTGGGCGCGACCGACTACATCGCCAACCTCAAGGCAACCTCGGTATCCGTGCTCCAGATCCATGATGGCAAGTTCGGTACCGATTTCCTGGACAAGTACGATCCGAAGAGTCGATCCAAGGACAACCGTCTTGGCCGCGATCCCATACTGTGTCAGAAATGCCATGCCGACAACGTCATCGGCGTGCTGAAGTCACGTGGCACGGTCGAATCGGTGACCGGCATGGACAAGAAGAAGGACAAGCCCCTGGAGCCACTGAGCCAGGCCATACATCGAGGTCATCTTCAGGTGCGCGCGTTGAGCGATTCCCAGGGACGCACCGGCATGTGCCAGGGTTGTCATCCGGCGCATCGCCAGGATCACGACATGAAGGGCTATCCGATCACGCCAGAAGGCCGTAACGCCTATGCCGATGCCGATAACCGTGACTCCAAGGGCGGCTGCTATGTCGGCCGTGACGTGCATTCCAACCCAGGCAAGGATAGCGACGGCGCGGAGACGCCCGAATATCTGAATGCGATCGGCAAGTGGCTGAAGACCAACATATCCAGGATTGGCACAGGCGAGAAGGGCAAAGGGCTGTGGTGCACCAACTGCCACAACCAATTGAGCCGCATCCTCTATCAATATGACAACATCGAACAGGCGTTCTGGCAGAAGGGCAAGACCCTGCGCAACAAATCGCTGAAGGAGATTGCCGCCGTCGTCGGCGTCAGCGTCGAGGAACTGACCAACGAATGGATGGACCCGAAGACCAAGCCGAGCACCTTCATCCCGAAACAGGCGGACATGAAGCACATCCTGCGGGTCTGGGATCGTGATCGTCTGGTGCCGGATATCGCCGTCATTGCCACCAAGGATGGCGAACCCATGATTCACAAGGACGAAGACGGCGACCTGAACGTGACCATCCTGTCGACCAATCCAGCGGTGGATATCGCCTCGCTGAAGCTGCCGCCGGGCGCGGACGGCGCAATCGCGGTGCCCTATGATGCGGCCGATCATGGGCGTGACTACTGGCTCTCGCCCGGCGTGCCACATTGCGCGGACTGCCACGCGGCGCCCTATGTCGAGGGTCAGGGCGGCGCGGCCTTTCCGATCAACCAGCCGGGAAAATACAGCCAGGTGCGTTATTCCAAGGGGCACGCGGGCCTTGCTTGCCAGTCTTGCCATGAGTCCATCCATGGTCTCTACCCGGTGACGCCGCGCATCGACACGACCACCTACAAGCAACCGCTGCAGTACAACCCGGATGGCAGCCATGGACCACTGAAATGTCCGGCTTGCCATGAATCCAACAAGCACGGCGTGCCATTGATCGCCGAAAACAAAACCTTCGAAGGCAAGCCGATCAAGGCCGATTTCGACGCGGCGGTAAGCTGGATGCATGCCAATGCGCCGGATCTCGGCGGCAAGATCCCGCCCGTCAACAAGAAGGACGGAGCGGACTGATCCCGCGTCGCTGATGGTGTGATGGAAGGGCGCACTTGGCAGGCCGTTGAAAAATGCCATTTTTCAACGGCCTGCTAGCCTGGATTTCTCCCCCGTTCACGACTGCGACCACCCAATGCGGCGCGCTGACTGGCGTTCACTCGGTCGGGCTGCTCAACGTAGTGTCGACTACGCCTGCGCGGCTCTCGGTCGCGAACGCCAGCCATCACACCTTGAGCGGCCTCGCTACGCGACCCGGTAAGAAATCCGGGCTAGTGCGCCCTTTTTATTGGCTATAATGCCGCGTTCAGGCCTCCTTACAACAGCCGGGAATTCGGACATGTCTAGAATCGCGCTCGCTTTCGTACTCCTCTTTTTTTTGCCCGGCGTATCGCGTGCCGGGCCGGAAACCGAACTGGCGCTGAAGCTGCCACCCACATCCCTGGCGAAATGGTACAAACCGGCGAATAAGCGTCAGGTGTGGCTGCATACCATGTTCAGCCTGCGCCGTGAGTATCAGGCGGTCAGTGAATACATTCTGCTGGAAGACGCCAAGCGCGCACTCAAATGGGCAAAACGCCTGGACAAGCACTATCGCTCTATCGCCGAGATGGTGCCGGGATGGCGTGACGAGCTGGAGATCCAGCTGCTGGAAGCGCTGTTGGCGGCCTTGGAGAAGGACAAGCTGGATGTGGCTGGCGAACAGGCGCGCAAGCTGGTCAAGAGCTGCCGTTCCTGCCATCGGGAATACCAGGCTGTCGTGGCGCTGATGTATCGCGCGCCGGATTTCTCCAAGATGACGGTCGAGGATTCGGAAACACTGGAGGAAGAGGCATTCGATAAGGTGATGGAGCGCCTGACGACATTGTTGAATCGCGTCAAGATTGCTTTCGAAGATGGGCGTAAAGCGGTTGCCAGGGAATCGCTGGAGGCTCTGCATCGTCGCCTGGAGGATCTTGCTGGCGGTTGCGAGCAATGCCACCGGGACGACAGCGCAAGCCGTCTGCTGTTCGGCAAGGATTACCAGCGGATCAGCGCTGAGCTGGCGGAGGGCATAGCACAAGCGGATGTCGCGAAGACGGGCGGGGCGATGGGCGAGCTGGCGGTGTCGGTATGCGCTCGCTGTCACGCCATTCATCGCATCCAGTCCGACATGCGAGAACTGATCACCGAATAGCCGATGCCCGAGGGTCCGGAGATCTGGCGCGTCGCCCGGCGGCTGAACGAGGTGTTGGCCGGGCGCGTGGCCACTGCCGTCGAGTTTGGCCTGGATGCGCTGAAAGGGGCCGAACCCAAGCTGGCCGGCGCCACCATACAAGGTGTGCGCGGGCGCGGCAAAGCGCTATTGATCGATTTCGACAACGGTCTGCATCTGTATAGCCACAACCAATTGTATGGTCGCTGGATGGTGATCGAGGTCGGGGAGCAGCCGGCGCCGACCCGACGTCGGTTGCGCGTGGCGATCCATGTGTCGACATGCGATGCGTTGTTGTACAGCGCGTCGGATATCGCCGTGCTGGACGATGCCGGTGTTGCCACGCATCCCTTTTTGTCTCGTTTGGGGCCAGACCTGCTTGCGCCGGAGACCACTGAGATGCTGGTGTCTTCACGGCTGCGCGATCCACGCTTTCGGCGCAGACGGCTTGGCGGCCTGCTGATGGATCAAGGTTTCGTCGCCGGCATCGGGAACTATCTGCGCTGCGAGATCCTGTTCGTCTGCGGCCTGCATCCGTTGACGACGCCTCAGTCGCTGGACGACGATGACTGTTCGCGGCTGGCCGCGACGATGCTGGCGTTGCCGCGCCAGTCGGCCGAGACCGGCGGGGTCACCAATGATCTGGCGCGTTATGCGCGACTGCGGGATGCCGGCTTGAGTTTCGAGCAGGCGCGTTTCCATGTTTTTCGGCGCGACGGAGATGCCTGCTACCGCTGTGGCATGGCCATTGTGAAGGCCCGCGCGGGTGGGCAACCCTGTTATCTGTGCCCAGCTTGTCAGCGGCGTGAGGCATGAAAAAAGGGGTGTCGTCGGAGACGTCACCCCTTCGATGGTCGCGTGCTGGCGTAATTCAGCCGGCGAAGTTGCTTGCGATGAAGTCCCAGTTGATCAGTTTCCACAGTGCTTCCAGATACTTTGGACGCAGGTTGCGGTAGTCGATGTAATAGGCGTGCTCCCAGACATCGGCGGTCAGCAGCGCGGTCTTGCCGTCGGTCATCGGCGTTGCGGCGTTGGATGTGTTGATGATCTCCAGGCCGCCATCGCTGTTCTTCACAAGCCAGGTCCAGCCGGAACCGAAGTTGGTCGCGGCGGAGGTGGCGAATTTCTCCTTGAAGTCGGCGAACGAACCAAAGGTGCTATTGATCGCCTCGGCCAGCGCGCTACTCGGCTCGCCACCGCCGTTCGGGCTCAGGCAGTTCCAGTAGAAGGTGTGATTCCAGACCTGCGCGGCGTTGTTGAAGATGCCGGCCGAAGACTTCATGATGATGTCTTCCAGCGACATGTTCTCGAACTCGGTGCCGGGGATCAGGTTGTTCAGGTTGTTGACATAGGTCTGGTGGTGCTTGCCATAGTGGTATTCGATGGTTTCCTGCGAAATGACGGGTTCCAGCGCGTTCTGGGCGTAGGGCAGTGGGGGGAGTTCATGTGTCATGTGTTGTCTCCTGGCATCGGAATGATGATTCATTTGGAATGGGTTCTAAATAACCCAGTGCGTTACTAAGTTATTGTGCGAGAGGATTCTATAGCCGGGCGAGGGCTTTTTCAAGCCTGAAGATCGCGTCGGGTTTGCATCGTCCCGATGGCGTGTCAGAATGGCGCTTTTCTCCGCTTTGCGGTTCGATCTCATGATGGACGCGATAGAACTCGGTATCTTCTCCAGCCGGCTGGACGCGGTTTGTGACGAAATGGGTGCGGTACTGCGTGACGCGGCCTTCTCGCCGAATATCCGTGATCGCCTGGATTACTCTTGCGCGGTGTTCGATGCGCGTGGCGATTTGTGCGCGCAGGCGGCGCATATCCCGGTGCACCTGGGCAGCATGGCGTTCGCGATGGCCGATGTGGTCGCCGGCTTCGACTGGCGGGATGGCGACATGGTGATCCTGAACGATCCGTTTCTCGGTGGCACCCATCTGCCGGATGTCACCCTGATCGCGCCGTTGGTGATCGATGGCGGCGCGCGAGCCTTTGTGGTGAACCGCGCGCATCATGCCGATATCGGCTCCGATTCGCCGGGTTCCATGCCGGTTTCTACGAGCCTGGCTGAAGAGGGCCAACTGATTCCGCCGCGCCTGATCATGCGCGCCGGTCGGGTACTCGACGAGGTTCTCGATGGCGTGGTCGCCGGCAATCGCAATCCGGTGGTGTCGCGTGGTGACTTGGCTGCGCAGATTGCCGCGAACCGCGCTGGCTTGAAGCGCATGCGAGCGTTGCTCTCGGGGCGTGGCGTGGCGGCGTTCGGGCAGGCGCTGGATGCCTTGAATGCCTATGGCGAGCGCCTCGCGCGCGCCGCGCTCGCGGTGATCCCGGATGGTGTATACGCCTCCACCGATTATCTGGAAGATGACGGTCAGGGGAATACGGATCTCGCGATCCAGGTGCGGCTTGGCGTTATCGGTAGCGATATCGACGTGGATTTCAGTGGCACCGCCGAGCAGGTCGCCGGCAACGTCAACTGCCCGTTATCGGTGGCCGCCGCCGGCGTGTATTATGTGTTCCGCTGTCTGATGCCCGCGCGGACGCCGGCTTGCGCCGGCAGCTTCCGTATGTTGCGCTTGAGCGCGCCACCGGGCAGCCTGCTGAATGCCCGGCCACCGGCGGCGGTGGCGGCGGGCAATGTCGAGACCAGCACGCGGGTGGTAGACTGCCTGATCGGCGCGCTGGCCCAGGCTGTGCCGGCACTGATGCCGGCCGCCAGCCATGGCAGCATGAACAATGTCGCGATGGGCAGCCGCGTGGATCGGCCATGGGACTACTACGAGACCATTGGCGGTGGCATGGGCGCGCACGCCGGGGGCAATGGCCCGTCAGCGGTGCAGACGCACATGACGAATACCATGAACACCCCGCTGGAGGTGCTCGAAACGCATTACCCGTTGCGTCTGCGTCACTATGCTCTCCGGCGTGGCAGTGGTGGCTCCGGATTGTACCGGGGTGGCGACGGCATCGTGCGTGAGTTCGAGTTTCTGGCGCCGGCGGAGGTGTCACTACTGACCGAGCGCCGGCGGTTGGTTCCGTGGGGCCTGTGGGGTGGCGGACCGGCGCGGCCAGGGCGCAATCTGCTGAACGGTATCGAACTGCCCGCGAAGCACGCTTTCCGGGTTGCAAGCGGGGACCGGCTGCGCATCGAAACCCCGGGTGGAGGCGGTTGGGGACGAACGACAGATCATGATGACAGGGGAGAGATATGCTGAACAACGACCAGAGCGCGGCCTGGAGAACCTTCCAGAAACAAATCCGCAGCAGTAACCAACTGCTCGATCACCGCAACACGCTCCTGGTGGCCTATGCGGCGGCAATTGCGCTGGATTGCGATCCCTGCATGCAATTGCTGATCGACGAAAGCAAGCGCAGCGGTATCCGTCGCGAGGAACTGGATGAGGTGATGGTTCACGTGATGGCGGTGGCGGCCCAGCAGAAGCAATTGCTGGCCGAAAGGGCGCAACAACGTTATGACCAGAGCCATGATCCTTACTGAGCGACGTTCCCTCCATCCAGGAAGGCGCTGATCCCATGTGCGGCATCTGCGGAGAATTCAGGCTGGACGGCCGGCTTGCCAAGCCGGCGGTCGTGCAGCGTATGTTAACCTGTCTGGAGAGGCGCGGGCCGGATGACGCCGGCCAGTACCACGACAACGCGCTGGCTTTCGGTCATCGGCGCCTGGCGGTCATCGATCTGTCCGAGAAATCCCATCAGCCCATGGTCGACGACGAACTCGGCCTGGTGTTGGTATTCAACGGCGCGATCTACAACTATCCGGCGCTGCGCGAGACATTGCGTGGCCATGGCTACCGTTTCTTCTCCGATGGCGATACCGAGGTCATCCTGAAGGCCTATCATTTCTGGGGTGATGCTTGTGTTGAGCATCTGCACGGCATGTTCGCGTTCGCGATCTGGGACAAACGTCATCACAGCCTGTTTCTGGCGCGCGACAGGCTGGGCATCAAGCCCCTGTACTATAGCCTCGATGGGAAGGTGTTCCGTTTCGCATCGAACACTCAGGCCTTGCTCGCCGCCGGTGGCGTGGACACGCGCATTGATGCGGTGGCCCTGCATCATCTGTTCACCCTGCATGCCGTGGTGCCGGCGCCACGCACCATCCTGCGCGGCGTGCGCAAGCTCGCGCCCGGTTGCACCCAACGGTTGTCGACGAAGGGTGTCGAACAGGCGAAAGCCTATTGGCATCTGGAAGCGAAACGTCCTTCGATCACACTCGGGGATCAGGAGTGGCTGGATGCCATCCACGCGGCATTGCGCGCCGCGGTGAAGAAGCGCCTGGACATCGCCGACGTGCCGGTCGGGGTGCTATTGTCTGGCGGACTCGATTCCAGCCTGCTGGTCGCCCTGCTGGCCGAGGCCGGCGTCGACGATCTACGCACTTTCTCGATCGGCTTCGAGGATGTCGCCAGCGAGTCCGGCAACGAGTTCGGCTATTCCGACCTGGTGGTCGATCGCTACCGGACCCATCACCGCAAGCTCCATATCCCTAACGCCGAGGTGCTGCCGCGCCTGCCGGAGGCGGTGGACGCGATGTCCGAGCCGATGTTCGCGCAAGATGCGGTGGCCTTCTATCTGCTTGCCGAGCAGGTTTCCAGGGAAGTCAAGGTGGTTCAGTCGGGGCAGGGCGCCGACGAGGTCTTCGGTGGCTACTTCTGGTATCCGCGCATGATGCGCGAGATCATCGGCGAGCCGGTGCAGCGCTTCCGCAAGCACTATTTCGATCGGGATCACGAAGAACTGATGGCGATGCTCACCGAGCCGTGGCGTGGTGACGATTACACCACAGCGCTGATCGCGCGCAAGCTCGCCGAACCGGGCGCGGATACCTTGATGGACGCAATTCTGCGCCTGGACGTGACCACCTTGATCGTCGACGATCCGGTTAAGCGCGTTGACAACATGACCATGGCCTGGGGCTTGGAGGCGCGCGTGCCGTTCCTCGATCACGAACTGGTGGAACTGGCGATGCAGTGTCCGCCTGAACTCAAGCTGCGCGACAATGGCAAGTATCCGTTGAAGGCCATCGCGCGTGGCTTGGTGCCAGACGCGGTGATCGACAGACCAAAGGGCTATTTCCCGATGCCGGCGCTGAAGTATGTGCAAGGCGAGTTTCTCGACATGATGCGCGATGCCCTGAATGCCGCAGCGGCGCGCCAGCGTGGTTTGTATTCACGCGAGTATATCGACCGGTTGCTGGCCGAGCCGGAGAAGCACCTGACCCGTATTCAGGGCAGCAAGCTGTGGCATTGCGCCCTGTTGGAGATCTGGTTGCAGCGGGTCGTCGATCCGTTGGCGGCGGCTTAAAAAGCCCAGGCGAGACCCTATATCCGGCTTTTAACAGGATGTTGAAAAGTCCTTCCATGGACTTTTTCCACGACGGAAGCGGAAAATGCGATTTCCCGGTTCCTTCATTTTCAATGACTTGCCGTCATCGAAAATGGCGGTACATCCCTGTACCGCACACAGGCCATTGAAAAATGCCATTTTTCAACGGCCCGTTATGATCCGGCGATAAGGATTGCCGGGGAAACATAATCCTGGGCAGGCTGACTCCAACCGTTTGGAGGTGGCATTCCATTTCTGCCGGCAGGGGTTAATCCTTTCCGAAACCGGCTACAATACGCGCGTAAACGCTAACTTTGCATGATGGGGAAGCATCCCGGATCATGAAAGGTCGCCCGTGGTTCGGCCGCGGGATGCCGAGGTCAAGCTGACACGGAGGGTTCTCGGCGTTTCCGTGGAGGGATCACAGGCAACCGAGTGCGTACTTCACGCTAAAATCAATTCGCAACGAGGGCATAGAAATGGACGTATTGGAACGCATCAAACAGCAAGTCGAAAGCAACCCGATCATCATCTATATGAAGGGCACGCCGCAGTTTCCTCAATGTGGCTTTTCGTCGCGCGCGGCGGCTGCATTGCAAGATTGCGGCGAGAAATTCGCCTATGTGAACGTGCTGGCCGATCCAGAGGTGTTCGAGAATCTGCCACGTTTTCAGAACTGGCCAACCTTTCCGCAGATCTATATTGATGGCGAGCTGATCGGCGGCTGCGACATCACCGAGGAGATGCACCAGAGCGGCGACTTACGAAAGATGGTCAAGGAGGCCGCGAAGAAATGGCCGACCGAGGACACATCGGAAGCCTGAATCGAATCCGCGCCTCATTCCGCTGGGACGGGCGAGCGCTCGTCCCATAGATTGACAATACGGCAGAACAACTCGGCGGTCTTGAGTGTGTCATAGATGGCCGAATGCGCCTCGCGCGCGTCCCACTCGATGTCGGCGGCGGCGATCGCCCGGGCCAGTACCGTCTGGCCGAACGCTAGGCCCGCCAGGCTGACCGTGTCGAAGGTGCTGAACGGGTGGAACGGGTTGCGCTTTATGCCGCTGCGTTCCACCGCTGCATTCAGGAAGCTCAGATCGAAGGCCGCGTTGTGGCCGACCAGTATCGCCCGCTTGCAACCGGTCGTCCTCAGTTCTTGCCGGATCGGTTTGAAGATCCTCTCCAGCGCCGGACGTTCATCGATCGCGCCGCGCAATGGGCTGTCTGGATCGATGCCGTTGAAGGCGAGTGCCTTCTCGTCCAGATGCGCGCCCGGAAACGGATTGACATGCGCGCTGACCGCTGGCGCGCCGAAGATACGGCCCCGTTCATCCATGCGTATGACGACGGCGGCTATCTCCAGCAACGCGTCGCTGTTGGCGTCGAAGCCCGCCGTTTCCACGTCGACGACCACGGGCAGAAAACCGCGAAACCGCTCGGCGATGCGGGACACGCCTGTGTCGTCGTCTGGGACATCCATCGTCATCGGGAAACATACCGCGTTGGCGGGGGGGCTTCTGGAACAAGGGCTGGTTTCATCGGGTCGTCGCATGGAATGATTGGCAAGCGCACCTTAAGGCAAAGCTTGGCGGGCCGCAACCGGCGCGAGGGAATTGCCGATAAATCACGGCTTTCGCGATCCACGACCGTGCATCGGGCTTGGCTTTTCGTTATTCTTGCATTCCCCTTGAGCAGAGGCTATCGCATGGCAACTGGGTGGTTTTGGAAATGAATTGGAAAGGAATGGTGGGTTTGGCGCTGATTGGCATGTTGACGGGTTGTGCCGGTATCGACAGCCGGGATCGGGACGCCTACCAGGATCCGCGTGATCCCTGGGAGCGTTATAACCGCGACATGTTCAATTTCAACGAAAGCGTGGACCAGACCTTCATCAAGCCGGTTGCCAAGGGCTACAAGAAGCTCATGCCCGAGGCGCTCGATCGGGGCGTGACCAACTTCTTCACCAATATGGATGATGTCACTTCCATGGTGAACAACCTGTTACAGTTCAAGCTGACGCATGCCGCATCGGACTTTGGCCGTGTCGCGATCAACTCCACACTGGGTCTATTCGGCTTTTTCGATGTCGCGACGAACATGAATCTGCCACGTTACGATGAGGACTTCGGTCAGACCCTGGGTACCTGGGGCGTCGATTCTGGTCCCTATCTGGTATTGCCGGTCTTTGGTCCGAGCAGCGCCCGCGATGGGGTGGGCTTTGTCGCGGATTGGTACACGAACCCAGTCACCTATGTGCGGCCAAATGGGGTCCAATGGGGACTCAAAGGTCTGAATCTGATCGATACCCGAGCCGACTTGCTCGGCGCGGGTCGCGTGCTCGACCAAGCCGCGCTGGACCGCTACGAGTTTATCCGGGATGCCTTTCTGCAAAAACGCCAGTACGATGTCTATGATGGAGATCCTCCGCTCGAGGACGCATTCGACGACTGATCCACGCAGCGGATTCCACGCGGGGCCGATCGTCTTTCCTGCTTGCCGATTCGCTTGAGGGTCGTCCGTGATGCGTCCATGGGAATGCGCGAATATCCCTGGTAGGCTGGCATAACCCAGGGGAAGATGGGGAATGCCGGAGATGCCGAAAACGTTTCCAGTGCCCCGCCTTGGACATCCCGTGGCCGAGCCACGGGTAGCTTTCATGCCGGCACGGACTGTTAGCCAGGATTTCTCACCCGTTCACTACTGCGACTGCCCAATGCGGCGCGCTGACTGGCGTTCACTCGGTCGGGCTGCTCAACGTAGTGTCGACTACGCCTGCGCGGCCCTCGGTCGCAAACGCCAGCCACCACACCACCTTGAGCGGCCTCGCTACGCGACCCGGTGAGAAACCCGGGTTAGTCTTTCTCTATTAGCTCCATGAATAAAGTAGAAAAAATGTATTTACTAATTTTAGTAATTGCTAATATAATCATTCCCCAGAAAGTGACAGGCAGGAACGGCTTTCTAAATCAACTCAAGCAAACTGTTTTATCTGGAGAAGATTCATGAGCAAGATCATCAAAATCGCCGCTATCGCTGCAATCCTGGGTGCATCCGCTTCCGCCAACGCTTGGTGGGGTCCTTGGAACGACGGCGGTTATGGCAACAACAACGGTTGGGGTAACGGTAACGGCTGGGGTAACGGCACTGGCGATATGGACGGTTCCTTCAACATGAGCTTCAGCGGTCGTGGTCGCGGCGATGCATACGGCGCTGGTAACGGTTACAACGGTTGGAATGGCTATAACGGCTACAACGGTGGTTATGGCGCTCCTTACGGCTACGGTTACGGCTACCCGCCTGTTGCTCCGGTTGCCCCTGTGGCACCGGCGATGCCGATGCCTGCCATGCCGGCTCCGGCGGCTCCTGCTGGTTCCCCTTGCGCGCAGGCCGCCGCCGCCAAGTAAGCGACCCAGGCTGATAGGTGAGTTCCTCAAGTGAGCGGGAACTCGGGCACAGGGAGGTGCCGACCCCAGAAACCGAACAATAAATGAGAGTATGTGATGAAAAAGATTGCGATTGCAGTAGCAGTGGCTGCGCTGAGTAGCATGACTGCCGCTAACGCCTGGTGGGGCGACAACGGCTACGGTAACGGAAACGGCTATGGTGCTGGCAACGGTTACGGCGACGGTGCGGTAGACGGTTCCTTCAGCATGAGCTTTGGCGGCCGCGCACGTGGCAACGCCTATGGTTCCGGTAACGGCAATTACTACGGTTCCGGCTACAACGGTTCCAACTATGGCTATGCGCCTTACCCGGTGGCGGCGCCTGTCGCCGCTCCGGCCCTGACCAAAGAGCAGAAGGCTGCTATGGATGCTCAGGCAAAGGCCTATCAGGCAGCCGTCGAGGCGCAGCGTAAACTGGCCACGCAAATGGCCCAGGCTCGTCCCGTCATGCCGCAGCCGTCCGCGATGCCACAGTTCCGCGCGCCGGCCATGCCGCAGCCGCCCGCCATGCCGGAATTCAAGGCGCCTGATTTCTCCGCCAAGCTGGTCGAAATGCAGGCCAAGCGTGATGAAATGCTGAAGCAGATGCAGGAACGCCAAGCCAAGGCCATGGCCGACATGCAGGCGCGTCGCGCCGAAATGGAAAAGAAGATGGAAGCAGCCCGCAAGGCGGCTTTCGATCACCAAGTTGTTGCTTCCACCAATGGTAAGAACTGCAGCTGAGTGACGGATTTGTTGCTTGGGATGGCTGATCCTTAACAGGATGTTGGAAAAGTCCTTCGATGGACTTTTTCAACTCCGGAACTGGAAAATGCGATTTCCCGGTTCCTTCATTTTCAATGACTTGCAGTCATCGAAAATGGCGGTACCTCCCTGTACCGCACACAGGCCGTTGAAAAATGCCATTTTTCAGCAGCCTGTTAAGCCGGCTATCGGGCGACATGCCGAAAAAGCGCGTACAGCGATGTGCGCGCTTTTTTTGCGCACCGACAGGAT
>Ga0256841_1000916_pt1 | contig 27662 bp, 20 predicted proteins | sample 356308metaG_FD_185971 | JGI IMG/M metagenome (GOLD analysis project Ga0256841, IMG submission 185971) | Hydrothermal vent microbial communities from Mid Atlantic Ridge, Atlantic Ocean - 356-308 | ecosystem: Environmental > Aquatic > Marine > Hydrothermal vents | place: Atlantic Ocean: Mid...
GTTCCTCTGCGCAACGAGATCCTGCGCCTGCTGCGCCGCATCCCGCTGCCGGTGTGCAAGCCCCTCGATGTCCTTCGGGAGGTCCCCGGGATCCCCGCCGGGAGGGACCGGTTGGCCATCCGCACCCGCGCCGCGCGTGAGCACGCGTAGCACTGGATGAAGGCCGTGGGCCGGAATCCGGGGGATAGGGGCCGGGGAGGTGAGAGACCCGGTGGTGGGCGGTATCGCCGGTGTCTCCCGTATGGCCGGATTCCGCCGCGCTCCATCCGGGCTACGAGCCGGGCGCCTGTGCGCAAATCGCTCATCCGAATATTTCGGCGGTGGCAATGTTTGTATACTTGGTGGGTCGAGTTCGACTCGGCGTAATCGTTCACCCCTTCCTTTCGATACAAGGGTCCCCTCTCCCGGCGGAAGGCCCGTCTGCGCTGCGTCGGCGGCAGGCACGCACGAACGTGGCGCTGAAGGGGGGGCGGGCGCATCGGGATCCCAAAGGATGAAAGACATGACGACCGAGGCGATGGTGTTCGTGGTGGACGACGACCAGGCCCTGCGCAGTTCCCTCAAGTGGCTGATCGAGTCCGTGGGTCTCCGGGTGGAGACCTTCGATTCCGCCGACCGCTTTCTGGAGAGCTATTATCCCGGGCGTGCGGGGGTCCTGCTGCTGGATGTGCGCATGCCCGGGATGAGCGGCCTGGAACTCCAGGAACACCTGGGGCGGGAGTGTAGCGGCCTGCCGGTGATCATCATCACCGGCCACGGCGACGTGCCCATGGCGGTGCGGGCAATGAAGGCGGGGGCGGTGGATTTCATCGAGAAGCCCTTCAACGACGAGGCCCTGCTGGAGAGCATTCGGAACGCCCTGGCCCTGGGCGAGCGCCGCCGCCGTACCCAGGCGGAGCGGGCCGAGATCGCGGCCCGCCTGGCCCACCTGACCCCGCGTGAGCACGAGGTCATGGAGATGGTCACCAATGGCTTTTCCAACAAGGAGATCGCCCAGTCCCTGGGGGTGAGTGCCAAGACCGTGGAGGCCCACCGCGCCCGGGTGATGGAGAAGATGGAGGCGGGCTCCCTGGCGGAACTGGTGCGCATGGCCCTGGCGGTCAGGCCGGAAGCCTGAGTGGCCCTCCCTGCCCGCCCGGTCCTCGCCTGGGCCCTGTACGACTGGGCCAATTCGGCCTTCGCCGCCAGCGTGATGGCAGGCTTCTTCCCGGTGTTCTTCAAGCAGTACTGGGCCGCGGATCTGGCCGTGGCCGACAGCACCTTCTGGCTGGGGGTGGTGAATTCGGCCGCCAGCCTGGTGATGGTCCTGAGCGCCCCGCTGCTCGGCGCCTTCGCCGACAGCTCCGGGTGCCGGCGCCGCTTCCTGCTCGCCTTCACCGCCCTCGGTGCCCTCGCCACCGGGGCCCTCTTCCTGGTGGTCCAGGGCCATTGGCCCGCCGCCTTGCTCCTCTACCTGGCGGGGCTGTTGGGGTTCTCCGGAGGCAACCTGTTCTACGACGCCCTGTTGGTGGGGGTCACTTCCGCCGATCACTACGACCGGGTCTCGGCCCTGGGTTATGCCCTCGGCTACCTGGGCGGCGGGCTGCTGTTCCTGTTCGACCTGGTTCTGCTCGCCCGGCCCCAGTGGTTCGGCCTGGCGGACCCGGCCGAGGCGGTGCGCTGGGCCTTCCTCGGGGTGGCCTGTTGGTGGGGGCTGTTCTCCGTCCCCCTGTTCCTCCAGGTGCCGGAGCCGCCCGCCCTGGCGCAGGGAGACTGGCGCGCGGCGGCCCGCGATGCCTGGGCGCGCCTGGCGCGGACCTTCCGCCACCTGAACCGCTATCGCCCGCTGGTCTGGTTCCTGGTGGCCTACTGGCTGTACATCGACGGCGTGGATACGGTGGTGCGCATGGCGGTGGACTACGGCCTCGCCCTGAACTTCGCCGCCCAGGATCTCATGCTCGCCCTGCTCATCACCCAGTTCGTGGGCTTCCCTGCGGCCCTGGCCTTCGGCCGCCTGGGGGCGCGCTGGGGACCGAAACGGGGCATCATGCTGGCCATCTTTGTCTATCTGTTGGTGATCCTGTGGGCCTGGCGGATGCGGTCGGCTGCGGAATTCTATGGGCTTGCGGCCCTCATCGGCCTGGTCCAGGGCGGCATTCAGGCCCTCAGCCGCAGCCTCTACGCGCGCCTGATACCGCCCCGCCTGAGCGCCGAATTCTTTGGCTTCTACAATATGTTGGGCAAGTTCGCGGCGGTGATCGGGCCGCTCCTCGTGGGTGGCGTGGCGCTCACCGGATCCGGTCCGCGTGGCTCGATCCTTTCCCTGGCGCTGCTCTTCGTCTTGGGGGCTGCGGTCTTGTGGAAGGTGCCCGAGGGGCGGGCCACATGATCCGGGTGGTGGACCGTTACCTGCTGGGCGAACTGTTCAAGGTCTTGTTCGCCCTGCTCTCCGCCTTCATGGTCATCCTCGGGACCCTGGGGCTGGTGAAGCTCCTGGAACAGGCCGCCGTGGGTGACATCGAGCCCAGCCTGGTGCTGCCGCTGATGGGCTATCAGATCCTCCATTTCCTGGCCCGTACCCTGCCGCCCACCTTCTTCGTGGCGGTCCTGGTAGTGCTCGGGCGCCTCTATCGCAACAACGAAATGACCGCTCTGCTCGCCTGTGGGGTGGGTATCGGGAACGTCTATCGGGCCTTTTTCGTGAGCCTCGTCCCCCTGGTCCTGCTGACCGCCTGGCTCGCCCTCTGGGTGCAGCCCTGGGCGGCGGCGCGCATGGAGCTGACCCTTGCGGCCCAACGCCAGGCCGCTGCCGAGCTGGCCGCGCTGCGTCCCGGGCGTTTCAACGAATACAGCCAAGGGGATCTGGTGTTCTATGTGGAACAGGTGGACCCGCGCGCCCATGTCATGCACAACATCTTCATCCAACACCGCCGGCAGGGGCGTCTTGGGCTGATCACCGCCCTCAGCGGACGCCACCACTTCGACCCGCGTTCAGGGGATCACTATCTGGAGTTGGAGGATGGACGCCGCTATGAGGGGCACCCTGGACAGGCCGACTATCGAATCATCGAGTTCGACCGCTACACCCTGCGCGTGGGCGAGGGCAGGGTGCTGCTTCCGGATGCCCGTTCGACCAAGCCCAGCGGGGTGCTGGCGCGTTCACCGGACCCGGCTGACCGGGCCGAGTTTCAAGAGCGACTGTCCTATCCCCTGTCGCTCCTCAGCCTGACCCTGATCGCCATCCCCCTGAGCCGCTCTCTGCCGCGCCAGAGCCTCTACGGGCGCCTGATATTCGCCTTCTTGGTGTATTTCACCTTTCTCAATCTGCATACGGTCTCGGTCAGCTGGATGAAGAAACAGGTGACACCCGAGTGGATCGGGATCTGGTGGGTGCAGGTCCTGCTGGTATCCGTGGCCTTTCTGGCCATGGCCCTGGACAGCGCCTGGCTGCGGCGGATACGCCTCAAGCTGAGGGGGCTGCGCGGGTGGACCTGATCTGGCAACGCCGCATCGACCGCTTTCTAGGCGTTCCCCTGTGCGCCCTGTTGTCCCTCTGGCCGCGGCCCGCACCACGCCCGGGGCCGCTGCGGCACATCCTCGTCATTCTGCTCTCGGAGATGGGCAGCCTGGTCCTGGCCCGGCCGATGTTCGAGGGCCTCCGCGAACGCCATCCCCGGGCCCGCATCCAGGCCCTGGTGTTCCGCAAGAACCGCGAGATGCTGGAGCTTCTGGAGGTGATCGATCCCTCCGACATCCTCACCCTCGACGACAGCAGCGGCGGGCGCTTGCTCAGAGACGCCCTGGGGGTGCTCCGCCGCCTGCGTCGCGAGGGTGTGGATGCGGTCATCGACTGTGAACTCTTTGCCCGGGTGAGCGCCCTTCTGGGGCGCCTCAGCGGCGCCCCGGTGCAGGCCGGCTTCCACCGCCACCGGCAGGAGGGCCTGTATCGCGGGGGCTTCATCAACCGGCCGGTGCTCTACAACCCGTACGTCCACATCTCCCAACAGTATCTCGACCTGGCCGCGGCCCTGGAGGGCGGCCCCGGCGCCCCCCTGGTGAAGCGCCCGATCCCCGCCGCCCCCCTGCGTGTCACGCCTCTGGATTTTCCCGAGGGGGAGGTGGCGGCCCTGTTCGAGCGCCTGTACCGGGACTTCCCCGGGCTCAGGGGGCGGCGTCTGGTCTTGATCTATCCCGGCGGCGGCCTCCTGCCCATCCGCGCCTGGCCGTCCAAGCACTATGCCGCTCTGATCCGGGGGCTGCTCGACGATGGTCTGGCCATCGGTCTCATCGGCCTGCCCCAAGACCGTCCTTTGGCCCGGGATCTGGTCGGCGCATCGGGGAGTCGTCACTGTGCCGACCTCACCGGCTATACCCGCAGCGTGCGCGAACTCCTGTTGCTTTTCCAACGCGCCGCCCTCCTCGTCACCAACGACGGCGGCCCTGGCCAGTTCGCCGCCCTGACCCCGGTGCCGGCGCTGGTTTTCTTTGGTCCCGAGACCCCGCTGCTCTACGGTGCCCTCTCCGAGCGCATCCACTGCCTGTTCGAGCCCCTGGCCTGCTCGCCCTGTCTGACCGCCTACAATCACCGGAACTCGCCTTGCGATGGGGACAACCAGTGCCTCAAGCGGATTTCGGCGGAGGAGGGGTTGCGGTGGGCGCGGAAGTTGCTCGACAGGAACATCGAAGGGGGCGGCATGGCCCATGCCGGGCCCCCTGTCGCCCTCGGACCCCCAGGGGCGAAGGGGCTCGGACAGGCGGTGAAGGTCGGATCGGATTGACCGATCTGCCCCAATCCGGCACTGATACAGACGCGACGTACGTCAATATGTCGTGTTTCGGGGGTGTTCCTCGTATCCCTGGGCAAGGCACGGAAACGGGTCACAGCGGGGGCTGTGGCGGGCCACCGCCACACCGCACAGGGGTGCGACGGGCGGTCCCAGTAGTGAAATGTCCACGTGCGGCGGGTATCACTCCGGGGCTTGCGCAACAGGGATTCCGCGTGTGAGGGGTATAATCATGTCTTTTCCGCGCCCTGCGCCGCGTTTCACTGGAGGATTCCATGCCCCGTTACCGCTCTCACACCACCACCCACGGACGCAACATGGCCGGCGCCCGCGCCCTCTGGCGCGCCACAGGGATGCAGGACGGCGACTTCGACAAGCCCATCGTCGCCGTGGCCAATTCCTTCACCCAGTTCGTGCCCGGGCACGTCCATCTCAAGGACCTGGGGCAGTTGGTGGCGCGCGAGATCGAGGCCGCGGGCGGGGTGGCCAAGGAGTTCGATACCATCGCCATCGACGACGGTATCGCCATGGGCCACGGGGGGATGCTCTATTCCCTGCCTTCGCGCGACCTCATCGCCGATTCGGTGGAGTACATGGTGAATGCCCACTGTGCCGATGCCCTGGTGTGCATCTCCAACTGCGACAAGATCACCCCCGGGATGATGATGGCGGCCCTGCGCCTGAACATCCCCACGGTGTTCGTCTCCGGCGGTCCGATGGAGGCGGGCAAGGTGCGCCTGCAGGGGAAGGAACTCCATCTGGACCTGGTGGACGCCATGGTGGCGGCGGCCGATCCCGACGAGAGCGACGGCGAGGTGGCCCTCTACGAACGTTCGGCCTGTCCCACCTGCGGTTCCTGTTCCGGTATGTTCACCGCCAACTCCATGAACTGTCTCACCGAGGCCCTGGGCCTGAGCCTGCCCGGCAACGGCACCCTGGTGGCCACCCACGCCGACCGGCGGGAACTCTTCCTGCGCGCCGGCCGGGTGATCGTCGATCTGGCCCGGCGCTGGTACGCGCAGGACGACGCCCGGGTGTTGCCGCGTTCCATCGCCAGCCGCGCCGCCTTCGACAACGCCATGACCCTGGATATCGCCATGGGCGGCTCCACCAACACGGTCCTCCACCTGCTGGCGGCGGCCCACGAGGCCGGGGTGGACTTCCACATGGCGGACATCGACCGCCTCTCCCGGCGGGTGCCCAACCTCTGCAAGGTGGCCCCCTCCACCCCCGACTATCACGTGGAGGACGTGCACCGGGCCGGGGGCATCTTCGCCATCCTGGGCGAGTTGGACCGTGCCGGCCTCATCCACAGGGAGGTTCCCACGGTCCATGCCGCCACCCTGGGCGAGGCCATCGACCGCTGGGACGTGCGTCGTGACCCGGAGGCGGAGGTGACGGAATTCTTCCGCGCCGCCCCCGGCGGAGTGCCCACCCAGGAGGCCTTCAGCCAGGCGCAACGCTGGCAGGCCCTCGATCTCGATCGCGCCGAGGGCTGCATCCGCGACCTGGAGCACGCCTACAGCCGGGAGGGCGGTTTGGCGGTGCTCTACGGCAACCTGGCGGAGCAGGGTTGTATCGTCAAGACGGCCGGGGTGGATCCGTCCATCTGGACCTTCGCCGGCCCGGCGCGGGTGTTCGAGTCTCAGGAGGCGGCGGTGGAGGCCATCCTCGACGACCGTATCCAGGCCGGCGACGTGGTCCTGATCCGCTACGAGGGGCCCAAGGGCGGGCCGGGAATGCAGGAGATGCTCTACCCCACCAGCTATCTGAAGTCGAAGGGCCTCGGCAAGGTCTGTGCCCTCATCACCGACGGGCGTTTCTCGGGCGGCACCTCGGGTCTGTCCATCGGCCATGCCTCGCCCGAGGCCGCCGAGGGCGGGACCCTGGCCCTGGTGGAGGAGGGGGACCGCATCGAGATCGACATCCCCGCGCGGCGCATCCACCTGGCCGTGGACGAGGCCGAGCTGGAACGCCGCCGCCAGGCCATGGTGGCGCGTGGGGCGGAGGCTTGGCGGCCGCTGGAGCGCGAGCGCCCGGTGTCCGAGGCCCTGCGCGCCTATGCCGCCCTCACCACCTCGGCGGCGCGGGGGGCGGTGCGGGATCTCGGGCAGATCGCGGGCGACCGGGGACGCACGACGGGGGCCCGGTGAGGCCCGGTCGCGGCGGCCGGAAACCCGTTTCAGGGGAGGGCCGCCGGGGCCCCGCCCGGATCCCTCAGGCCGACTGCCGCGCCTCCGCGTCCTCGAAGGCGTAGGGCAGATCCAGAAACTCCAACACCGGGCCGTCCTTGCCCAGGTGGACCTCGCTGTTCTCCGCGGCCGCGATCTCCACCACCGCCAGGAGTTCGTATTCGTCCCCGCCCAGCGGGCGGGCGTCCACCACCCGGCCCGCGCCCTGGCCCGAGGCGCTCGCCGGGGAGTCCAGGGTATCGCCCGGCGCGGGGCGCGCGCCGGCCCTGACCCGGGCGCGGTACATGCGCCGTTTGAGCTTGCCCAGGTACTGCATCCGCGCCACCACCTCCTGGCCGGTATAGCAGCCCTTGGTGAAACTCAGGCCGTCGATGAGTTGCAGGTTGGTCATCTGCGGCACGAAGGCCTCGCGGGTCCCGGCGTAGACGTTGGGCAGCCCGGCGCGGATATCGAGCAGCCCCCAGGCGTCGGCGCCGGCCGGCCGCGCCCCGCCTTCGCCCAGACGCCGCCACAGGTCCATGGCCTCGTCCGGCGGGGCGAGGATTTCGAAGCGGGGCAGGGGGCCGGGCATCCGGATCAGGGTGATCTCCTGATGATGGAGCACCCCATTGGCCTCTTGCGGCAGCCCGTCGAAGAGCGCCGAGAGCAGGCCGGGGGCGCATTCGCCCGAGAGACCGATGCGCACCCAGTCGTCGCTCACGTCCTCCAGGGTCACCTGGGCGCGCAGCACGAACATCCGCAGGCGCTTCAAGGTATCCCCCAGGAGTTCCCGGGGGAGTTGCAGGCAGATGGCCCCGGCCCGCCGGAACAGGCGGAACTGGGCCAACATACGCCCCTTGGGGCCGCAATATCCGGCGAGTTGGCTGTGGGTCTCCCCCAGTTCGCGCACGTCGTTGGTGATCTGCCCCTGGAGGAAGGTCTCCGCGTCGGCGCCGGTGACCCGGATCAGCCCCAGGTGAGAGAGGTCGTGCAGGGCGCAGGGATCGAGTGCGGCATCCTCCCCGAAATGGGCGATGTCGTGTTCGTCCCAGTGCGCGCCGGCGGCTTGCAGAAAGCGTTTCCAGTCTTGGTTCATGATCTCGCCCCTTCTGGTTGCTGGCTTCGGGTATGATACCCGACCCGTCCTGTAAATGACCTAGTTTTCGAGTCAGGAATTCCATGCACGATACGCCCCCCGCCAGCGGCAGTCTGGTGTTGTACAAGGTGCGCCCGGCGCGCGTGGTCGCCATCGGCGAGAAGATCGAGATCGAGCTGGAGGGTGGCCAGACCAAGCGGGTGCGGCCCAAGGACGTGCGCCTGCTCCATCCCGGCCCCCTGAACAGCCTGAAGGAATTGGAGCCCCGGGAGGGGGATGTGATGGAGGCCTGGGAACTCCTGGAGGGCGGCGATACCGATCTGCGCGAACTCAGCGAGTTGATCTATTCGGAATTCACCCCGGCCACCGCCTGGGCGACCTGGCAGCGGGTGGCGGAAGGCCTGTATTTCGAGGGCTCGCCCAAGAGCATTCGGGCGCGCAAGCGCGACCGGGTGGAGCGCGAGCAGGCCGAGCGCGCGGCCAAGGCCCGGGCCAAGGCCGAGTGGGAGGGTCTCATCGGACGCCTGCGCGAAGGGCGCATGGCGGAGGCCGACCGGCCCTTGCTGGAGGAGGTGCGGCGTCTCGCCCTGGGCCGCGCCGACCGCAGCCGCATCCTCAAGGCCCTGGGCCATCAGGAGACCCGGGAGAACGCCCATCGCCTGCTGGTGCAGGTGGGCTACTGGCCGCCCCGGTACAACCCCTACCCCGAGCGCCTGGGCGTCCCCCGGGAGGCCCCGGACCTGCCCGTGCCGCCCCTGCCCGCGGAGGCGCGCGAGGACCTCACCGCACTGCCTGCCTTCGCCATCGACGACGAGGGCAATCAGGACCCGGACGACGCCCTCTCCATCGACGGCGACCGCCTCTGGGTACACGTCGCCGACGTGGCCGCCCTGGTGGCGCCGGACTCCGAACTGGATCAGGAGGCGCGGGCGCGTGGCGCCAACCTCTATCTTCCCGAGGGTATGGTCAATATGCTCCCCGAGCCCGTCACCCCCCTGCTCGGCCTCGGCCTCCAGGAGACCTCGCCGGCGCTGTCCATCGGCTTCACGCTGGGGGAGGACGGTAGCCCCGCGGACGTGACCATACGCCGTACCCGGATCCGGGTGCAGCGGCTCAGCTACGAACAGGCCGAGGGGCGGCTCGACGAGGCCCCCTTCAAGGCCATGCGCGCCCTCACCGAGGCCTTCCGTGCGCACCGCCATGCCCGCGACGCCGCCGCCATCGAACTGCCGGAAGTGAGCGTGCGCCTGGTGGACGGCGAGGTACGCATCCGCACCCTGCCGCGTTTCCGCAGCCGTGACCTGGTCACCGACGCCATGCTCATGGCCGGGGAGGCGGTGGCGCGCTACTGCGAGGCCCATGCCATCGCCATCCCCTATGCGGGTCAGGAGCCCCCCGAGCGCGTCCAGACCCCCACCGACATGGCCGCCATGTACGCCTATCGGCGTCAGTTCAAGCCCTCGCGCCTGAGCGTCGAACCGCGGCCCCATTTCGGCCTCGGCCTGGAACGCTACACCCGCGCCACCAGCCCCCTGCGCCGTTATTCAGACCTGCTGGTACACCAGCAGTTGCGCGCCCATCTGGCCGGCGAACCCCTGCTGAGCGCCGCCCAGGTGGCCGAGCGCGTCGATCTGGCCGAGGCCGGCGCCCTGGCCATGCGCCGTGCCGAGCGCCTCTCCAATACCCATTGGAAACTGATCTGGCTGCGCGCCCATCCCGAGTGGACGGGGAAGGCCGTGGTGGTGGAGAAGGGCGACAAGAAGCTCACCGCCCTGATCCCCAAACTGGCCCTCGACGTGCGCCTGCGCGTCCCCGGCGATCCGCCCCTCAACGCCTGCCTGGAACTCAGGCCCCGCGAGATCGATGTGCCCGACCTGCGCGCCTATTTCCGTGCGCGGCCCTGCGCCTGAACCCTGCGTCCCTTCCCGGCATGTCGGTCCGCCCCATCGCCGACGCGGGACATCGTGGATCACAAGGTGGCCTGCAAGGCCACTCCGGTACCCCCCAGGCCGCAATAACCCCGTGGATTCCTGGCCAGGTATTGCTGATGGTATGCCTCGGCGTAGAAGAACCGGGGCGCCGGCAGGATCTCGGTGGTGATGGGGCCGTAGCCGGCGCGCTCCAGCGCGGCCCGGTAGCGTGAGCGGCTCCGCTCGGCGGCGTCCTGCTGCCCGGCATCGAAGCAATAGATGCCGGAACGGTACTGGGTGCCCCGGTCGTTGCCCTGGCGCATGCCCTGGGTCGGGTCATGGCCCTCCCAGAAATACCGGAGGAGGGTCTCGTAGGACACCTCCCGCGGTCGGTAGACCACCAGCACCACCTCGCTGTGGCCGGTGAGGCCGGTACACACCTCCGTATAGGTGGGATTCGGGGTGTGGCCGCCGGCATAGCCCACGGCCGTGGTGTGGACCCCGGGAATGGACCAGAAGCGACGTTCCGCCCCCCAGAAGCAGCCCATGCCAAACAGGGCGCGGGCGGTATCCGCAGGGAAGGGGGGCGTCATCCGCGTATGCAGGACGAGGTGTTCCGCCGGCACGGGCATGGGGGTCGTACGGCCGGGCGGGGCCGCTTCTGGAGTGGGCATTGCGGTGGATGTCTCAGGTCGGTTCATGGTGGATTCCAGTCGGTGCGTTCGCTGAGCGGTCCTGCGCCCGGGGTTGGAGGATGCCCGCGGGCCGCGCGGTGTCCGGGATCAGAGCAGGCCCATCTCGGCCATGGAGCGGGTCTCCCCGGCCCCGACGATGAAGTGGTCGAGCACGCGCACATCCACCAGGGCCAGGGCGTCACGGATGCGCCGGGTGATATGGCGGTCGGCCTGGCTGGGTTCGGCCACCCCGGAGGGGTGGTTGTGGGCCAGGATCACGGCGGCGGCATTGTGTTCGAGGGTGCGCCGGACCAGTTCCCGTGGGTGTACGCTGGCGCCGTCGATGGTGCCGAAGAAGAGTTCCTCGTACTGGATCAGGCGGTGACGGGTGTCCAGGAACAGACAGGCGAAGACCTCCTGGGTGCGCCCGCCGAGGCGGGCGCCCAGGTAGTCCCTGGGGGCCTGGGGGGAGGTGAAGCCCTCGGGCCGGCGGAGGTCTTCTTCGAGATAGCGGCGGGCCATCTCCAGGACCGCTTGGATCTGGGCGAACTTGGCCGTGCCCAGGCCCTTGGCCGCGCAGAACCGGCTGCGCGGGGCGGCGAGGAGGGGGCGCAGGCCGCCGAACTCCGTGAGGAGGTCGCGGGCCAGTTCGATGGCGCTCTTGCCGGGTACGCCGGTGCGCAGGAAGATGGCGAGCAGTTCGGCGTCGCTGAGGGCCCCGGCCCCGCGGCTGAGGAGTTTCTCCCGCGGGCGTTCTTCCAGGGGCAGGTCGGTGATGGTCATGGGACCTTTTCCAGGGACTCGGCGGCGATCTCGCGCACCTCCGCATCCGGGTCCTCCTGGAGGGCCTCCAGGTGGGGCCTGGCCTCTGCACTGCGCAGCAGGGAGAGGATATGGGCGGCGTCCGCGCGCACCTGGGGCTCGGGGGCCCGGATCAGGGCGGCGAGGCGGGGGAGCAGGGCGTCCAGGCGTGGATCGTCCGCGAGGTCTTCGAGCAGGGCGCTGGCGCCGATGCGCACCGCCATCGGTGTCCGGGTGTCGCCGAGCAGGTCGAGCACGGCGGGCAGGTATTCGGGGTGGCGGTCCAGCCAGGTCCGAGCGCGGTCCAGGCCGCCCCGTTCCAGGAGATCCGTGAGGTAGGCATGGGCTCCCCCGTCTTCACCGGCGGCGGCGCGGGCCCAGTGGTCGAGTTCGGCCGCCGAATAGCCGCCGCTGAATTCGAGCGGGCCGATGCGGATCCAGGGGACGCTGCGGATGTCCGCGGAGGGGACCGCCCCGGGTTCCTGAGTGATGTCCACGGCCTCCAGGCGGGCGATGCGTCCTTCCTCGAGGAGTTCCGTCAGGGCGTGCAGGACTTGCCGGCAATGGGGGCAGGAGGGGGTGAGCAGGAGCAGGGCGTGGGGGGCCACGGGGTGGGTGGAGGGAAGAGGGGGAAAGCCCCGGCGAGGCCGGGGCGTTGGAGACGGCTACTGTACGCTGCCGAAGGAGCGGTCCACGGCACCCGCGGGGGGTTCGAAACCGGCCAGTCGGCAACCCATGGCCACAGGCCCTCCGGGCACGAGTTTGTAGAGGTATTTCATCCCCCCTTTGGCATGGAACTTCTCGTCCAGGGCATCGTGCAGTTCACGCGCGTTGCAACGCTGGTGTTCGTGGAAATACCCTTGCAGGGCACGGATCAATTCCCAATGGTCGGCGCTCAGGTCCATGCCGGCCTCGCGGGCAATGGCCTGGGCCTCCTCCGGGCTCCACCCCTCGGGGGCGAGAGGGAAGTCGGGGTGCGGCAACACCTCGGTGTCGGCGGCAAGGTCATACAGTGGTTCTGGCATCTCGTCGTTCCTCTGCTGTGGTGGTCGTTTCGTTGTCGTTCTCGCAGGCGTTCAGCCCTCCGGCCTCCTTTGTCACCCTCCCTCCGCCCCGCCCGTCGGACGCGGGGCCTGTGGAGGTGGACTGAACGGTTACGCGTTTTCCCTGGGCTTCTCTGCCGTCGGGAGGGGAAGGCAGGATCTCCCCCGTCCTCCCGTTTTCTCAACCGGCCGCGCCGGTCGAAGAATACCGGGGCCTCCGGCCCCGGGGCATGCCTGAACGCAGAGGGAGACCTTCGCTCAGGCACTGTGTCCAGCCATTCCCGCCTCAGTCCTCCACGCCCAGTTCGTCCTCCACCGTGCGCACGATGCGCCGGTCGTATTCCAGCAGGTCGGCGCGTTTGCCCGGGTAGTCCATCCGGCTGAGGAGGTAGCGGATGGCGTTGATGCGGGCGCGTTTCTTGTCGTCGGACTTGATGATGATCCAGGGCGCATCGGCCGTGGAGGTGAAGAAGAACATATCCTCCTTGGCGCGGGTGTAGTCATCCCACTTCTTCTGGGATTCCTGATCCACGGGGCTGAGTTTCCATTGCTTGAGCGGGTCGTGGGTGCGTTTGGCGAAGCGCCGGGCCTGTTCCTTCTTGCTTACCGAATAATAGAACTTGGTGAACAGAATGCCAGAGCGGATGAACATGCGTTCCAGCTCGGGGACGGAGCGCAGGAACTCCTTGACCTCCTCGCCGTTGCAGAATCCCATGACCCGTTCCACCATGGCGCGGTTGTACCAACTGCGATCGAAGAAGACGATCTCTCCGGCCGAGGGGAGGTGGGCGACGTAACGCTGGAAGTACCATTGGGTGCGCTCGCGGTCGTCGGGCTTGTCCAGGGCCACCACCCGCGCCCCGCGGGGGTTCATGTGCTCGGTGAAGCGCTTGATGGTGCCGCCCTTGCCCGCGGCGTCGCGTCCCTCGCTGATGACCAGGACCTTGGCACCGTTCTCCTTGATCCAGTTCTGCATCTTCAGCAACTCCACGTGCAGGGGCATGATGAGTTGCAGGTAGTCCTCGGTCTTGAGCTTGGTCAGCGGACCCTCGCGGTCGTTCGGCGGTGGCTTGAGCGCCCCCTTCTTGGACTTTTTCTTGATGCGGTCGAGGTGCAGGTTCTCGTGGTCGCGGCCGCTGGGCCGGACAGGCTGATCGTCGGTGTCCATGGCCAGGGCCTCTCGCTCCAGGACCTGGTCGTCGCGGGTCTCGGAATCGACTGCTATCGGGGATCTTTTCTTCTTGCTGCTCATGGCGGGGTTCCAGGAGGTTAACGGATATGGGTCTTGTAGGCGGGGATGTCGGCGTTCTTGGCCTGGGAGAAGTTGGCGTACATGAGGTTGGCGGTGGCCAGCTCCACGCCGGCGAAGTCGGCCCCCGAGACGTTGGCATGGCGGAGGTTGGCCCCGCCCAGGAAGGCCTTGCGTAGGTCGGCGCCGGCCAGGTCGGCGTGGGACAGATTGGTTTCCTCCAGACCCACCCGTTCCATGCGCGCCATGCGCAGGCGGGCATTGCGCAGGTCGGCGCGGTTGAGGTCGGCGGGCGGGCAGTCGGGGCTGCCGAGCAGGGCCTCGTCGAAACAGGTGTCCAACAGGCTGGCGTCGTTGAGGTTGGCGTTGCACAGGCGGGCGCGGGTGAAGTCGGCGCGGCGTAGATCGGCCTCGATGAGGAGGGCGGAATCCAGGTTGGACTCGCGCCACAGGGTGCGTTGCAGGCGGGCCGAGCGGAAGTCGCAACGGCTCAGGTCGGTGTGGGACAGGTCGGCGGCGTTCATGTCCACGAAACGCAGATCGCAGCCCTGCATCAGGGCCCCGGTGAAGCAGGTCTTGGTGAGGCTGGCGGCGGTCCCCAGACGGCCGAAGTGGAAGCGTGCCCGGCGTATGTCGGCCCCCTTGAAGTTGGCCCCGTCGAGGCGGGCGCCGATGAGGAGGGCGCCGGCGAGCTTGGCCCCTTCGAAGTCGGCGTTGCCCAGGTCGGCATACTGGAGGTTGGCCCCGGAGAGGTCCAGGCCGCGCAGGTCGGCCCCTTCGAGCATGTCCTCGTTGAGGTCCGCCTCCACCAGGCTGTCCGCCTCCACCAGGCGCAGGAGTTCACCGCTGTGCCGATGTTTGATCTCGATCATGGTCGCTCCTCAGCGTAAAGGTCGCGCTGTGCGCGCTGAATCCCGCTCTCCCTCTGGGAGAGGGCCGGGGTGAGGGAACGTTCAAGGCGCCCACCTCTTTCATCCTCCGGGGTGACATGGGCGCCATGAACGTCAACGTAAAGGCCGTGCTGTGCGCTCTGCACCCCTTTCCTTCCGGGAGTCCCCAGGGTTCAGGCCCCGGGCCCGGCGGCGCGGATACGCGGGTCCACCTCGTCGGCGTACTCCTCGAAGTTCTCGCGGAACATGGCGGCGAGCCGCGCAGCCTGGCGGTCGTAGCGTTCGGGGTCGGCCCAGGTGCCGCGGGGATCGAGGAGTTCGTCGGGTACCCCGGGGCAGCTCTCGGGCACGTCCAGCCCGAACACCGGGTCCCTGCGGCAGGCGATACCCTTGAGCCGGCCGTCCAGGGCGGCGTTGACCAGGGCGCGGGTGTGGGGGATGGGGATGCGCCGGCCTTCGCCATAGGGCCCGCCGGTCCAGCCGGTGTTGATGAGCCAGACCTCGGCCTGGTGCTTCTCGATGCGCCGGCCCAGCAACTGGGCATAGTCGTGCGGATGCAGGGGCATGAAGGGGGCGCCGTAACAGGCGCTGAACACCGGCGAGGGCTCGGTGACCCCCTTTTCGGTACCGGCGACCCGGGCGGTGTATCCGGAGATGAAGTGGTACATCGCCTGGTCGGCGGTCAGACGGGCGATGGGGGGCAGCACGCCGAAGGCGTCGGCGGTGAGGAAGATGAGGGTGTCCGGATGGCCGCCGCAACCGTCTTCCTTGGCGTTGGGGATGGCGCTGATGTGGTAGGCGCCGCGGGTGTTCTCGGTGAGGGAGTCGTCGTCGAGATCGACCCGCCGGGTGGCGGAGTCCAGGGTGACGTTTTCGAGAATGGTGCCGAAGCGCTCGGTGGTGGAATAGATCTCGGGCTCGTTCTCCCTGGACAGGCGGATCATCTTGGCGTAACAGCCACCCTCGAAGTTGAACACCCCATTGTCGCTCCAGCCGTGCTCGTCGTCGCCGATGAGCAGGCGCGAGGCATCGGCGGAGAGAGTGGTCTTGCCGGTCCCGGAGAGGCCGAAGAAGAGGGCGGTGCGTCCGTCCGTGCTCATGTTGGCGGAGCAGTGCATGGGCAGCACGTCACTGCTTGGCATCAGGTAGTTCATCACCGTGAAGATGGATTTCTTGATCTCGCCGGCGTAGCTGGTGCCGCCGATGAGGACCAGTCGCTTGGCGAAGTTGACCAGGATGAAGGTCTCGCTGTTGGTGCCGTCGATGCCCGGATCGGCGTGGAAACGGGGCGAGTTGATGACGGTGAACTGAGGCAGGTGGTCGGCCAGTTCATGGTCCGCCGGCTGGATGAAGAGGTTGCGTGCGAACAGATTGTGCCAGGCCGTCTCGGTGATGATACGTACCGGCAGGCGATGGTCGGGGTCGGCCCCGGCGTAACAGTCCTGGACGTAGACGTCCTTCATCTGCAGATAGGAGACCATGCGCGTGTGCAGGCGCTCGAAGTGGGCCTCGGAGATGGGTTTGTTGACCTTGCCCCACCAGATGCGATCACGGCTGCCGGGTTCGTCCACGATGAACTTGTCGTTGGCCGAGCGTCCGGTGTGGTGACCGGTGCGCACCACCAGGGGGCCGAGGTGGGCGAGCATGGCCTCGCGCCGGCGGATGGCCTCTTCGTAGAGTTCCGCGGTGGTCAGGTTCCAGTAGACCGAGTTGAGGTTGTACAGGCCATGGTTCTCCAGCCCATGATCGCTGTGATGGCGGCTGCTGTCTCGCATGGATGACTCCTGTGGGGGCTCTTCTATGGGATGGCCGGGTGCTGTACGGAGACCACTGCGATGCAGGCCGGGGGCGCGTCCTGTGAACTGTTCGAGAGGATTCGGCGCCGCCCCGTTTTGGATCTCCTACGGTCCCTGCGGAAGGCGCAAGGCTAGCATCAGCGGCTGGGGTTGTCACTTCATGGCCCTGCCCGCTGCAGGACCACGTCATCCAACCACTCAAGTCATTGAAAACCGCGCCAGTGGCCTTCCCTGAAAATGTCTGCGGCAGGGATGCCGCAGTCAAGCCTACAGGGAGGTATTCACGGCGTTTTTCAGGGAAGGCCACTGGCAGAGGGACGGTTAGATGACGGAGCCCTGCTGCCCGCTGTCCGTGGCCGTGAAATCGGCCTGGCCTGTTGTCCATGCCCATACCGGGTATTAGACTGCCCGCCATGGGTAACCCGGCAACGGGGAGGCACCTCCCCGCAACCCGCCGAAGGGAAGCCAGGGACAGCAACGCACCCATCGACTTGGCCGATGCCCTCTTTACCGGCACCCGCCAGCGGGTCCTCGCCCACTTGTTCGGTGAGCCCGGGCGCAGTTTCTGCATGTCGAAATCCGCGAGATTTGTATACGCGCTTCCCGAAGAGATCGGGGCACCTGGCCTGCCATGGCTTGAGCGCCTGGATGGGTGGCACGTGGCCGAGGGCCTTCTGTGGGGTGTGTTGATCATAGATCTTGACGTAGGGCGGCAGGGTGTCGCGCCGTTCCTGACGGCTGCGGAAGACCGTCGTCGTGACGACCTCGGCCACGCGGCCGTTGAAACGCCCGATCATCCCATGCGTCCGGGGTGTCCGGGGCTCGATGAGACGATGGGCGATGTCGGAAATATTCGCGTGCGACGGGTTTACATCATGGCCAGCATCGTGCTCCGGCTCACGCAGCCCTTCCTGCGGAAGGCCCTTGCGTGGGAGCCGCTTCAGCCGTGATCGGGGTGGCCACTCCGTGCAGGAGTCGTCACGGCTGAAGCCGCTCCCACAAAGGGGCCGTCGGGGAGCGCCGCCGGGAAATGGCTCACCTGTGTCCCGTCTCGTGATAGGGCCGGCTGAATTCGTGCACCGCCTCGATCATGACCGCGGCCCGGTCGGGGTCTACGTCCGGGTGGATGCCGTGCCCGAGGTTGAACACGTGGCCGCTGCCGGGACCGAAGCTGGCCAGGGCCCGGGCCACCTCCTCGCGGATCCGGGCCGGTGAGGCATAGAGGATGCTCGGGTCGAGGTTGCCCTGGAGGGCGACCCGGTCGCCCACCCGTCCGCGGGCTTCGCCCAGGGTCAGGGTCCAGTCGATGCCGATGGCATCGCAGCCGCTGCCGGCCATGGCCTCCAGCCACTGGCCGCCGCCCTTGGTGAACAGGATCACCGGCACCCGCCGGCCCTCGTGCTCGCGGGTGAGGCCCTGGACGATGCGTGCCATGTAGGCCAGCGAGAAGGCCGCGTAGTCGCGGGGGGTGAGGACCCCTCCCCAGGTATCGAAGATCATCACCGCCTGGGCCCCGGCGGCGATCTGGGCATTCAGATAGGCGCTCACCGCCCCGGTGACACGCTCCAGGAGGCGGTGCATGAGATCGGGGCGGTCGAACATCATGCCCTTCACCCGCGCAAAGTTCTTGGTGCCGCCACCCTCCACCATATAGGTGGCCAGGGTCCAGGGGCTGCCGCTGAAGCCGATCAGGGGCACCCGCCCGTCCAGTTCGCGCCGGATCAGGCGCACCGCCTCCATCACATACCCCAGGTCTTCCTCCGGATCGGGTGTGCCCAGGGCCGTGACGGCCGCCTCGTCCTGCACCGGGCGCTCGAAACGCGGCCCTTCGCCTTCGGCGAAATAGAGCCCCAGGCCCATGGCGTCCGGGACGGTGAGGATGTCCGAAAACAGGATGGCGGCGTCGATGGGAAAGCGTTCCAGGGGTTGCAGGGTCACTTCGCAGGCCAGCCCCGGATGGGTGCAGAGGCCCATGAAGCTCCCCGCCCGGGCGCGGGTGGCGCGGTATTCGGGGAGGTAGCGGCCGGCCTGGCGCATCATCCACACCGGGGTTCGATCCACGGGTTGGCGCATCAGGGCGCGGAGGAAACGGTCGTTTTGGAGTTCGCTCACTGCTCGGGTCGCTCGGACGGTGGGGGATGGGCGCCCCCAAAGGGAAGAGAGGCTACCTCAGTCGGGGGCAATAAAAAAGGCCGTGCCCTACGACACGGCCTCGATCGGCGGCCTCTGCGGATCAGGCCCGATCGCCGAACACGAACCTCGGCTTGAACCACCAGACCAGAAGCGGCAACAGGGTCAGGGAGGTGACCACGTCGATCACCAGGGCCTCGGTGATGTAGATGGACACGCCCCAGGTGTTGGCCAGGTAGGTGTTCATCAGGGGGATGAAGCTGGAGATCAAGACCAGGACCGAGATCAGAACCGCCGATCCCGTGGTGTTCAGGGTGTGGCGCAGGGACTGGCCCCAGTCGCCGCCGGTGGCCTGCATCTCCTCACGCAGCCGCGAGAGCATGTAGATCCCGTAGTCGATACCCAGCCCCATGGCGATGGACAGGGCCACCTGGAGGTGGAAGGCGAGGTTCCCCGACCAGTTGTGCACCGAAGTCATGTAGCCGCCGAGACCATACTGGGCGAACAGGGTGATGAACAACAGCACCATGAGGATGACGGCCACCACCAGGGAGCGGAAGATGGCGATGGTGACCAGAAAGACCACCAGGGCGGTGAACATGGGTCCGCTGAGGTAGTTGGCCTCGGCCACCTCGCGGGTGGCCTCGGTGGCGCCGAGGAAGCCGCCGATGGCCGGGCGCACGTAGTCGGGGCTGCCGTCCTCGGCCATGGGACCGGTATCGCACTTGGAGGCCTCTTCCACCGGGCCGCAACGCAGCCCGAAGTTGACCTTGGAAAAGCCGGCATCGTGCTTGTGTTTCTCCACGTAGTCGAGGATGTCCATGGTGACCTGGTGGGTCTCCTTGGGGTCCATGGTGTTGATGAAGCCCATGATGACCCCTTCGTTCCAGTCGGTCTTGACGAAGGAGTCCATGTCGCCGGCCTCGGTCATGGTCTCCAGGAGGCCGTTGTAGAGCTGCACGATCTCGTCCGGCACGCGGGTGTCGTTGGGGTCGATGGCATGCAGGTACTCACTGGTGGGGATACGCAGATCCGACAGTTTCGGGCGGGTGCCGGGCTCGGCGGTGAGCAACATGTTCACCAGGCGCACGTATTGGGCGTAGGAACCGGTGAAGCCGATCGACTTGTGACCACGCATCCAGTTCTCCATGGCCTCGATGTCGCCCAGGACCTCGGCGTCGTTGAAGATGCCCTGGGCGCCGCAGGCGTCGGGATCCCAGCATTTCCGTTCGGCCGCCAGTCTGTGGCACTGGGCCATGCGTTCGCCGTGGTCCTCGATATCGTAGATCTCGTCCGGGAAGGCCTCGTCCTGGCATTCGGGGATCAAGGGGGCCTTGCCCCGGATCGGTATGGTCACCGAGATCACGCCGGGCATGATCTGGTTGAGCATCAAGAGATCCCTGATGGTGGGCGATTCCTTCTTGAAGGCGGCGCGCGAGTAGTCGATGCCGCGCTCCACCCCCGGCATCAGGTCGTCGGCGCTGGCCTCGTAGATCTTTGTGTACCAGGCGGAGGCGCCGACGATGGCCAGGACGATGGTGATGGGCACGACCTTGCCCGGGCCCTTGACCAAGCGATACAGGAACCCACCCACCCGGATCTCCCAGCCGCGCTCTTCCTCGACGATGGCGCAGGGCGGCGGCGCGGAGATCATCAGCAGGGGGATCAGGGTGGTGGTGGTGAACAGCAGGGTCGCCATGCCGAACATGCCGAAGTAGGCATAGGCCTTGTAGAAGGAGATGTCCACCGTGGACAGGGTGGCGAAGCCCAGCATGTCGGTGATGATGGACAGGGTGGCGGGGATGATGGTGGCGGCGATGGCGATCTCGGCGGCCTTGACCGGGTCCTGGCAGGCCACGTGTTCCTGGAGGAAGCGACGGGTGATCTGGACCGAGTGGCCGATACCCACCGCCAGCAGGAGCATGGGGGTGAGCACCATCATGGTGGTGAGCTTGAACTGACTAATCCCCATCACCCCCAGGGTCAGGGCCACGGTCATGCCCACCCCCAGCAGGGGGAAGACCGCCCCGCGCCAGTTACGGAACTCATACCAGAGCACCGCCGCCACGATGAGCAGGGAGATCACGAACAGCCACCACTTGTTCACCAGGTCCAGGAGCATGTAGGCGAGGAAATAGGGCTCGCCGGCCACGTACAGGTCGTAGCGGTCGTCCTGGAACTCGTCCATGATGGCCCGCACCTGGCGGATCCAGGACAGGTAGATGGGCTTCACGTCGTCGCTGTAGTCGGCGATGATGAAGGCCGACTTGGCCACGCAGTGTCTGCGCTGGTAGTCGGCGTATTCGCATTTGTTGCCCTGGGCGTCCTCCATGCCGATGAGCATGGGGGCCATCACCGGGTTGGACTCCACCCCCTCCTTGAGGAAGGCGAGCTGCTTTTTGGCGATCTCCGGGTCCTTGCTGATGCCCTCGGTGGGGATCAGGCGCTTGAACACCAGGCCGTTCTCGTCCGCGCCCATGTACTTGATCTTCTTGGCCGCGAAGTCGATGAAATTGGCCTTGCGCGCATACGGCAGGGCCTCCACCTTGCGGTGCAGGGCCTGGACCCTGTTGATGAACCAGGGTTGGTAGATGTCGCCGTGCTTGACCCTCAGGGCGAACACCATGAGGTTGCCCATGCCGAAGTTCTGCTCCACGTAGGCGTTGGTGGCCACGTAGCGGTTACTCGGGGGCAGCAGGGTGTCGGGGTCGTTGCGCATGTCCAGGTCCTTGATGAACAAGGACGCGGCCAGGGTGGCGAGGGCCAGCAGGACGATCACCGGCCAGCGGTGGCGGATCACGAAGCGCGCGTAGCGTTCGGCGAATCTGTGTTCTTGGGCGAGTCTATCTTGTGGTTCCATGGCGGCGGATTTCGGGCAGGGAGAAACAAAGGGGGCGGGCGCCGGGCGCGCGATGCGCCCTTGGGCGATTACCGGAAAATCTCATGCCAGATTGCGCCGAATTTTCGTTCGGCTTCAGGAAGTGACAACAGGCACATAGCCGGGCTACGTAACTGCTGTCACGACACAGAAGCCGGACGAAAATACCTGCAATATGGTGTGAAATTTGACAGAAATCGCCTTAGCCCAGCCCCCGTTCAGGCACGTCCAGCGGTCTATTCGAAGATGTACTTCAGGCCCACCTGGATGCTGGAGGCGCGCTCGAATTGACCGAACAGGGTGTCCTTGTCACCCCAGTAGTGGTTCCAGGCCGCCGTGCCGATGAGTTCGTCGGTGAAGGTGTACTCGGCGTCCAGCCGGTTCCAGTACCCGCCGCCCTCTTCGAAGATGATGATGTCGTTCACCCGGTGCTCGTCCGAGGGGCCGAAGGGCTTGGAGAAGAACAAGGAGAAGAAGTTCTTCACCTCGTAGCCCTTGCGCAGGCCGTTGCTGAGATGCATGGCCGCCTGGTCCGCGGTATAGCGGCGGTAGCGCTTGCCGTTCTTGACGATGGTGTCGTCCACGAAGTCCAGGTTCCAGAACTGGATCAACTGGCCGCTCACCATCAGGTTGGTGAACAGGTTGACGTCCACGCCGATGACGTATTTGAACCAGTCGCCCTTGCGGGTGGTCAGGGCGGCGGTGAGATCGCCGTTGGCGAGCCGTTCCAGGTCCACCACCGGGCTGCGCACGTCCTTCTGATAGAGGGCCTCGGCGCGGAGCACGATGGGGGTGTCCAGGCCACCGAAGTCCAGGGCGTAGTCCAGGGAACCGCCGAAATTGTGGATGCGGTTCTGGTCTTCCACGAAGACCAGTTGCGGGGCGCGGCCGGCGTAGTTGGCGGCGGTCACGTCCACGGCGCCGGCGGCGTTGATGGGGGCGCTGAAGTCCACTACGGGGGCGCCATAGTACTGGCCGGCGGCGTTGCGGACCTGGAGGATCTCGCCGCCGATACCGTTCGGTGTGTGGGTCACCTGGAGGCGCTCGTGGGTGACCGGATCCTCCCAGTGGATGTTCACCGAGGGGTTCGGGTCATAGGCGTAGAAGTAGTTGAGGCTGAAGTTCAGGCCGTTGTCCAGGTTGGCCTTGTAACGCAGGCCCAGGTTGGCCTCGCCGGTGCTGTCGGGCAGGTCACGCCGGTACCTCGTGGTCATGCCGGTGAAGGCGGCGAAGGTGGCGAAGGTGGTGTCGGTCATGTACTCCCAGGTGGAGTTGGGGTTCAGCGGATCCCAGCCGGCGCCGGTGCGGGGGTCGGCGTCGATCAGATTGGTGATGCCCTGGTTGGTGATCTCGGTGAAGGCCTTGAGGCAGGCGGCGCCGTTCTGCGCCCCGAACTGTCCGCACTGCGGCGCCAACTGGGGACTGCCGGCGGGAATACTGGTGAAGGCGCCCACGGTGGCGAACTCGGGCTGGGCCGGGTTGAGGCCGCCCAGGGGGTTGGTGAAGGTCATGCTCGGGGCCGGCGCATTGCCATCCCCGTAGAAGGTGGTGGTCACCGCCCCCATGGCCGCGCCGATGTTGAAGAAGCCATTGACGCGCCCGGTGATGGTGTCCACGCCCTTCATGATGAAGGGGGCGCCGCTGTCCGAGCCGATCAGGAGGTTGTTGTTGGAGGGGACGGGAGGCGCCGTGCCGGGACCGCCGGGCCCGAAGCCCAGGGGATTGTTGTAGTCCACCCTGTGAACCGCGTGGTTGTTGTCGTTGAGCCCCACGATGCGGTTCCGGGCCACCTGGGAGACGATGAACTGGACGTTGCCGTTGTCGCCCACGTCACCCTCGGCGTTGATCATCCAGATGGGGATGCGCGAGTCCTCCATCTGGTCCTGCATCAGGTGGCGGAAATCGGTGGGGTTGATGATGTCCAGCAGCTTGATGCCGTCGGCGGTGCCCCAGACCACCTGCTGCTTGCCCAGGCGGAAGGACCAGTCGCCGGCGCTGGTGTCCACGTAGGCCTCGCGCAGCCAGTCGTATTGGGAGAAACGCTCATAGCCCTTGAGATACTCCCGCTGGGCCTCCGTGTCGTAGATGAGGTTCAGGTCCAGGTGCCAGGACGTGTTGTCGTTGATATCGCCGTTGACGAACATCCGCGCCTGGTTCTGGAACTTCTGCACGTCCCCGGCGTGGGTCTTCTGACCGTCGAAGGTCGACTGCCGCTGGCCGGTGAGCGGACCGTCCAGGGTGTAGAAGCTGGTTTCGTTCTTGAGGTACCCGTTGACCTCCACTTCCGCGGAGCTCAGACCGGGCAGGGTGATGGCCGCGGCAACCGCCACGGCCAGGGATGGGCGTTTGAACATTTCGATTTCCCCCGAGCCTTGATTTGGTCTCTCATGCGGTGGCCCGGTGGAGGCGGGCGCCTGCACCGGGTCTGCGTCTGTCTGGCGGTCAGCGCTTGATCTTGCGCAGGGTCCGTTCGGACCACATCCGGCGCGGCCAATTGTGGTTCACCTCCACCACCTCGGGCGGAATCACCGCCCAGGTCTCATGGCCGGTGGCGAAGGTCTTGCCGTACCAGTACCCCCAGGACTGGGCGCGGGGATCGTCGGATTCGAGCGGGCGCCAGTCGCGGTCGATCACCTTGACCTGCTTGCCCCCCTTGAAGTACTCGGTGCGGTAGTCGGCGAAGGTCTGGGTGTCCACGTAGCTGACACGGTAGTCGTACCACCAGTTCTGACGCTTGGTGGTGCTCTTGAGCTTGTAGACCTCCTTGCCCTTGGCGAAACAAGAGGGCTCGGGGGGCTTGGGCAGATAGCGCACCTTCACTCCGGGGATGGACCCCAGGCAGCCGGGGAAGGTGGCCTTGCCCAGGAGTTCGTGGGTCTCATCCTTGGGCTTGCGCAGGGTCACGTCGCCGAAGGTGAAGTCGGTGCCGCCCCAGGCGTCGTCGTGGGCGGGCTGGGCGAAGCGCCGGATCTTGCGCAGGGCCGGCAGCCAGATGGCATAGGACTGGCTCTTGTTGTCGTCGTTGTAGTCGGTGATCAGCATGCCGGTGCCGCGCAGCTTGCCGGAGCGGAAGATGGCCAGGTCCTGGGCCTTGATGGCGTCGCTCGGCGGATAGTCGTTGTTCAGATAGCGTTCGAGGGTCACGGTGGTGGGGCGCTTGCCCTTGGCCTTGTTGATGAGCACCGTGATGGTCTTGCCCTTCTTGGTGATGCCGTAGTTCTTGAAGGCGTAGAAATGATTCACGAAGTAGACCTGATCGGCGATCTCCTTGGCCGAAGGCTCGCCGGAAGGCAGCGGCAGATCCTTGGGCACGCCGGCCAGGGCAGTGCACGAGAGTCCGGCGAGGGCCGTGGCGACGATGCGATTACGGATGCGGGGCAGCATGGGATCCTCCTGAGGCGATGGCTGAATGAATTGACACAGACCCCGGTACCGCGGATGGGCACTTGGGGGAATTTATTGTATTGTTTTTGCAACAGACCCCGGTCTTCGAGTGTGAGACCTGTTGTATATTGGCCGCATTAGTAGCAGATCCATCATTTGACGGCAAGCGAAAAAGCGCGTGTCGCATATCAGGGGCGAGCGGGTACGGGTGCCCCGCGTGTCTGTACGAGATCGGCCCGCTGCCGGTTCAGGCCTTCGGGGGGACTGGATGGGCCGGGGGGCGTCCGATGGAGTAATAACTGAGTCCACTCTGACTCAGCATGCGCGGATCGAACAGATTGCGGCCGTCGAAAATCACTGGATGGCGCAGGGCAGAGCGAATGGCCATGAAGTCCGGGCTGCGGAACTGGGTCCATTCGGTGACGATGGCCAAGGCATCGGCCCCCTCGATCGCATCCATTGCGGAATCGCACAGTTGTAGATCTGGGCGCTCGCCGTAGATCCGCCGGGCCTCACCCATGGCCACCGGATCATAGGCGCGCACGCGCGCACCGGCGTCCCACAAGGCCTCCATGAGCACCCGGCTGGAGGCCTCGCGCATATCATCGGTATTGGGCTTGAAGGCCAGTCCCCACAGGGCCAGAGTCCTGCCTTCCAGCTTGCCGTCGAAGTGGGCCTGAATCTTCTCGAACAGGACCCGTTTCTGATGGTGGTTTACGGTCTCTACTGCGTTCAGGATCCGCGGAGGGTAGCCGGCGCCGCGGGCGGTGCGTTCCAAGGCCTGGACGTCCTTGGGAAAGCAGGATCCGCCGTAGCCACAGCCCGGATAGATGAACTGATAACCGATACGGGGGTCCGAGCCGATTCCCAGGCGTACCTGTTCGATATCGGCGCCCAGGGCGTCGGCGATGTTGGACAGCTCGTTCATGAAACTGATCTTGGTGGCGAGCATGGCGTTGGCCGCATATTTGGTGAGTTCTGCGGAGCGCACGTCCATCAGCATCACCCGCTCGTGATTGCGGTTGAAGGGCGCGTAGAGCATCCGCAGCAGCTCGCCGGCGCGAGGGTCGTCGGCCCCCACGATGACCCGGTCGGGGCGCATGAAGTCGTCGATTGCGGCGCCTTCCTTGAGGAATTCCGGATTCGAGACCACGTCGAAGGGCAGGTCCAGGGCGCGCTTCTTCAGGGCTTGGTCCAGGGTCTCCCGGACCCGGTCCGCGGTACCCACGGGCACCGTGGACTTGTCCACGATCAGACGGTAGTCCTGCATGTGTTCGCCGATGGTCCGCGCCACCGCGAGCACGTACTGGAGATCGGCCGAGCCGTCCTCATCCGGGGGCGTGCCCACGGCGATGAACTGGAACAGTCCATGGTCCACCCCCTCGGCGGGGTCGGTGGTGAAGCGCAAACGGCCCGCGGCGCGGTTGCTGCGCAGCAGGTCCTCCAGGCCGGGTTCGTAGATGGGCACTCCGCCGTCGTTGAGGATGGCGATCTTGTCTGGGTCGATATCGACGCACAGGACCTCGTTGCCCACCTCGGCCAGGCAGGCCCCGGTGACGAGGCCCACGTATCCGCTGCCGAATATGGTGATCTTCATGTGCTAGGGCTCCCTGGGGTTGGTTCCGGGCGGGGCCGGCGTTGCTCTACGTATGGATCTGAGTGTAAGACGACGCCACTTGGAGATGCCGCCGATGCTAACAAAAGTCGTCGTGGCATAGAAATTTCAGTGCCTGAACGGTGGGCCCGTTTGCCCCGGGAGAGGCCTTGGGGCGAGAGGGGGCGATGTCTCGTGTTTTGGTAACCTATTGAATAAGAAAAGCTATTCTGGGTGTTCCGGGACTGGAAGGGCCTGGGGGCGGGGCGTTCTGCCAGAGGCAAATTATTTTGAATCCGGTGTTGACGGTCGTCCTGATCCGGAGTTACCATCCTGCGCTTCACTTTGGAGGGGTTCCCGAGTGGCCAAAGGGATCAGACTGTAAATCTGACGGCTCAGCCTTCGGAGGTTCGAATCCTCCCCCCTCCACCAGAGTTGAATGGTGGTTGGAGCCGGCGACAGGGTGCGGCTCCGACAGGTCCCCCGGCAGTGTCAGGGGGAGGGTTCGAACCGAAGGAGGTTCGATCCGCCCGCCGGGAGCGGGCGATATGAGCGCAGCGAACCCGAAGGGTGGAGGGCAGGATGCCCGGAGTAATCCTCCCCCCTCCACCAGATGTTGAATAGTGGTTGGAGCCGGCGACAGGGTGCGGCTCCGACAGGTCCCCCGGCAGTGCCAGGGGAGGGTTCGAACCGAAGGAGGTTCGATTCGCCCGCCGGGAGCGGGCGATATGAGCGCAGCGAACCCGAAGGGTGGAGGTCAGGATGTCCAGAGCAATCCGCCTCCGCCGGGATTGGGTCGTCCTGGGGTTGGCGAGATGCGCTCGGCGACTCACACGGACCTGACGGATCCCGCGGTGGCCGAGTGCAGCCCCGCGATCCCAGGGGCTGACGAGCGCGGGTGTAGTTCAATGGTAGAACCTCAGCCTTCCAAGCTGATGACGTGGGTTCGATTCCCATCACCCGCTCCAGTTGGTTAAGTGGCCCGGTGGGGGCCAATCGATGCCCATGTAGCTCAGATGGTAGAGCACACCCTTGGTAAGGGTGAGGTCACCGGTTCAACTCCGGTCATGGGCTCCATGTTTTCCGCGGCGCGTAGAGCGTGTCGCACGACCTTTAATCTGTTTTTTCTGCGGAGACCAGTCGCATGGCCAAGGAAAAATTCGAACGCAAGAAGCCGCACGTCAACGTGGGCACCATCGGTCACGTGGACCACGGCAAGACCACTCTGACGGCGGCGATCACCAAGGTGATGTCCGAAGAGCACGGTGGCGAGGCCAAGGCCT